>Ga0065714_10003889_pt1 | contig 9925 bp, 9 predicted proteins | sample MisRhiReplicate2_FD_59101 | JGI IMG/M metagenome (GOLD analysis project Ga0065714, IMG submission 59101) | Miscanthus rhizosphere microbial communities from Kellogg Biological Station, MSU, sample Rhizosphere Soil Replicate 2: eDNA_1 v2... | ecosystem: Host-associated > Plants > Roots >... | reverse complement strand
GAAAAACGTCCGCTTAAGGATGGTGAGATTAAGGTTGCCTGCCAGCAAACATGTTCAGCTAATGCTATCGTATTTGGTAACAGGAATGATAAAAACTCTGAAGTTTATAAAGCTTTACAGAGCGAAAGAACTTACTACGTGCTTGAGGAGTTAAACGTTCAGCCAGGTATTGGCTACCAGGTTAAGGTTAGAAATTTATCAGAATTAGAGGCTTAAAATTTTTATATACAGAGATTAAAATATATGGCATCTCATAGTGAATCAATAATAAGGGAACCGTTAATTACGGGTAACAACATCACCTACGGTCAGATTACTGACGATGTATTACGCCCCGTAGAGAATATGCCGGGTAAAGCCTGGTGGATCGGTTTTAGTGTAGCATCATTGGGCTCCCTGCTTTGGGTTTTTGCCATCAGCTATACATTTTGGTTTGGAATAGGCGCGTGGGGACTAAATAAAACAGTTGGATGGGCCTGGGATATTACCGGTTTCGTGTGGTGGGTAGGTATCGGTCACGCCGGTACGCTTATCTCGGCAGTATTGTTATTATTCCGTCAAAACTGGCGTAACTCGATCAACCGCTCGGCCGAGGCCATGACAATCTTTGCGGTAATTTGTGCTGCTACTTATATCGGTGCTCACATGGGCCGCCCGTGGATGGCAGTTTACTCATTACCTTTGCCAAATCAGTACGGCTCATTATGGGTTAACTGGAACTCGCCGCTTATCTGGGACGTATTCGCGATATCAACTTACTTCTCGGTTTCTTTGGTATTCTGGTATACAGGTTTATTGCCTGATATCGCTACCATCCGCGACCGTGCAACAGGCTTACGCCGCCGTATTTATTCTGTGTTGTCATTTGGATGGACAGGTTCGGTTAAAACCTGGCAGCGTTTCGAGACCGTGTCATTAATCCTGGCAGGTATCTCAACACCACTGGTACTATCTGTACACACCATTGTATCAATGGACTTTGCAACATCACTGGAACCAGGATGGCACACAACCATCTTCCCTCCATACTTCGTTGCGGGTGCTATCTTCTCTGGCTTCGCCATGGTGCAAACACTATTGTTAGTAGCACGTAAAGTATTAGGCTTAGAGAACTACATCACCATGTTCCACATCGAATCGATGAATAAGATCATCCTTTTAACAGGTTCTATCGTAGGTGTGGCTTATTTAACAGAGCTTTTCATCGCATTTTACTCACAGGCCGAGTATGAGCAATACGCGTTCATGAACCGTATCTCGGGTCCGTACTGGTGGGCATACTGGAGTATGATGACCTGTAACGTAATTACACCACAGTTATTTTGGTTTAAAAAAATCCGTACCAATATCCCATTAGCCTGGACACTTTCCATCGTTGTAAACATCGGTATGTGGTTTGAGCGTTTCGTAATTATCGTAACATCACTGCACCGCGATTATATCCCATCAAGCTGGGCCATGTTTTATCCAACCTGGGTTGATGTAAGTGTTTTCATCGGTTCGATAGGTTTATTCTTCACCATGTTCCTTTTATTTATAAGGGTGCTGCCTTCAGTGGCTATGGCCGAGGTGAAACTGATACTTAAAAGCTCAAGTGAGCAAGCTAAAAGAAAAATACTTGAAAATGGCCATGTTGAACCAGCCGAGGCTGAGTTTTACATCAGCTCATTAGGCAAGTTTGATAGTGTTGAACAGTCTTCATACGAAAAAGTATAAAAATGAGTAGCACCAAATATATATTAGGCATTTTCGATGATCCGGATGATCTGATGCACGGGATCGATAAATTACAAAGGAATAGCGTACCTATTTATGACGTTTATTCACCTTGTCCAATTCATGGTATTGATGCTAAATTAGGTATCAAGGATTCGCGTTTGGGTTATGCAGCGTTCATGTTCGGCTGTTTAGGTGGTACCATTATGTTTAGCATGGTTTACTACATGCTGGTACATGACTGGCCTACCAACATTGGCGGTAAAAATTATTTTGCCATACCAGATTTTGTACCGGTAACCTTTGAGTGGACTGTGTTATGGACTGCTTTTGGTATGACGTTTACTTTCTTTTTTGCAACGCACCTTTTCCCGGGCCGTGCGCCAAGGGTAATGGATTTGCGTGCCACCAACGATAAATTTATTATCGCCATTGATGCAAAAGGTAATACACCGCATGCAGATATCACCAATTTATTAAAAGAAGCAGGAGCTGTAGAAGTTAAGCATAACGACAGAAAATATGTTAGCTATGAATAAATTTAGAATATTAGGAACAATAGTTATCATTATCGCTGCTTCGATAGTTGTAACATCGTGCAAAGATAAAAGAAGTACTGGCTGGGAGTATGCCCCTAACATGTATGAGCACATCGCTTACGATCCCGATCAAAGGAATCCTAACTTTAAAGATGGTAAAACCGCCCAGGTACCACCGGCCGGAACTATACCGGTAGGCTTTACCAAGTTTGATTATCCAAACACAAAGGATGGTTATGAACTGGCAAGTGTTGAGGTTAAAACTGTTTTAGCACAAACTCAGGCCAATTATAAAGATGGCAAGATTTTGTTTGAGCATTTTTGCTCGCCATGCCATGGCGAAAAGGGACTTGGTGATGGAGAAGTGGTAAAACACGGTTATCCACCTCCGCCATCATATTCAAGCGGGCAGTCATCACGTGGCGGCGCAATGAAAGACTTAACAGACGGTAAAATTTATCATACCATTACATACGGTGTAAACGCCATGGGTTCATATGCCTCGCAGCTTAACCCTGAAGAGCGCTGGAAAGTGATCATGTATGTTCACCATTTACAAACTTTATAAGAATAAAATTGAATGAGCACTCATAATAGTTTTGACGAGCAATTTGAATTTACCGGCAAGGTAAAAACATATAGCCTGGCTGCCATAGCAGTGGGGGTTATAACCATACTTGCCGGGTTTTTGACCGGATTTGGCGAACGCACATTTGCAAATTTATTGCTGATGAGTTATTACTTTGCCTGTGTTTGTATGGCAGGTGTATTTTTCTGCGCATTACAATATGTTGCACAGGCAGGTTGGTCGGCTTCACTGATCCGTATTCCACAGGCATTTGCTAAAACACTGCCAATAGCCGCTACTATATTACTGGTAGTAGTAATAGCCGGCTTAAATATTACACACAGTACCGAAATTGAGGGCAAGCAGGTTGTTGCACCTTATTTATATAAATTATGGAATATAGCCGGTGTTGCCGTTAAGGGTAATGCTAATTATGATCCTATTATAGCAGGTAAATCGGTATTTTTAAATCAACCTTTCTTTTTGGTACGCATGGTTGTATTTATGGGTAGTTACGCTATTTTTGGCTGGCTGCTGGTTAAATACTCAGAAGGTGAAGATGAATTGGGAGGTATGTTTTACTACCGTAAAAGCTTTACCATATCGTGTTTATTTTTGGTAATATTTGGGTTTACCACACCAATATTCGCTTTTGATACCATCATGTCATTAGAGGCTCATTGGTTTTCAACTATGTTCGGCTGGTATAACTTTGCCGCTATGTGGGTTAGCTGTTTAGCTATCATTACTTTAACTATTATTAAATTAAGAGACAACGGTTACATGCAATGGATCTCACAGGATCACCTGCATAACCTTGGCCAGTTAATGTTTGGTTTTTCTATCTTTTGGACATATGTTTGGTTTGCACAGTTCCTGTTGATTTACTACGCCAACATTCCAGAAGAAACAGTTTATTTTTTACGCAGATGGGAGCCTGAATTTAAACCATGGTTCTGGTTAAATATTGTTATCAACTTTTTAGCGCCGTTATTGATAATCATGTCCCGTGATTCAAAACGTACTACAAAAGTATTAAAGGTTACCTGTTATGTTTTAATTATTGGTCACTGGCTTGATTATTTTCAAATGGTAATGCCTGGAACGGTAGGCGCAACATCGCACTGGTATACCGAGATACTTTGGATTGAAGCAGGTGTGGCTATAGGTTTTGTGGGGTTGTTTGTGTTTTTGACGATGAATGCATTAAGCAAGTTCAAATCAATTATCCCTAAAAAGCACCCTTTCCTGCAGGAGAGCTTACATCATCACATATAATAATTGTTATTTTTGCAACAAGTACAGAATACCAAACAAACATTAAAATGGCATTCAAAAAATTAATAAATTCTAAAACCCTATTATCGTTTTTCGCTGCGTTTATGCTCCTTGGCACAAACCTGCTGATGGCGCAAACAACGGCTCCAGCAGCTGCTGAAGAAGCACCACAAGTTGATTGGACTGGTGTTGCTTATTATGTGCTGATATTTTTCCTGATATGCCTTGGTGTAGCTGTTGTAGGTAAAATTTTAAAGATCTATGATCTGACGCTTAAAATCCAGGGCAAAAAAGGCCTTAAATGGAACAGCGTAATGGGCTTTATATGCCTTGCGTTCCTGCTTGCAGGTATATATGGTTCTTACTGGTCATTCACAGTTCAGGGAAGCATGACCTTGCCGGAAGCAGCCTCTATTCACGGGATTAAAATTGATGAGATGTTCACCGTTACAACAGTGTTAACGATGATCGTATTTTTCATTACACAAATATTATTGTTTGGGTTTTTATTTCAATACCGTCACTCTGATAAACGCAGGGCACACTTTTTACCGCATAATAATACTATCGAAAAGGTATGGACCATAGTACCTGCTATAGTTTTAACTATATTGGTTGTCTTCGGATTTTTTACCTGGCAAACAATCATGGACAATACTGATGCTAAGGGCGAAGTTGCAGCCATCGATGTTGATATAACCGGACACCAGTTTGCCTGGGAATTACGTTACCCTGGCAAAGACGGTAAGTTAGGTCCTAAAGACTTTAAACTAACTACTGCGTCAAACAAACTGGGTGTTAATTTCAAAAGGAAAAGCAGCTTTGATGATTTGTCAGCAGATACCATGTACCTGCCGGTAAACAGATCTATAAGATTAAACATACAAGCTCAGGATGTTATCCACAGTGTTTATATGCCACACTTCAGGGTTCAGCTTAATGCCGTACCTGGATTACCAACTTATTTTAAATTTACCCCAACTATTACTACTGCGCAAATGCGCACCCGATTGGACGACCCTAAATTTGAGTACTTAGTGTACTGTAACAAAATATGCGGCGGCGGTCACTATAACATGCAAAAAGTTGTGCGTGTAGTTTCTGAAGCCGAATACCTGACATGGTTATCACACCAAAAACCGTACTTAACCGATGGGTTAAGGAAGGAATTGCATTTCGCAGCCGCGGAACCGCAACAAACAGTGTCTCAAAATAGGTTAGCGTTAAATAATTAATATAAGATAAAAGAGCGATATGTCAACATTAGCAGTTCACGATCACGGAGTAGCACATCACGACGAGCACGGTCACGAACATCACCATAACGAAACTTTCGTGTCTAAATACATATTTAGCATGGATCATAAAATGATCGCCAAGCAATTCCTTATCACAGGTATTACAATGGCGGTTATCGCAATGATATTATCAATACTTTTCAGGATTCAACTTGCTTATCCCGAAAAAACATTCCCTTTGTTGACTACATTACTGGGTCATTTTGCTCCAAACGGACGCATCAGCACCGAGTTTTACCTGTCATTGGTTACTATTCACGGTACCATCATGGTATTCTTTGTGTTAACGGCCGGTTTGAGCGGTACCTTTGCCAACTTGTTGATTCCTTTGCAGATAGGTGCCCGTGATATGGCGTCGCCNTTCATGAACATGTTATCATACTGGTTCTTCTTTTTGGCNAGTGTGGTAATGCTATCATCATTCCTGGTTCAAAAAGGCCCTGCCAGTGGTGGCTGGACAATCTATCCACCGTTATCGGCACTGCCAAAAGCTATGCCCGGCTCCGGTGAGGGTATGACCCTGTGGCTCATCAGTATGGTATTGTTTGTTGCTTCATCATTAATGGGTGGTATCAACTATGTAAGTACCGTATTAAACATGCGTACAAAAGGCATGGACCTTTGGAAGATGCCTTTAACTATCTGGGCTTTATTCCTTACAGCTATATTAGGTATCCTTGCATTCCCTGTACTGGTTGCGGGTGTTGTATTGCTGATATTTGACCGCAGCTTTGGTACCAGCTTTTATCTTTCTGATATTGTATTAAACGGCGTTCAGCAACCTTATGAGGGTGGTAGCCCAATCCTGTTCCAGCATTTATTCTGGTTCCTGGGCCACCCCGAGGTATATATCGTAATTATGCCGGCGATGGGTATTTCATCCGAAGTAATGTCTGTAAACTCACGTAAACCAATTTTTGGTTACCACGCGATGGTTTACTCATTGATAGGTATTACCGTATTATCGTTCATCGTATGGGGGCACCATATGTTTGTAACCGGTATGAATCCGTTCCTTGGTGGGGTGTTCATGATCACTACGCTGATCATCGCTGTTCCATCGGCAGTAAAAACATTTAACTGGCTGGCAACGCTATGGCGCGGTAACATCAGGTTTACACCTGCAATGTTGTTTGCCATCGGTATGGTGTCGTTCTTTATATCAGGTGGTTTAACCGGGATCTTCCTTGGTAATGCCGCATTGGATATCAACTTACATGATACTTATTTTGTTGTAGCTCACTTCCACCTGGTAATGGGTTCGGCAGCTATATTCGGTATGCTTGCCGGCGTTTATCACTGGTTTCCTAAAATGTTTGGTAAACTGATGGACGAGAAGTTAGGTTACCTGCACTTCTGGTTAACTTTCATCGGTGCTTACCTGGTATTCTTCCCGATGCACTTTATGGGATTGGATGGTGTACCACGTCGTTACTATGCATTTACTGAATTTGCTTCAATGCAAAAATGGTTAACTATCAATACATTTATTACCTGGGCAGCTATCATGGCAGCCTTAGCACAGGTAGCTTTCTTATATAACTTTATTGTATCGATATTTGCCGGTAAGAAAACAACGCAGAATCCATGGGAATCAAATACCCTGGAGTGGACAGCACCTGTAGAGCATATTCATGGTAACTGGCCGGGTGAGATACCAACTGTTTATCGTTGGCCTTATGACTACAGCAAGCCTGGTGCCGAAGAGGATTTTATCCCGCAAACTGTTCCTTTTTCACAAACCATGAGCTCAAATCTTCCTCATGATTTTGAAGATAACCCGGCGGGTTTAGCCGAGCTAAACAAATTTAACAGTACGCTGAAAGCTGAAGAGAAAGTAAAATAATCTTAATACTGATCTGATCTTTTAGGGTACCGTGTTAAGTCTTAAGTCGGAGGTCTTAAGTTCTCAGTTACAACTCAGAACTTAAGACTTAAGAACTTCCGACTTAATAAGGTACCCTAAATTTTTAGAAATATTTAAATGAGCATAGCCGCACGTAATAAACGATTTCAAAAAATCAACCTCATAACAATCGTTCTTCTTTTTGTTTTGATACTTGCGGGTGGTGTTGTGCGCAGTACAGGTTCAGGAATGGGATGTCCCGACTGGCCAAAATGTTTTGGCAGGTATATACCGCCAACAAGCAGTAGCGATTTGCCTAAAGATTATAAGCAAAAATATGCTGATAAGCGTTTGGCTAAAAACCAGCGGTTTGCCAGAACGCTGGATGTATTTGGTTATAGTGATTTGGCGAAACGCATTCGCGAAGACAGATCCATTTTGATTCCCGAAGAATTCAACATGGGCAAAACCTGGACAGAATATATTAACCGTTTAATAGGTGCAATATCTGGTATCTTCCTGCTTCTGTCGGCTATATATTCACTTAGCTATTGGAGTAAGGATAAAAAAATAACAGTNCTAAGTATACTAAACCTTATACTGGTAGGTTTCCAGGGATGGTTAGGNTCTATAGTGGTATCAACAAACTTAGTAGCGTGGATAGTTACTGTACACATGCTGCTGGCGCTGGCTATATTGGGTTTATGCATTTATACCTATCATTTGGCAAAGGTTTACGGTATTGGTAAATTGAATACCAATCCGCTTATTTATATTACCACATTGGTAGCCTTATTATTAAGTATCCTGCAGATCACTTTTGGCACCGAGGTGAGAGAGAAGATTGATGCCGTTGCAGCCCACTTTCAGGGTGGTTACCGCAGTAGCTGGATCGTTAACGCAGGCGAGATCTTTGCACATCACAGGGACATGGCCATTTTGATATTTGTTATAAACGTGGTATTATATGCATTGGTACGCAAGCGTTTTAACAGGCATTCTATCCATCAGCAGTTAATGAGCTTTAACTTTTTGATGATTATGCTGCAGATAGTTACAGGGATATTATTATCATATTGGGCGCTGCCGCCAGTTGCGCAGGCAGCACATATTTTATTGGCGAGTTTGGTATTTGGAGCACAATTTTATTTGCTGTTGAATTTGCATAAGTCGGTTAATGTTAGGGGGGGAAGTAAATGAAATGGAGTGATTTTTCGAAACTGATAAAACTGAGGCTTACCTTTTTGGTAGTATTTTCGGCCTCTATTTCATTTTTGATAGGCAGCAGGGCAAACGGTCATATCGATTGGATAAACTGGGTAAAACTGATAGTTGGCGGTTTCCTGGTAACATCGGCAGCTAATGGTTTTAACGAGATCATTGAAAAAGATTTGGATAAGTTGATGAAGCGCACCATGGACCGCCCAATTCCTTCGGGGAAAATGACTACCGGGCAGGCATTGGTTTTAAGTTTAGCTATGGGAATGGCCGGAACCTACCTGTTGGGCAGCCTTAACCTGCTAACCGGTTTGTTATCGGTATTTTCGATATTGTTATATGCTTTTGCTTACACGCCATTAAAGCGTAAATCGCCCATAGCGGTATTTGTGGGTGCTATACCAGGTGCGTTGCCGCCGCTTATTGGCTACGTGGCCGCCCAGCAGCACGGCCGTATTGATGAAATAGCTTTAATATTATTTGCAATCCAGTTTGTATGGCAGTTTCCGCATTTTTGGGCTATTGCCTGGGTTTTGGATGACGATTACAAACTGGCCGGTTTTAGGCTGTTACCAACAGGAAACCGAAATTTAGGAAGTGCGATAATTACCTTTATATTTACATTGATACTGTTGCCCGTAAGTTTACTGCCATATTTTTATCATCATGGAGGTTACTGGCTGGCTGGTGTATCGTTGGTATGTAGTATAATATTTTTATACCAGGCTTACGGCCTGTTGCGCACCCGGCAGATAGAGGCGGCCCGCAAACTGATGTTTGGATCGTTTATGTATTTGCCTGTAGTGCAGCTAATGTTTTTATTTGATTTTATAGGAAAGTGAAAGTAATGATGGCTTCGATTCAGAAAAATAATGACAGGCTTGATCTGGCGCCCAAAAAATTCAACATGTGGATTTTTATCTTCACATCTTTTATGTTTTTTGCGGCTTTAACCAGCGGGTTTATTGTTTATAGCGGGGGCAAGGGGCATGGCCTTAATGTAATTATGCCCAGCGCTTTTATTTACAGCACGGCTGCTATTATATTAAGTAGTGGTACATTGTTATTAGCCCAGAGGGCGGCTAAAAGATTACAGTTTGGCGAACAGAAACTGTATTTATGGTTAACATTTGTGCTGGGTTTGGCTTTTTTTGCTATACAGATTTATGCATGGTACGTGCTAACCTATAAAATGGGCATCTATTTTACCGACCCTAATGCATCACGTTCATTTATTTATGCTTTTACGGGTACGCATTTAATACACATTATTGCAGCTATCTTATTACTATTAAATACCCTTTGGGGCACATACAGGAACATTCCACAGGTACGAAACATGTTTAAAATGGAAATGACTTCTATTTTTTGGCATTTTCTCGGAATTATATGGATTTATCTGTATGTTTTTTTACTTTTGAACCAAAATTAACACACCATTATTTAAGTACAAATGAGTACA
>Ga0065714_10065463_pt1 | contig 9930 bp, 7 predicted proteins | sample MisRhiReplicate2_FD_59101 | JGI IMG/M metagenome (GOLD analysis project Ga0065714, IMG submission 59101) | Miscanthus rhizosphere microbial communities from Kellogg Biological Station, MSU, sample Rhizosphere Soil Replicate 2: eDNA_1 v2... | ecosystem: Host-associated > Plants > Roots >... | reverse complement strand
TTTTTTGACTATTTTAAGCGGTGATCCTAACCCGACTCTAGGCAAAGAATATAGAGCCTCTACGAGAATTCAATGTTGGTTTTATTCATATTCTAGGAATATTCTAGGTTGTTATTTGTCTGCTGCGGCCAGTGAATAAAGGCTCTGTAGCCCAGATTGCTCGTGATTTAACAGTAAGTAGCTAATATTCACGATGTGAATCGCTTCGGCTTTTAGGTTGGGGGATTTTTGAGAGTTGTGATGAGGACGCCAGTAATGCTTTGCCATGCTCTTGGGGCACACTTACGAGTGCTGGTGAGATTGACGGACTATGCAAGCGCTGATGTCCATGTTCGCCACTTCGGTAAGGCGCGGAGGAATGGATATCCTGCCTACTGCCGCGAGCGACTGATCATGGTTGGTAGTCTTGGGTTAGTGGTTGAGGCGAAGGGCATAAATGGGCGCCGGGCTATGTGCGGCTCGTCCAGCTACCGTCGTGTGCATCCTGGCCGCCAAGGAGTCAGTGAAACGGCTGATACTGGAATGGATGTGTTGACTCAACCGCCATTGGCCATTGAAGCCCTTACGCTAAGCGACACCAGTTTTCGGCCACTACTTCAGCACACAGGCGATGCCTGTGCTGATTCAAGTCATCCGATAGCGTCTGGCAAAGCTTGAGCGATTCACGCTGCTGTGGACGGGGTCCGTATTTTTCTACAGGACTTCCCAATCCTCTGAACGGAATACAGAGGAGCCTGTTCATGAGGTTAATTCGCCTGAAGGATGTCAAACACGTCACTGGTCTAGGTCGGTCCACCATCTACAAATACATCGAAGACGGAGTTTTTCCCAAGTCAGTGTCGCTGGGGGAAAGAGCAGTGGCTTGGGTCGAAAGTGAAGTTATGGCCTGGGTCATGGCTAGGATCGAAGCGCGTGATAGGCACGACTCCCTCGCTGCGGTTTCGCAGCTAAAGGCTGCATGATCCGCGTCCATGGGTTGAGCTGGCGCCCAGTCATTCGGTCGGCGTTCGTGCTGATCGGATGAGTCCTAAAAGTGGTTTAGTTCCAGAGCATCTGAATCATTGAAATCGTCGCATTCTTCCCGCGTTCCCTGGCATTGCAGCTCCCCACGCCCTTGCAGGCGTGGGGAGCTGTATCTCGGTATTAGTATTATTTATAGGGTCATTCATAGAGTCGATATTCATAGCCAATATTTATACGAGATATTCATTACTCATAGCTTCAGCCCATCACAGCCAATCGCATCTACCAAGCTTCAGAATCTATTCAGAGACTTATCAGGCTTACCCTCCAAGGGGTAAGCGCATAAGCTCAGTCATCCATCTCGTTGCAACCAGTGACAGGATCAGCGCCAAGCGCTGAGACGAGGTCAGCCCCCCTGTTGGCTGAATCGTAAATAAATACGCTCATCCCTGAGTTTATGAACTCACTCAGCGGATCACCTCCATGGCACATCAGCCCAAGCGTCACCCCGACAACAGCAATCTCCACCTGCATTACGAGGACACCTATCACGGTCTATCCGTGATGGCGTCCCACGCTCCCTTCATTACCGAATACCTAAAGAGTCTGCTTGAAACGACTCAGTTGGCACTGAGCGCCCACCGTCGGGTGTTTGCGGTGCGTTTCGATCTGCGCTTCCCAGATGACTATTTGCCACCTACATCCAGCAACGCCGTGATCTCCAGGTTTGTCGCTTCCTTGTCCACAAAGATTGAAATTGCACGTGAGCGTGCCAAGCGTCTGAATGGCTCTGCGCATCAGACAAGCGTTCGCTGGTGCTGGGTGAGAGAGGTAGGGCGAGAGGGGCGCCCGCACTTTCACTTCGTCCTGTTGCTCAACAGGGATGCGTTCCACACGGTGGGACGCTTTCAATCTGAGCGGGAGAACCTGTACAGCCGCATCCAGGCCGCTTGGGCCAGCGCGCTGAAAATATGCGTCGACGATACCGAGGGCTTGGTGCATATCCCGGCAAACGCCACATTCAACCTCTCTCAGGACGATCCAGCGCAGATGGATCGGTACTTCCACCGAGTGAGCTACATCTGTAAGGCCGCGACCAAGGAGTTCGGCAGTCGATGCCGGGCATTCGGTTGCAGCAGAGGCTGAGTGACGGCGTCACCGCCACAGCCTGAAAACCTTTTCCCGCAGCGACGTCATCGTTGATACCGATCCAGATCGGCTCGTCATCGGGCGAGTATTCCCCCTGACTACTGAACGCCAACATCACGCCTCCAGCCTCGCCCTGTGCTTGCATACGACTGCACGTTCCGTGTGGGAGCTGGCCATGCGTGAGCAATGGTTTTGTATAGCCACGGCCATGCTCGTGGGCATGAGCTATTTCGCTAATTCCATTCTCAGTCCATCAATTATTTAGCAGGAGCGACAATGAGTTTTCCCATCAGTGATTCACGTATTGATCTCTCCCATTCAAACGCTTCAATCCTAATCAACCGGATGGTTGAGGCTGTCGCTTGCACGGACGAGCCGGCCTACCTCGTCACTCTGGATGCTCTGGGCGATGAGCAGGTCAAATCGACAATTCTCTCCATGCTATTCGACTGCGTGCCACAGATTAACGAGGAGTACGCAAATCGCTGCGACGACGAACATCAAGAGGTATTTTGGGCGGCGTACCAGGAGATCGGGCTCGAACGCAGCCCATTGGGGCTGGTTTGCATGAACGATACCGAAACCGGTTACCTGAGCACTGCTCAATCGATGAACGCATTGGCAGATAGAATTCGGCTTGTGGGTGGCATTCTTTGGTTTTTAAGTAATTGATTTATATATGTTTAATTTTATGGCTATTCGGTGTCCCCCCATTTGTCCCCTCAGCAAGTCTTCGCGTGGCATGTTTCCGAGCCAGGTGCTTAAACGCTTTCCTCGAGTGGATTATTGAAAGTTGGCCGATCAATAAATTTATCGCCCTGCTACCGTAACATCCCGGAACCTGGTCAGCTCGTTGAAGTCCGGCGCCGACAGTGGATTGTCGCGGAGGTTGATGCTTCCAAGTTGGGCAGCATGCCGTCACGCTGGTGTCGATCGATGACGCTGCCTTGGGCGAAGAGCTCCGGGTGATCTGGGAGAACGATGCGACGCGAACGAGGAATTCATGTCAATCCGTGGACCTAGTTCCCGCGCCTGATCACTTCGATGGATTGGGCCAAGGCCGGAGATGCTCTGCGAGCCTTCCGCGATATCCTGTCGGCGCATGTCAGCTATCGAATTATGGGGAGTGATGAATGAGCGAGCAACGTTACCCGGCAGACCTAGCGGTTACGGCGCAAGATTTTGCCGACTGTGGATGGAAAGATGTATTGGCGGGAACTTCACGCGAAGGTTATTCGACCATGTGGCAAGCGTTCTCTGCTGCAGCACGTCAAGCCATGGAGGAGGGAAGGCAAACGCACGGCAAGGTTTTGTGGCTGCTGGCCGACGCCTGTTCGATGATGTTGTCTCCGAAGAGTCGGAACGAACCATTCAAACCCTTCGCGGTGTTTCACGATCGACGCTCGGTGACTCCAGAAGACCTCACTGAGACGGATACTGACTTTCTCGCCGCAATCGTCGATACCTCCGATGACGTTTGGTTGAAGGCGCGCCTTGCCGATTTGGCGTGGCTCAAACGAAAACCCCGTGATGTGAAGTTCGCTTTGGCGGCTATTGACAGTTATCGGGCGATTCCTTTGGATACGGAGACTTGGGTGCACGGCGGCAAAATGTGCTGGGAGCGCGCGATATGTCTGGCTCTCATGCTCAAGGCTGGCGCTGGAAATCGACTCTCGGAGATGGAAGTCTCAGTGTTCTCTGCATTTGTCGCAGCCACCCGAGCAGATGGCTTCCTGGGGCTGTGGTTGGCCGACTTGCTCGAAGAGAACGGGCTGGGGAGCGCCCAGAAGCGGGTCATCGCTCTGAGGCTCGAATCCTTGGCGCGAGAATTCGATGGAGTGGGCGACCTACATCAATCGCGGGAGTATTTCGGCTCCTCGGCCAGATGGTTCAAACGGGCGGGCGATGAAGCCAAAGAGGCGGCTATGATCGTCGAGATCGCTGAGGGATGTGTCAAAGAGGCAATAGCGCGTACATCGTCTGATTCACCAAGTCACATGGTGGCTGCCAGCCTCTATGAGAATGCCATTCAAACCTACCGCACGATCCCGCGATCTGAGCGCGGCGCAAACCGTGTCGATGAGCGCATCGCCGAGCTACGAACGCACTTGAATGATTCAGGTGAGCATTCATTGGGCGAGATGAGCCTGATCAGCACACCCAGTACCGATATCACTATGCTCGTCGAGAACGCTCGTAAGGCAGTCACTGGGAAGTCAGCTACCGATGCACTTCTTGCATTCGCGAACCTCCATCGCAGGACGAAAGTGGACGAGATGCGTCAAAGTGCACTTGATCGAATGAGGCGGTTTTCATTCTCATCACTCTTCTCCTCGACGGTTCTAAGCCGAGACGGGCGTGTAATTGCCAAACGTCCTGCGATGGGTTTCGGGAGTGAGACTTCATCTGACGAGGAGCTCGCCATCCGTGCAGAAATGGTTCGCGACTATGGGATCTTGGTCAGCATCGTTGTTCAAAGTGGTATCTGGCCGGCTCTCGAAGTCCTGACACTCGAACACCGACTACTAGAAGCAGATTTTGTTGCTTTGGCTCGGCAGTCGCCTATCGTACCCAAAGAACGTGCCGGGCTTTTTGGCAAAGCGCTGTTTGCAGGCTATGACGGAGATTTTGTAACGGCACTTCACCTACTGATCCCACAAATCGAACATATGGTCCGTGTGCATCTCAAGCAAGCCGGTGCGAAGACGTCGAACCTCGACAAAGACGGGATCGAGAACGAAAACGGCTTGAGCACGTTGATGGATCTGCCCGAGGCAGAGACGGTCTTTGGCAAAGATCTAGCTTTCGAGCTCAAGACACTGTTCTGCGACGCATTTGGGCCAAATCTTCGTAATGAGCTTGCACATGGGTTGCTGGAACAGGATGCATGCTACTCAGCATATGCAATTTACGCGTGGTGGTTGGGCGTACGGCTTGTGTTCAGCACTTGGTGGAACGCTGTGCGAAGTCCGGACGTGAGTGCTGGAGAAGAATCGAAGGTCGATGAGGAAGAACATGAAGCATGATCATGGAAGATAAACGCAACGATAGGAATGCCGTAGCCTGAATCGTCGGCGGTCGTGGTTTGGAGGATGACGCTCGCCGGTGAGGATCTGCACGACGAGAGCTCTGCAATGGTGTTAAGAAGGCATTTGCTCGGGCACTACATTCCCCTTGCTCGATATGTCTGCGTTGGGGCCGTGGTGACAGACAACGATTGGCCAGAAGCGGTTTCTCCTCGCCAAGGCACCAGCTCATCTTCCACTAGCCTCCGAAGGCCACACCGAACAAGCGAGTTAATACCATGCGTTTTATCCCTAACGGTCCGTCGCTACCTGATGAGCTCCTAACTGCGAGAGATGCTGGTGACGTGCTGTTTTTCTGCGGCGCTGGCGTCTCGCGTGCCGAAGCGCATTTACCGGACTTTGCGACTCTTGCTGAAAAGGTGCTCGACCTGCTCGGGTCAGCGCTCGACAGCCCGGCGCGTCGGTTGTTCGACGCCGGAAGGAGGTTTGAGAAAGCGAGTGGTCTCACTGGCTTGGTCGCGACCGACCGGATCTTCGGGATGCTAGAGCGGGAATTCGAGCCTACAGATGTACGAGAGGCGGTAGCGATCGCACTCAAGCCGGAGCCAGGCTGTGGCCTCGCCGCACATCGTACTTTGCTCGACCTATCGCGAACTCGCGCTGGCGTGGCACGGCTCGTCACGACCAACTTCGATCTTCTATTCGAGGAGTGTGAGCCGGGGATCATCTCGTCCAACCCACCTCGACTGCCAGATCCACGCCGCGATATCGACTTTCGCGGCATTATTCATCTCCATGGCCGAGTCGATACAGATTATCGTCGGGCTTGCGATGACGAGTTTGTGCTGTCGAGCGCAGATTTTGGCCATGCTTATCTGTCGGATGGCTGGGCGACCCGTTATATCCAAGCGCTTCTGCGGCGTTTTCGGATCGTGTTCGTCGGTTACTCAGCCGACGACCCCCCGGTCCAGTATCTGCTGGAGGCGCTCAATCGCTTTGAAAAGCCAGGCCATAAGCTTTACGCATTCCAATCAGGTAATGCGACGGCGGCGATGGCTCAGTGGGCGCATAAAGGAGTTGAGCCGATTGCATATGACAGCGCAAATGGCCACGCTGCGCTGTGGAAGACGTTGTCTGCCTGGGCCGCGCGCGCTTGCGACGTCGACGGCTGGCACGACCGGCTAATCATGAGCGCGTCCAAGGGGCCGGTGTTGATGCCTCCACATGAGCGCGGCATGATTGCACATCTTGCTTCGACCATAACCGGCGCCCGACTGTTGGCCGCTGCTCATGGCCCACTGCCCGCTGAATGGCTGAGCGTCTTTGATCGCAATGCTCGGTACGCCCAAGCCGATAAGGTAGATAGTTATGACCAGACGAGCGATCGTTTCGACCCATTCGAGGCGTTTGGTCTAGACAGCGATATGCCTCCAACCCCTATTGATCCGGATCAGTTTTTTACGAAGCGTGCGGTGCCAGAAAATGCCTGGGACGGCGTTGCCTCTCTGTCATCCGATCGTACAGATCTCTCGCCTGAGGAAGTCGCGCAATTGCGCGGAGTTCGCGCAGATGTTGCGATAAGTCTCCCACCGCGTCTTTGGCACCTCGGCATATGGATCGTTAGAGTTGCGCATCAGCCGGCAGCCTTATGGTGGGCGGCTAAGCAAGCGCGGTTCCATCCGTCCATCCAGCAACGTATCGAATGGTCACTGCGTCACGACGCAAGTCTTTACCCCCCGGCTGTGCGCGATGGTTGGCGCATCCTGCTCGCGTGTTGGCAACAGAAAGTGTTTGATCCAGACCAATGCCGATATGATATTGAAGCCAGAGCGGAGCGTGAAGGTTGGTCAACCTCGCTCGTTCGAGAAGCTGTCGCCCTTTATCAGCCGATGCTGACCGTCAAATCACGCTTTGGCGCCATGGCGCCCGAGGCGAATCCGGCGCTTGAACTCAAAGCTATTATTCAGGCTGATGTGGAATATCCGCGACCGCATCAGACGCTTGATATTCCACCAGACTTGCTCGGCTACGCTGTCGCCCTGTTCCGCGAGAAGCTTGGATATGCCGTCCAGCTTGAGCGCGAGGTCAATGGCCACGACGACCTGTACTTTGACACGACGCGGCCAGATGATGGCGATGCCCTGGATGAGGATAGTTACGGGCTGACCGGCCACCTCGCTATTTTTACTAAAATGGTGGCGCGACTGACAGTAGAGGACCGCACGGCTGCGCGTAAAGAAGCCGCTCAGTGGTCCGGGATAAACGATCCGCTATTTACCCGTTTACGTATTTGGGCTGCGGGACGCAACGACCTGACGACACCCGAGGAAGCTGGCCAGATATTTCTGGACCTCAATGACGATACATTTTGGACATCGAAGCACGAGCGGGACTTGCTGTTTTCCCTGCGCGATAGGTGGTCAGAAATGCCCTCATCAACGATCGCGGAGATTGAGTCACGCCTTCGCGATGGGGAAGTTTCATGGGCAACGCAGCACGAAAATAGCGACGAGCTTATCGCTCATTACAGACTCAACCGGCTCCATTGGCTCTCAACTCAGGGAGTCACTTTCTCCTTCAATTTTGATGCCGAAGTCTTGGCTCTGCGGGCTCTAGCTTCTGAGTGGACGGAACGTGCAAGCGCGAACACAGCCCAGCCCAATGTTTCGAAGATTCGGGGAATTGATATCGATACGAGTGCCACCCCTCTTGAGCAGTTGCCTATTAGCGAAGTCCTTGAAAAAGCAAAGGCTCTGGGGCATTACGATTTCGATTCACACATTCAGCGACAGCCTTTTCGCGGCTTTGCCGAGAAGCGACCAGTACGTGCACTTAGCGTTCTGACCGACGCTGCGCGAAAGAGCACGTTCGAACCATGGGCGTGGAGCGCACTTCTTTCTTCGGTAAGTAAGGTAACGACTTCGCCCCGCATGCTTTCGACTATAGGGCAGCGGCTTGCGCGTCTGCCGGCTGATAATCTGGCGGAGATAGTCCATCCGGTCTCGGCATGGTTGAGCGATCAACACGGGCGATTACTCGTCGATTTCCCGGTAATTTTCGATCTGGTCTGGGAAGCCATGGTTGCAGCACTGGTGGCGGCTCCCTCGGTGAAGCGGTATCCAAGACCTGACCGGGCGTGGGTCGATGAGAGTTTGAATAGTCCTGTTGGGCGAATGGTGGATGCGCTTCTAAAGGATCCCGCCAAGACAAAGTTTGAGCCTTGCTCAGGCATGCCGGAAGCCTGGAAACACCGACTCGACAGACTGCTTGAACTGCCGGGCGATCATCGACCGCACGCCATCGCAATGATCACACCGCAACTTAACTGGCTATTTCATATCGATCCTAATTGGGTCCACGACCAACTGCTGCCGCTCGCCAGCGGTAGAGGAAACGACAGTAGCGCTTTCTGGGCGGGTTATTTCTGGCGCGCGCACACGCCACAACACTCTCTCTATCTGCTGCTGAAGCCTGGGTTTATTGCGCTCGCTAGCCAGTCAGGTCAGCGTCGGGACGAGGCAAGAATTCTGGCTGGCATGTTGTTGGCCGGCTGGGGCGGTACTGAGGACGCAATCAACGCCGAACGCCTGATCTCAGACATTGAATTGCGCAATATTCTTATTCATGCCGAGGATGACATGCGAGTGCAGATGCTCTGGCATCTCGAACACTGGACCCTCGAATCTGGAAGCCGGTGGGGGGATCTCCTAGTACCTTTCCTTACACGAGTGTGGCCACGCCAGCGTGATGTCCGTACGGCATTGATATCGGGACGCCTTGCTGAGCTCGCTTTGGCATTACCTGACCGATTTCCTGAGATCGTGGAGATTATCCTTCCAAGGCTGGTTCCAATAAAGGGCGCATCGCTGCGGTTCGGTCCGATTATCGATCCTGATTCGAGTATTGCCAGACGGCATCCACAAGCACTCCTCAAACTACTCGGGGCCATTCTCGCCGAGGACCCGGTCGATTGGCCGTACGGCGCCGAAAAACTCTTGACTCAGCTTGCTGCACAACCCGAGACCAGAGTCGAGCCTAGACTGGTAGAGTTGCTTCGGGAGCAGCGTTAACGTGACATGAGCAGATGCATCGTTGCGTACACTTAGATTTCGGGGGGCAAGTGATGACTAAGGGGTGTAAGCGGTAGTTTTGGCAGAGGTAGTTTGCCCCTTAGGGGCGGATTCGGTGTTACTGACCGTAGAGCGGCTGGTAGTCTCCACGTGGAATACCTGCCAAGACTTACCAAATAATTCGTTATGTGCAGCCTCCCGAATGGTCGATCGGCTAACCGGCTTCCCGTCTTCGAGAAAACGTACCATAGGTTTTCATAGAACATGAAGGTCAGTCATTTGAAGCTTCGCTTTGGTCTCGTCATATATCAACTCAAGTGAAAGAGTCAGGTCGCTCATTCCTTCTTCCTCTGTCCACAGTGGAATGTCGAGGGCTAAGCCAGAGCCATCCGTATACTCATAAGTATCTATCTTTTCTACGAAAGAAGCTGGAGGTAATACCGACCGCTCCCTCGGCGCCGGACGGCTTCAGTCGAGAGCTTAAGAAAGACCAAAATTGGTGCCGGATAGCCAAGAGGAGGCTGGAGGCAATAGGCCAGTCGTCGATCTTACTGTCAAAGTGCTCTATCGGGTATGCTTGCTCGATTTGATAACTGTTGTTCGACATAATCCAGGGAAAGGCCTTGACAAATCAAAGCGATCAGAGTTCCGCAGGGGCGCAGGGTTTTCTAGGCCCAGGTGAAGTGCTTCGGCAGTTGCACGAGCAGTGCGATAAGGTTGTG
>Ga0065714_10065462_pt1 | contig 9931 bp, 9 predicted proteins | sample MisRhiReplicate2_FD_59101 | JGI IMG/M metagenome (GOLD analysis project Ga0065714, IMG submission 59101) | Miscanthus rhizosphere microbial communities from Kellogg Biological Station, MSU, sample Rhizosphere Soil Replicate 2: eDNA_1 v2... | ecosystem: Host-associated > Plants > Roots >... | reverse complement strand
TAATTCATCGGAGAAATGGCTCCAAGGTCCGAGCGCACGCGCCTTGACCATGGCATAGCGTTCCCAATCTCGGCCCTGTTCTTGGTAATAATCCTCAAGACCACTAAAACTCACCACCAGCGGGCCACTTTCACCGTAGGGGCGCAAACGCATATCCACGCGGAACACGAAACCATCGACGGTAACTTGGTCGAGCAAGTTCACTAGCCTTTGTCCCATGCGGATAAAAAATTGTTGATTGTCTAAACTGCGACGACCGCCGACGGTTTCACCATGCTCAGGGAAAGTGAAAATCAAGTCGATATCGGAGGAGAAATTGAGCTCGCGGCCGCCTAACTTGCCCATGCCTAAAATCAGCAGTGGCTGTGCATTGCCTTCTTTATCCATCGGCGTGCCGTATTGGGCGCTCATATCTTTATAGAGCCAGTCGCGGGCGCAAATCACTAACGCTTCGGCAAGCGCCGACAGATCCAGCAGAGATTCCTCTAAACTGGCATAGTCTAAAAAGTCACGCCAAGCTAAGCGCACCATTTGATAGTTACGAAACCGTCGCAGGCTGGCTTTTGCCATCTCTTCAGTTGTGGCGCTACTCAGCACTTCGTGTAACTCAAGATCAAAGTTTTTACGCTCAATCAAGCTTAACTCGCCGGCAAACAGCCTGTTAATCCACTCGGGATGTCGGCATAACTGGGCCGCCACGTAATCACTGAGCCCTAGAACCGTTTTGAGTTCTTGCTGCTGGGCAGGTGTTAATTGCGCGAGTCCTTCGGACCATACTTCCTCTAACCGCAGCCAGTTGTGCTCAGCGGTTTGATTAACGAGAATAGACAATGACTTATTACTGTCTTTTTGCATGGTCATAATAATCCCTAACAAATTTAGCTATCGACATATTATGTCGTAAATGATATAGATTGACGCCACATCATGTTATGTTCGACGAGACTTGCAGCTACCTGATGTAGCACACAAATAAAGGTATCCCCTTTTATCTGTGGCATTTAAGGGTACTATAACCTGCGCAGCAGGCATATTGGGCAAGCAGATTATTATTGCCTGCAAGTATTTGAGATTTATTTCATTACCATTTGGAGAAAACATGGCAGGAATGCTAACCCGTGTTCTCACATCGATCCTCTTTTTAGCCGTTATGCTGTCGCTGACGGGTTGTGGCGATGAGAGACCGGATAAAATCGCGAAGTATCAACAACTCACGCAGCAACGCCTCGCAACGCTCACTACGATGATCGATGACGGGCAGTTGCGTAACGCTAACCTCTTAAAACAATACACCACACTGTTAAAGCAGCAGAAACCTGATCTAGCCCCATTACTTGATGAATTAGCAAAGGATTCTGGCACCCAAGGTCCCATGTATACCTCGCTGAAACGTCGATTAGATGAGTCGAAAGTGGCGAGTAACTTTGCCGATCTCGATCAACAGCTGGCCGAAGCGGAAAATCTTTATCAAGCCGCAGATCCCAGTCTGTTTAACGATATGTTGTCAGATCCTGTCAACGTGGTCGCCGATATGTCCGACGGCAAACTGGCCCGCGTGAATGCGATTAGCCGTGAGGCCGCAACATTAGCCAATGGCGGCGAAGATTTTGGTCCAGGCAGTCAGCTAGTTGGTAATCCGTCTTACGGTAACTGGCAAACCGATTCGAGCGGCACGTCGTTTTGGGCTTGGTATGGCATGTATTCGATGTTTTCGAATGTCTTCAATCGCCCTATTTCCTACGATCGTTGGTCGGGTAACCGAGGTTATAGCTATTACAATGACGTAGGTCGTTATCGCTATACCTCACCCAAACAAGCGGATGCGCAAAATAAGACCTTCGAACAAACGAAAAAACGTTTCGATTCTCAAGGTAAGCGCTTCGACAGCCCTTATGCCAAACCGCGTACCGGTGGCACGGCGTTATCCCGTGAAAGTACCAGCACGCCCAAGGCCAGCAACACCACGAGCGCAAGCAAGAGTTCGAGTAGTAAGTTCCGCTCTAACTATGCTAAAGACAGCAGTTTCCGTAATTCCAGTAATCGCACGACCCGCAGTGTGCGCCGGGGCAAGTAACTAAGGATTTCCAATGACACTATTTCAGGATTTCGGTATCACACCAGAGCTAGCCATCATTCTGGCTATCGATCTCACCATAGCCGTGATTTTGCTAACGCTGATGCGTTATTTGCAAGGTTGGAGCGTAAAGGTTAACAGCAGTAAAGAACTGGCGGAGCGTGATAACTTTGCCTTCGGTATCAGTACCGCGGGCGCCGTTGCCGCACTGGGTATAGTGCTAACGGGCGCTATCACTGGTGCTGCTGCGCACTCTTATCTTAATGAAGCCATTGGCATGAGCGCCTACGGTTTATTCGGCTTAGTGCTGATTAAACTGGGTCGTTTCCTCCACGATAAGATTGCCTTAAATGAGTTTGATAAGAACGAGCAAATCATCAAAGGCAATGTGTCTGTCGCGATTGTCGATGCCAGTGCCGCCATCGCCACTGCGATTATCATCCGCGCCGTGTTGTTATGGGCAGAAGACTTAACCATAGATACCTTTATCGCTATCTTCAGCGCCTTTGCGATTTCGCAGTTGATGTTAGTGCTACTGACGCGCTGGCGTGAAAACCGTTTTGCGAGCCGCAATCAAGACTCGTCAATGCAGCAAGCCTTAGTACAAGGCCATACGGCATTAGCACTGCGTCATGCGGGTTATATGATAGCAATGGCGCTGAGCTTTAACGCTGCCAGCCACTTTATTATATTTAATCCAACAGCTTATGTGACTAACGTGATCGGTTGGTTAGTGTTTTCAGTCATCATGCTGATCGCGCTTTCCTTACTACTGTTCGTAGTGAAGAAACTGGTATTAGCCCGTATTGATTTAGCTGATGAAGTAGAAAGACAACACAATATCGGCATCGCCGCCGTTGAAATGGCGATCAGTATCGCTATCGCACTTATCCTCACGGCACTGATGGCCTAATCGAATGCAAGAAACCAGCTTAACCCCCTCGGCGGCTAAACCTAGCCGCCTAGGTTGGTTCGACGATGTCCTATTATTGGGCATTATGGCCGTATTAGCAGGCTGCGGCCTGATTTACGAATATCTTTTATCCCACTATGCGGGGCGCATTTTAGGCGCATTAGAAGCCGCCATCTACACCATGATTGGCTTGATGATAGTCTCCATGGGGCTAGGTGCCTTCGCCGCACGTAAGATCCGTGATGCCTTTACTGGTTTTGTGATCTTAGAACTCACAGTCGCACTCTGCGGCTCACTCGCCATTTTAATCACAGCGGCGGTGATTGGTTTCGGCCAACAACTGCCCTTGATGATTGCCAACACCTTAGGTTTACCACCAGATCAACTGCCCGAAGGCGGCATGATAGGCTCGCTACAAAAACTCAGCGAATACTTACCCTATGTGTGGGGCGTGTTGCTGGGCCTGATGATAGGTATGGAAATCCCACTGATCGCCAGAGTGCGCCAGTCTCTTTCTGACGAGCATTTGCTGCACAATGCGGGGACAATTTACGGCGCCGATTACATAGGCGCAGGCATAGGTGCCGCCATTTGGGTGGGCTTTATGCTCGCCATCGATATCCAACTTGCCGCTGCCTTAACCGCCAGTTTTAACCTGTTGGCGGGTTTTGTGTTTATCGGTCGCTTTTGGCCTAAAATCCGCCGCCCTAAACTGCTTTTAACTGGGCATTTTATCGTGACTGGCATTTTACTCGTGTTAGCCATCCACGGCCCACGCTGGGAACAAGAATTTAATAATTTGCTCTATAAAGACAAAGTGGTTTACGCCAAGGCGACACGCTTCCAGCAGTTGACCTTCACCGAGCGACTGCGCGGTAACGGTCTGCCGCCCGTTTATGCGTTATACATCAATGGTCGCTTACAGTTTTCTAGCATAGACGAACACATTTACCATGCGTTTCTCGTGCATCCCACACTCGCAGCCAGTGCCCGCCATAGCAAGGTGTTGATCATTGGCGGCGGCGATGGACTCGGTCTTAAACAAGTGTTGCGCTGGGAGCCTGAGCAAGTGACGCTGCTCGATCTCGATGTCGGCCTAGTGCAATTGTTTAAGTCGCCCGATACGGATATGCCCGAGCGTTTGAGCCGCGCTATGTTGACGCTCAACGGCAATGCGCTAAACGATCCCCGTGTTACTGTGATCAACGACGATGCATTTAATGGCGTCGATAAGCTGATTGCCACAGGCGTGAAATACGATGCGATTATCGTGGACTTGCCCGATCCGAGCCATCCCGATCTTAATAAGCTGTATTCGGATTATTTCTACCGTAAATTAAAGGAACTTATGAGCAGTGATGGTGCTCTGACTGTACAGTCAACATCACCTTACCATGCTCCTAAGGCCTTTATTTCGGTAGCAAAAACCTTGGCATTGGCAGGATTTGACGTCAAACAGTACCATCATAATGTGCCCAGTTTTGGCGAATGGGGCTGGAGTATCGCCACCGCAGGCGGACTCGATGCACAACACAGATTAGCTAAGTTAACTGAGCTGCCCATCAAAGATGACTGGCTCACCTTAGGTTTAGTGGATGGCGCGTTTGAGTTTCCAGCAAATTTTTATAAAGATGCCGCCAAAATAAAACCCAATGAATTGGGTTCGTTGCAGCTGTATCACTACCATTTACAAGATTGGTCCGAGAATCAGGGACTGAATCTTTTTTAATAGGATGAGATAGTGCTTGACATATTATGTCTCAGTGCTATCTTTGAACACAGACATAATATGTCAATAAGGACAAATATGAATATCCATACCATTGCCAATCACCTCAACAGTCTTGGCAACACCAGCCAAACTGGCTTTCAATTTGATTGTTATCCAATCGATGGTGAAGTCGAAGTGTTGCAAGTGAATGTGGTTGGCCGTGAAGAAATCCCGGTATTTGTATCGGTGACGGACAACCAAGTGCTCTGCATCAGCTACCTGTGGGGCGAGAACGAAGTAAACCAAGATCGTCGCAGTGAAATGTTTGAAACCATGCTAGAGCTCAACATTCCAATGCCTTTGTCATCCTTTGCCAAAATTGATGACAAATACGTAGTTTACGGTGCGCTATCACTACAATCTAGCATGCTCGAAATCGAGCAAGAATTATCAGTTTTATCCGATAACTGTTTAGAAGTTATCGATGAAATGGTCGATTATCTGAAATAAGGAGCCACAAAATGGGCATTCTGAATAAAATTTTAACAGCGTTTCGTGGTGGTGCTACCGAAGTGGGTCAAGGCATCGTTGACGCAAACTCAACCCGTATTTTCGAACAGGAAATCCGTGACGCAGAAAAGCATTTAACCAATGCTAAACGTGAACTGACCGATGTTATGGCGAAAGAAATGCAAGCCAGCCGTGAAATCGACCGCCTGAAACGTTCGATTGCCGAACACGAAGGTTATGCGACTCAAGCATTGGACAAAGGTAATGAAGCCTTAGCAATTGAAATTGCAGAGAAGATTGCCGAGTTAGACCAAGAGCTGTCTGAGCAACAAAGCGCCAACGATAGCTTTAGCGCCCATGCTGCGCGTTTGAAAGACTTAGTGAAGAAAACCGAGCGCCAACTGTCTGATTATCAACGTCAGCTGAGCATGGTTAAAACCACTGAAAGCGTGCAAAAAGCCACGGCAACCATTACTGATTCGTTCGCGTCTAGCAACTCTAAGCTGCTGAACGCTAAAGATTCACTCGAGCGCATCAAGGCACGTCAGCAGCAGTTTGACGACCGCCTGAAAGCGGCAGAAACCTTAGCCGATGAAAACAGTGACAAGTCACTGCAATCTAAGCTAGCCGAAGCCGGTATTGGTGAGCAAAAGTCGAATGCAAATGCTGTGCTAGACCGAATCAAAGCACGTAAAAGCTAAGCAATGATTGACCGAATGCCGAGTATCAGTGGGATCATCACCCCCTACTGACCTCGGCATTTTTTTGTTTCATCCGCATAAAATAATTGACCACTATTGCCCGTTACGATCCGCAGCCAATCGATTTGAAGCCGCACGCGAGCATAGTCAGCAGGAGTCACTATGGGATTTTTCAATAGTATTTTTGGTAAGAAAGCAGCGCCACAGCGCGAGCTCAATCACCCATCCCAGCTCAATGTGGGCGACATGATCTCAATTGATGACAGTTTTGCCCTGCCGCCACAACTTCGTGGTCAACAATTGAGGGTCGAAGCCGTACATACCTACGAGTCTGAACGTAAACAGCAAACCGAATGGTTACTCAAAGGTCATGGCAGCGACACACTCTTTTTAAGTATCGAAGAAGACGACGAAACCTATCTCGCCTTTTCGATTAAGATTTCCCGCGCCCAAGTGGAACAGTTATTCGATCTTGAGCAGTTCAGCGCCCTGTTCGATGAACCGGGCCATGCCGAGTTAACCACTCAAATATTACCGGCCGACTTAGCGGAACAACTAGAACAATGGCTTGGAAAGCAATATCACCAAGTAACGTTTGCCGCTTTTGGCTATTTCCATCGTCAGGATTACCGCGGTCAAAAACCACCACAAGACGCCAATGGCGCCACGGGTGAGCCCTTCGAGTATTATTTACTGCTCGATGACGATGAAAGCTGCGCCGTCGAAGTGGAAGTCTACGAAGGTGGCGACACAGATGTTGTCTTGACCCTATATCGTCCACTGACGGATATTCGAGATTACTGGCCAGCGAAATAACCCGAAAATAAGATAAAGTGCGTGCTCGCACTTTATCGATAATCCCAATACAATCTCACAGATAAGCGCTAGAAACGGTTGATAGCAATAGGTAATACGCCATGAGTAAAACCAAACACCCTCTCCCCGAGCAATGGTTGAAGAACCAACAGGCCGCAAAAGCAACGCAAGTGGCCTTTGATCTCGATGAAAAATTTCAATACTCAATTCGTAAAGCCGCGTTAGATGCAGGCGTGAGCCCTTCGGATCAAATTCGCACTATTTTGGGCTTGAGCGTATCGAAGCGGCCATCGCGTCCGCGCCTTACCGTGTCACTCAATGCCGATGATTATGTGCAACTGGCAGAAAAATATGGGTTAAGCGCCGATTCACAGCTAGAAATTAAACGCCGTGTACTCGACGATTTAGTTCACTTTGTGGATGAAACCTAACGCCGCAATCACCTCACGCGCCAGCCCTTTATGTAAATGGCTGGCGTGATTAATCGACAAATAGCCCTTTTATTGACTAAGACAATTTACTCATAGCTTAAAGTCTTTTACTTTAGTTGAGATATTCGCCGCACTTAACAGGGATCATGTTTGGCATGACAGATAAAACCCCATGGTCACTTCGCACCCTTGGCACCCCTTCTCCATTCGAAATGGCGATGATGCTGTTATCCCTGCTGTCGGTGATCATAGTGCTCGTCATGACCTTCGGTCGCCTCGATAGCGAAACCTACCGCTTACTCTTTTTCGTCGATACCAGCATTTGTATGATCTTCATGATCAACTTCTTTATTGGGTTGGTCCGTGCTCGTGATAAGCGCTTTTTCATTCGGCACCATTGGATTGATTTTATTGCCAGTATTCCGGCAATTGAAGCCCTGCGCATGGCGCGGCTGTTCCAAATCCTGCGGGTAATACGCCTGATCCGCATGAGTCGTTCACTGCTGCTTCCGCTGATCAAACAACGTAAACAAGCCACCTTAGCCAGTTTGCTCGTCGCTATGGTAACGATTCTGACCTTGGCCTCAGTGATCATTTTGATCGTCGAAAGCGGCACCGAAGGCGCTAATATCCAAACCGCAGAACAAGCGATTTGGTGGGCGTTAGTCACTATCTCGACTGTCGGTTACGGCGATTATTATCCGGTGACGACAGCAGGCCATATCATAGGCGGTATTGTGATTGTCAGCGGCGTGAGTTTTTTCGGGGTGATCTCAGGTTATATGGCCTCGGTATTTGTCGCACCCGATGAAACTGAGCGTCAGGAACGCCAAGAGGCCCATAAAGCCGAAATAAAGTCAGAGCTTGAATTAGCCTTAGCGAGAATGGAAGAAAACCAGCAGAAAATGGAACAGAACCAAGCGCAAATGCTCGCAAAAATTGCAGAGCTTAAACAGGTTATCGAAACCAGAAATAACTGATTTAGCGAAGAATGGGCTAACAATCTACAAAAGAAAGGGCTCAATCCATATTGGATTGAGCCCTTAGTATTTTTCAGTGCTGAGCTAGAATCAGTGCTGCGCCAGTCAATAGACTTAGAATTAGTTCAAAGTTATAAACATAACCCTACCAATAGGCCTGTTGCTGCATCGCATTACGACGCGTCGACTCCATGGCAAATAACAAACTCTGCTGTTTGTCTTCCAGCCATTCATTTAAATCGATATCCAACTCTCGGCTCGCATCCTGCACAGCGCGGTAGCAGGCTAAGGTTTTAATCCCGAGTACCAGATCTTGCCAAGGTGCGCGAAATGCATCCCGTGATTTCGCCTCATATAAACTGCCATAGGCGTGACCGACTAAGATGCTCTCATCAAGCACTGCAGCCACTTGCAGGTAATTTGCAGTAGTCATGACAGTATTGAGTGGCATTACCTCCACGATTGCCATCCAAGAGGCTTGCTGGGCGCGGTCGGCATGCTGGCGTAAGCTAGGCTGATTGCTGATATCCACTTCACCGGCACTGACCTTAAGTAAAATCTCGACAATCGCCAGCTGTAATTGACCATATTCAGTTTGCTGCCACAAGGAGAGTAAGCGTTCTGTTAGATGTATTTCACTCAGCTGCGCCATGAGCCTCGCTTTAACTTGGGCATGTTGGCCAAGTTTTGCGAACAAGCCCCTTTGGCTCCCAAGCAAGGCGGTCAATGCCTGTGCCTGCTCGATAAAATCGAGCTGTTTTTCAATCGACATGAATTGACTCGACAGTGTCACATTCAATAATTCGAACTGACTTAAGGTCATCCGCAGTAGACGAATACAGGCGCGCATCCGCCACCACAGTGCCACACAGGCTTCGGGTTTGCTTTCCTCTGCAATCATGCTTTCTAATAATTGCCAACGCTCAAGCGCGGTTTCAAGCAAGATTTGGCAGTTTGCGGTTAAATCCTGTGTAGAAGAATCGCGAGGTTCAGCAAGAGGCAGAAATTCTAACGCGGTTAAATCGAGCGGCTTAGCTTTACCCGCCAATCGATAGCCGCGCTGCGCCTTACTGGCTTTGCCTAAACGCACGGGCACCACACTCGCCACTTGCATTGCGAGTTTAAGTAGCGCTTCGGTATCGCCACTGAGGAGTTCAAACTCGAGCTCACATAAAGCTTCTTGCTGACCATTGGCGGTGATTTCACCTATGTCTAACGCCACTTCAACCACGCTATTATCAATCTGAACATGCCAAGCGCGGCGATAAAAATCGGTGTGAAATATACAAGTCAACTGGGCTTGAGTGGCCGCTAAATCGGTATCGACTGGCCAGATACTGGCTGGGAATAGACTTAAATCTGGGCTATCGGCTTGGATAGTCACATTATATTCGGGCCGCGAATGAATCCCGCCCACGACTTGTCCTGCGGTTTTTATGGTCTGCTCCCTGTGCGCATCGTAACCGCGCACCCGCAACCCCATGTCCCACTGACGCAGTTGTAAATCAGGGGTGTCGAAATAACCATTCGCCAAACGACGTTTACCTTGAGGTACGGCATTATCGAGACTATCTAACTTATTTATCAGGGATTCTTGATATATCGGCAGGAAAAACAGTTTTAATTCAATCTCAGCATTCATTGCGTTACCGCTCATTTTGTCATCAAACATTCATTGATGCGTCATCTATAGTTCATAATGTCACAAATGTGTCATAAAAATCCCGTAGGATTTGGTTTTGCAGTTGGTATATAACCCGTTAGAATAAACCTGTCGTTTTTTCTGAAAAAACAC
>Ga0065714_10065461_pt1 | contig 9931 bp, 12 predicted proteins | sample MisRhiReplicate2_FD_59101 | JGI IMG/M metagenome (GOLD analysis project Ga0065714, IMG submission 59101) | Miscanthus rhizosphere microbial communities from Kellogg Biological Station, MSU, sample Rhizosphere Soil Replicate 2: eDNA_1 v2... | ecosystem: Host-associated > Plants > Roots >... | reverse complement strand
TGGCTATATGCTGGTCAATTGCGCGGGGGGCGCCCCTTCAGCTAGCGTCAAACCCGCTGGAGCGGTGATTCAAAACCAGTTCATGCGACTGAAACACTGACGAAACATTCCGGCCATATGATTCGCGTCACTGAAATCCAGGGAGTTGGAGATGAATCGACCATCAAGAAGCATGCGCAAACTGCTCGACTCCGTCGCCACTAACAATGAGGTAGCGGCGCTCGATATGATGCGCGCAGCAGAGCAACTCCAAGCACGAGGTGCTTCGTCAACGATTGCTTAACTTGATTCACCGACTCAACCAGGACGCCAATGATTGCGAATGGCGCGCGACGATATCCAAGGCGGCGCCATAAAGCTCGCGTGACCGGTCTCGGAGGCGTTTCTTAGTCGCTCCTTCGGGCCAATGAGGCCCGGCCAGGCATTTGATTATTGCTATCGCTTCTTCGGGCAAGGCCCAGCTGGCTCCACGTAATGCTTTAAAAGGTCAGAACACAATATTGAGTGCGGCAGATAGCCACGCTGTTGCTTACCTTCCAGTTGAGCAGCTTGAGTCTGAGTGACCCCAGCCGATAATGAGACTGCGACAGCAACTGTGCGCTTACCTGTTCCAGCATGCTAAAAACGCGATGCTTCGACCTTCTAATGCCTGAGGAGGGCGTCATCAATGACTTTCCATTGGCCAGTCTTTTCATCACGCACAAAATTTTGCTGGGCGGGGTAATCGCGTCCAACGGTTCGAAATAGATGGACAATGTGTTCAAGTGGAATGAAGTAAAGCCGGCGATGTCTCATGGTATCCGATGCCAGGAAGGCGCCCTCGGCTCCTGATTCAGCTAGCGTCAACACAAAGACGAAGCTGTGGATCACCTGATTGCAGATGAAGCCAACGTCTTTTCTATCCGCCACTCCTTTATCAAACTCGTAGTGTTCGTGAATATCGCTACGATTGAAGTAGTCCACGCTAGCGTCTTGTCGCACCGGATAAAAAGTCAAATCGTATGTAAGATGTTTAGTGGCCTCGGAGAGCTTGAACGTCTCAAGAAGCTTGCGCACTGCATAAAATCCAATAAACATTTCTCGTTCAGCACGGGCTAGATCCCTCTCGCTTAACTCGCCATCTTTGATCAGTACCTTTTCTAGCCAGCCAGCAGAGCGGACGAGAGGCTGTTTCCAGTAACGAGATTCGTAAATCATAGCGACTCCTAGGCCTAGGAAGCTTGAGATAAACCCGACGAAGTGGGCAATGGGGATTTTCGGCTTTTACAGCCAAGCATGATCTAGGCTCTTGAGCTATACATTTAACAAAGACTACAACAACTCTGCTGTTATAGCCCGCAGGCCCTCCATTTGAACGAAGATGCAAGGACAGCCATGAATCACTGGATCGAAAGGGTTGAGGATAATGAGGTTTTTAAAGCGGTAAGCGATTTCGAGGACACATTAGTAGTCGCCAAGGAAGCGTGCCAAGAGGAAACGGCACACATTGACTCATGGGGGCGAGCGTACGCGGTTGTGCAGCACCTTCGAGAAGTCATATCACAAGTGAACCCTCTATTGGTAAATCCAGCTAACTTAAGTGGCATTTCAAGTGGGTTGATGCAAGCCCAGACTGAAATTCAAAATTTTACGTCCAACAAAAATGCTGGACATTGGATTAACGCCCATTCTCATTTAGACACCGCACTTGCTCATGCGGCAGCCATACCTCGTCTATCGATTACTGGTCTAGATGATATGCGCAAAGAAGCCTCTAGCTACCGAACTTCTATTTCGAAGTTTCTCGAGACGATTAGAGATAACGCTGAAGGTATTACGAAAGCACAGGCGGATTTACAGGAAAAAATTACTGAAGCTATCACTGAAATCACCAATCAAAAATCAAGGCTCGACAATGCGATATCTGCCTTCCAACAGCAGTTTTCAGACTCGCAACAAACTAGGCAAACCGAGTTTTCGAGTGCTGAACAAACTCGATCCGCGACAGCCATAAAAAATGAGGAAGATCGGAAACTTCTATTTGATGAGGTACAGAAATTACGTAGTGATGAAGCGAAAAACTCAACTGCCGCAGCCACAGCGATACATGAAGATCTCGTAACCGAGCTAAAAAACAGTTCTGCCAATGTCGTTAGTGCGCTTGAAGCACAGAAGGCTCATGTGCAGAAGCTAGTGGGAATCATAAGTGATACAGGTATGGCGCATGGTTTTCAAAAGACAGCTAATGCGGAAAACAAAGAAGCAAAAACTTGGAAAGCCATTGCGGCTTGGTCGCTTGTTGCCTGGATTGTTATCGGATGCATATTTTTTGCCCTAACCTACGATAAAGATTTGACCTTAGCAGCCGTAGCCCGACAGTTCCTGATCTCTACTCCTTTTGTCCTTCTCTCTGGTTTTGCGGCGATGCAGGTAGCTAGACACCAGAAGAATGAAAGACAAATGCGCCAAACGGAACTGGAAATTGCTTCGATAGATCCATTTCTGGCGACACTAGATGATGCGGATCGTAACGAGGTAAAACGGGAGTTTGCAACTCGTTATTTTGGGCAGAGGGAGGTTAATGAGAAGGCTGAGCCGACTCCCTCGAGCTTAATTGAGCTGACGGGGGCCTTAGTCAAAATAGTGCAAGAGTTGACCAAGAAATAATAAAACGTCTGGGGGGGAGCGAAGACTTGAGCTAGGTAATAGCGAATCTAAAAGCGATTGCGGGAAGTGAACTGTATTGAGACATTAGACTCGATGGAATAGTCGCTTTTTCGGGCGCCCAAGCCCGGCTCACGCTGTCAGGCAAGCATCTCTTTCACGATGGAAGCGACATTTCTAGCATCGTCTATAGATGCCATCGGCTTTAACCTTTGCAATGTCCTGTGCCTGACGCTCGCGGCGTCGTTCGTAATCCTTGTGTGCGATTGACGGAGAGATGGCCCTGATTTGCGACGTCCCGGTCAGAGCCGATAGGGATAGAGCTTATTGGCTATGCAGCTGGTCAATCACTGCCAAGTAGCGCTGGAATGGCTCCGCAAGACGTTTGGGCAAGGTACGGTGCCAGGTTCCACGTCGATACTCATTCCAGACGTCTTCTTCAGGACGATGGTTAATGATACCGAGCCGGTTCTTGTAACCCACCAAGGCATTGCCCTTGCCAGCTAGTAATGCGGCGATGGCAATGTGCATGAGGTGGCTTGGCACGTCCTGCGGTGTCCTGGGGCGATCCAAGGTGATCGTCAGGCAGCGGTGCTCGTGGAACTCACGCCAATCCGGCCCCGCGATGTCGCCGAGGTTGGCAACTTGCTTGGCTGCTGACTCGCTTTTGCCGTTGACGACTCCCAGTAGAACTGTAAGGCTCTGAAGCCCGAGTGCCGAACTGACCTTGGCTAGGGTCGCTTTTACCCGCTCCAGATGCTCATCAGCGGCAAATACAATGAACTGGTGCCGGAAGTCATCCCCCTCGATTAGCGTAGAGGGCAACTGAACATAAAGTGGATAGAGCAGGTCATTCAGGTAGATGAACGTCTTGCGCCGGCCCTCATCATCGCTGGACTTCGTTGCTGTCAGCGCCTGCCGGGCCCACTGCGGTGTCAGCTGATCCAGACTCATGTCGGTGATGTCGATGGATATGAGTGGAAAGCCCATTGAGCGACTTGCCAGAGCCTTTCGCCCATCAAATGCGTGGCCAAGCTCAATTTCGATACCCGCCAGCACCATCGGATGCCGAAGAATGGGCTTGCCAAGCACCGCCACATCAAGGCGATATGAGTTGCCAAACGGAGTCTTGATGTTCTGTTCTTGGGTAACGCCATTAGCCCCGAGCAGGAGATTGCCGGACAGGTGATACTGGCTAATCGTTTCATCCCTGTAGTACCAGGGCATAGCCAGCCCTGCGTCGAGTCGGCGCTGAAGCTCATCGGCTATCAGCTGCTTGGCTCGCCTGTGCTCCTCGCTTTCGCCAATATGACGTTGTCGAGCTTGTTCCTGGCTGTCGAAATAGTCCGCGGCTCGAACGCCGCGTTTGCCAGTGTACGTTCTGAAATAGCTGCGTGTTTTCAGCTTTCCATCATCATTGAAACAAGGGCTCACCCAGCTTACGAGGCGGTGGGGTTTGTCAGCAGTGACCAAGGGCCACATCTTTCGATAATGCTCCCGGCTTTTAATCTCGTAAGCCGTAATCGGAGTTTGGAAGAGGCCTTTCCGTGAAAAGACCACCAGCGCGTCATCCATAGCAATGCAATCCGAAGAGGTGTAGCTAGGGAGAATAGCGCTTCGCTATCAGGCCTTAAACGCTTGAGTTTGGAGAATGTGAAAGTGGTGGGCTAGCACCGTAACGATACGTCGACGAAGCTACGGCAGCTTCATCAGCGTTGGCTTCTTGTTTTACATCCTTCAGGATTGCTGGCTCAGCGTGGTAGACGGTGCTTCCCATCATGATGCGTTGGCCGAGCGCGACGTCCGTCAGTACCTGGCAGACTTCGCGGGTGGCGAGAGGAGAGGTTGTATTCAAAATGCTCTGCGTTCGAGTCGTCGCTTGAGCTACGTTTCGAGCGTCATCAATGCCTCAATGATATGTCCCTTGCTTTCAAAACACCTTATCCGAACACGCCCTTGCATCTCTAATAGCAGCAACGACACTCTTTCTGACTGAATCATCCTCTGAGCCCCAATTAATGCTTTCCTTGTCTGATGCCATTCGCCTGACTGCAACAGGTGAGCCGGAGGAGAGGGTTCTGACTGAAGGATCTTGAGCTGGGTCTTTTGGCCATGATGTCATCTTGAAAACGGCTACATCTGAGCAAACTACACGAAGGGGTGCTGGCTCCGGCACCATTTGATTTGAAGAACGGTATGTTGGAGCGGGGCCTTCGACTGGTACTTGGTCTTCGTACACAATCGCGACATACCACGAGCTCCTCCTTAAATCCGAGTTTGATGCCCAGCTAATGTCGAATGGAACACTGTATTCGGTATCCTTTGGCAGGGTAGCGACTGAAACCTTAGAGCCGGCACTAGACAAAGCGATCCAAGCTCTTTGTGTGTCACGTAGCCCAGAGTTCTTCACAATGAGAGAAGCAGTGTATTTTTTTGTTGTTCGATCTGAGTACGAATACTCTAACTCCTCAGAGATCGATGTTTCTCCGGAAAGAATTGATATGGATGGGCGCCCCATCGCGATCTGATCGCTATAGATTTTCTGAGCAAACGCCTGAGAAGCTTCGGCCACGCTGGTGGCGCTCTGGGTAGCCTGAAAGGAAAGAAAGGCAGCGTACGCCGACATTGTTGTCGCTATAACTGAAAGCACACCCAGCACGCTCGTGCTGGAAAAACATCTCCAGGCTATCCCAACCCATCTGGCGACGACTAGCAACGATTTTCGAAAAGTTTCCACACGTAACCCTTATTCACAGAATTGCGTGCTGTATCGGCAAGTTGAATGCTGACTTGATGACTGGAAAGCGGTAGGTGGATTGGAGATGGAGCTGATTGTGTCCATTAAGCAGTTGTTGGGCCGCGCCTTTGGCTGTCGCTCCTTCGGGCTACGGCCCGGCTCGCCGTCATGTAATGCGTCTATGTATCCGTCCTGCTGGCGAATGATTCCGCATCTCGGCCAATGAAGCGCTTTATAGCTTTCTCATTTTAGCTGTGCGCTATCCCAGGCTTCAGTGAGCTCGTCTATTCGATCCGCGATTTGAGGCCTTTTTGATAGGACTAGGCAGTGCGTGTTGCCGACAAATTCCTCTATCAAATACAACGAGTCGCCAACATCGAGCCCCAGTTCCTGCAGCGCCTCATCGGGAATTCTAATTGCACCGTCACCATCCCATTCTTCGATGATGATTTTCATAGGTGGCTTTCTCACGTGTGGTCTCCATTGCTTTTGAGTCGGCAATGGTAACGTGCTTTTGCGTAAAGACTCAGAGCTCAGCGAGCAACGTTCGAGTTGTACACGCTCCGAGGTACTTAACAGGTCGATAGGATCAGTTACGTAGTCACGGAAACCGGCACCCACGTAGCGATCTTGCTACAAGCTAAAAGCCCTGATCACTTAGGTCGTCACTCGTTCAGAGAAGGCATAAAACCTGACACGTCAGTGTCCTGTGTAGCAACGAACCGGTAGAGCGATAGCTATTGCGCAGCACATCGGCGTTGATCCGGTGCCTCATAGAAAGCGCCCGCGTTTAGGCTGCCTTTATCGATGCCTCGGATATCCCATGCGCTCGGCACACCTCTTCTGGTGTCTGACCTGCTGGCTGTTGTGGGAGTGGTAGTTTGAGCTTGCTAAGCACAACGACCCACGCGTGATCGTCAGAGAGCCAAACGTTGTTCAAGCACTCGAAGCTCTTGCGCTCTCCATTCTGGATGTATTTGACCTCGTAGCGGATGTGGTACGGCTGCACGGTTACCGAGAGGCGCAAGTCAAAAGCTTTCAAAGCCGTTTCTAATTGTTCAATTTTTGATGTGTGTAAAAAGTCCACTAGGCGATCACCCTGGGCCTGGTGCACGCCGAGCAACCGGCACAAGTCAGCCTTGCGCATATCTCGCCCCATCATGACGTTCCATAGCTCGATCTTCGCCACGGTTACAGCTGGCAAACGGACAACGTGCTCACCAGCCTCCGGAGCAGATGCTGTTGGGATGACTCGTCGCTGATCGACGTAAATGGATAGGGTTGTCTCGATAGCGTCTAGGGCTTCGCTGATTGCGCTCTCCCGATCATCGCCATAGCTGTTCAGCTCTGGAAGGTCGCGGCAGAACATGGCAAGTCCTGGAGCACTGTCTTCCTCGAAGCGGATTGCATAGTCGTACATGGTCACTCCTCGGAGGTCATCGTTCCGCGTTCAGATGTGGTGAAGGGGCTCTCAAAGCCCCAGTTGTTTAATGATCGCCTTGCGGGTCGGTTCTGGTATTTCCTTACTGCCGTGATCCGCGAAGGTAGCCTTGTTGCCATTTGGGGCGGTGACTTTGAAGTGGCTTCCTTTACCTGCTTCGAAGGTCACCCCTTGAGCCTTCAACCATCTTCTGAATTCGCTGAACTTCATCACCTCCCCCTGTTGAATGAATGAGTCCAGATTACAACACCTCTGAAGTAATACAACACTTTTGTTATATCTCGAGTGCCGAGGGATCTCTTGCATCTAGATGCAAACTCATAGCGGAACCGAGGCCAGCGATATGGCGCAGATAAACAACAACAGGCTCGAGCACCTGCTACGCAGGCCCGAGATCGTGAGGCCTTCACTTGGCGTCGAGATGAGCACAACGTTGTCCTGGCCTTCTCGGGATACCCGCGCTTTTGACCAGGTTCCGACGCTGGACTAAGCTTATAAAGGTGCTTCGTCTCATGAGAGGTCATGTCATGTCCGACTCATTTTGCAGACCCTATTTCAACCCGCGTACCCGTAATCAAACCTACGGAGGTGCTGCCAGAAATGGTCGGCTAAAGACGTTGGGTGGAGTTGATGAGCTAATCAGCCAAGCTGTGACCAGGACGCTGATTGCCTACATTGATCAAATTCCTGATCAAGCTAAGGCTCGGAGAGGTTAATTAGCATGCCGGGTAAAGTGCTCGAGTTTAAAACGCCGGCTCCAGTCAGTCAGAAGATAATGGCGGATTCTCCTGCTGGAGCCCGATTGGCGGATGCCATCCTTCAACAGTTTTTGGTTGAGGCGGATGCACCTGCCAGAAAACTTGGCGCGTCTGCGCGTATTTTTACCTTCAATCATGGCGCAAGAAGGGGGCCGCTGAGAGTTGGTGACCAAGTTTTATTACGCCTTACGTCTCCCTTCACCTCGGCATTTTGGCTGAGCTAATCTCAAGTAAGCGGTGTCTGGGTTTGTTTGTAATCGTCCCGGCCAGGGAACGTCCATCGCACGTCCGTCAATTGATATGGCTCTGATTTGTCTGTCGGAGTCAGCTCATCGGCACGCTCATGCTCAAGGTCGCGAACGTTGAGTCGAAGCCCAATATGCCTAGACACTGGCACGAGTTGGAGGGTCGCTAACACCCCCAACTTGCTGCCAACTGACAAGGAGCAACTACGTTTGACTGGGCGGATAGCATAGCGGTGGCCTATATCGCGAGTGGCTTAACATCACCTCGCCGCGTTTACCTATGGGGTAGCTTACCCATGGAAGAAAATCTGCAACAAAGGGCGGAGCGTCTGATTTCGCTTAGTCCCCACGATCCCATGGTTGCTGCTGGCGTCGCGATAGGCTCCTTTGATTCTAGGCAGCCTAGGAACACTTTTCGAGCCTGGCCACGACGGCATTGAGCTAGACGATGCGCGGCGTTCCCTAGCTGGCACTTTGGTAAACTGCACAGATCAAGAGCTCTATCAAGTGGAGCCGGGCGCTGAGCTTCAGCAGGCAACCCGAGAGCTCGGAGAATGGATTAAACACCGGTCAGCCCCCGACTCCTCAGAAGTTCAGCGACTCCCGGCACAATTTTACTCATCGTGAATCTTGCCATCGCGTTAATCGCTGTAGCTTTGTATGAGCGGTCGAGACCGACTGAACCCTGACAGCCTTGACTGCCCGTCAGCGCCAAAACGGCCCTCTTATCTTACCTTTCGATCAGCTCACTCCAAAAGGTTTCCAGGATCGTTGACGCGGTATTTTTCCTAAAGATTGCTTGCTCAACCATCGTGCTTAGAATCTCGCGACGATAACTAATCGAGGCTTGTTCGAGTATCTGTTTCAGCTCATTGATGATGAAATCAGCATTGGCGGAGGGGCCGTATTCCATGGCCCTGCCCAACAATAGCAACGTGACATTCTTGGCGTAACGCTCACCAGGGAGCACTCCAACGGGAGTCTGATCATCACTGCGCTCGACAAGTACTTCGATCATCGAGGTAAGGGCGTCCAGCTTCGCCTGTATCTGCGGGAGTTCGCGATTCAAATAGGCTTTGATGAAAATAGTAACACCAGCATTTTGCTCAATCGCGGTGGCGAGATTTGCGTGGGAATGCTCGGTTAGCCAAGCGGTGAATTCAGCCAACTTCAGCGCCTTTGAAGCGTCGCGGCCGGCCGTGAACGCGGACAGCAGACCAACAATTGCTGTGTATTGCTCAATCCCAAACATCTTCAGTTCCTTGGTTGTGAAAAGCCCCGCTACTGTAGGAGAGTTTTCCCAGAGCTGAATAAATTTACGAGGATTTCCGAGAGCCTTTCCACGTTACCGAATGTGCAACGGCTGACCTCGACCCTCGTCATGAAACGGGTCATTCAGGATAGGCCGCTGCCTTTATGATGGCGGGCGCAAGCCTCCTGCTTCGAGTAATCCGCTCGTCTTTTTCATCGGAAACTGATGTGGATCGCTTGCTGTGGTGGCTTATAGCCGCTAATAGTGATGAGGTGCTTGGAGAGGGCGTGAAGATGATGTCGAGATTTGTTGTTGTCCCTGCAATCCCAACGGAAACGGGATCAATGCGTAACGGATCGCGCTTCTACTGCCAGACCGCACCTATAGGTTTCAACCTCTATGACAATGAGGAGAAGCTGCGGCTGAAGACGACCTATCAGACCCGAGAAGAAGCCGAGAGTGAGTGTCAGCGGCTCAACCTGGAGCGGCTTCAAAGCGTCCTTTCGGAACGGGAATCCGTGACTGCACTATAGGCATTCACTCCCGCATAGTCATCAGGGGCCCGGTTTCCGAAACGAGTGGCTCAGGAGCTCGCGTAAGCACGACCTACACCACTTTGACGTGGATGCTCGGCATTCAGAAGCGAACAAACAACCTCTGCCTCCGTCCTGACTTTGAACACTCCATGCTTGCTGGCTGAACCTCCCTCTACGAGATCTACAACTCTGTATCGCTTGCTGCCACCGTCCAGTGTGGTGGTTTCAATCACTCTGAATCTTGGGTGCATGATTGCTTTCCGTGCATGAGATTGGTGTCCTACAAGTACCGGCAAAAGGAGACGATTTCAAGAACGGG
>Ga0065714_10003370_pt1 | contig 9934 bp, 8 predicted proteins | sample MisRhiReplicate2_FD_59101 | JGI IMG/M metagenome (GOLD analysis project Ga0065714, IMG submission 59101) | Miscanthus rhizosphere microbial communities from Kellogg Biological Station, MSU, sample Rhizosphere Soil Replicate 2: eDNA_1 v2... | ecosystem: Host-associated > Plants > Roots >... | reverse complement strand
GAATTTGGTTTAGATGGCGGCGTCAATTTTTCGACGATTTCAAATATGGAAACCTCCGGTACTGAAGTTGGTTTTAATCTTGGTTTTTATTTCGATATCAGATCTAAAAAAAATCCGGCCTGGATGATTAATACCGGTGTGATTGTAAAATCTCCAATGGGAGCGCATGGTATGCCGGTATATTCTTTAGGCGATGCTAATCTCGACAACACTTTTGCAGGTGGTAAGGTAGATCGTGAAATTCGTTATTTTAATGTGCCGATTTTGATTAAATATCAATTTAAAAATAATATTTATTTAAAGACGGGGCCACAATTAGGGTTACTAGCCAAAGCTTTCGATAAATTCCGTAAAGAATATGATGGCGATGAAGTAGAATATAAACACAATATCAGAGATCAGATACACGTGATCGATGCTGGTATTGCACTTGGTGCAGGTTATCATATGAATGTTGGAAACGGATTNAATATGACAGTTCAGTATTACTACGGATTGGTTCCTGTAATGAAGGGAGATGGGCCATTACAATATAACAGATCTTTNTATGTAACAGCCGGTTTACCTATTGGAAAAGGAAAAGCAGCCAGAAAAAAAGCTGAAAAAGAAGCCGAATTAAACCGTGTTATTCTCCCAGAGGAGGAAGCTCCAAAATCTAAGAATTAATTATTTGGACTGTTGATGGAAACAATCAATCTTAAGATTTCATGATTGTGCAAAATAAAATTGGGCTCTGTATACAAAATAGCATTGTTAGGCATAAAAGGCATTTCGGCTGCCAGTGGGTTTTGAACGACTACAGTTCCTCCATGAGCCTGAATAGCCTGCAATCCCAGAGTTCCGTCGGTATTTGATCCTGATAATAAAATGCCTACTAAAGACTCTCCATAAATTTCTGCAGCAGATTCAAATGATACATCGATACTTGGCCTGCTAAAATTTATTTTTTCAGAAGTATCCAGTGCCAGCAAGTCATTTTTCTCAAATAATAAATGATAATTTGATGGGGCAACGTAAACAAAACCGGGTACTAATGGTGTTTTATCTTCGACAAGTTTTAATGGCACACTTGATTTCATACTAATTAAATCTTCCAGTGTCTGATCGTCAGTGCTTTTGCGATGTAAAACAATTACTATAGCGAAACCATTTAATTTAGGCAATTCAGGTAAAATTTGCATTAAGGCGTTCAGACTTCCTGCCGATCCTCCTATTATAACCACTTTACAGTCAGATATTACTTCACTTTTCTCCATATTTTTTCTTTTTCAAACTGTTTATATTTTGTTGGAGAAATCGAGTACTTTATGGTTTCTTTTGTTCCCAAAGCCAGGAATCCCAAAACAGCAAGACTTTCATCAAATAAATTAATCACTCTTTTTTGAAGATCATTATCAAAATAAATTAAAACATTGCGGCACAAAATCATATCAAATTCATTAAATGAAGTATCTGAAACTAAATTATGCTGNGAATAAACCATCTTTTCAGCNAGTTCTTCATTNAATTTTGCAATACCGTAATTNGCAATATAATAACTTGAAAAATCTTCCAATCCACCAGCATCACGATAGTTTTCTGAATATTCTTTCATCATTCTTAACGGAAAAATCCCTTTTTTAGCCGTTTCCAAAACCGAAGCATTAATATCGGTCGCATAAATAAGTGATTTATGAAGCAAACCCGCTTCTTTCAGCATAATGGCCATGGAGTAGACTTCTTCGCCTGTAGAGCAGCCTGCGTGCCATAACCTGATGAAAGGTTTAGTTGCTAGTAATGGCAAAATTTCTTTTCGTAAAACGGTGTAAAAAGCAGGGTCACGAAACATCTCGGTTACATTTACCGTAATTTCGTCTACCATTCTTTTGTAATATTCCGGATCATATCGAACTCTGGAAAGAAACTCATGAAAATGGGTAAATCCATCTAAATGAAAAATCCTGTTCACACGTCTTTTCAGTGAAGCTCTGGAATAACTTCCAAAATCAAAACCGTAATATTCGTAAACATCATTTATAAGCGTTTCTAACTCAATATCCTCAATCATAATTCATTTCATATTTCCTTCAGCACCTGAAGCAATTTATCTACATCAACTGGTTTCGAAACATAGGCATCTGCCCCAGCTGCCAAACATTTCTCTTTATCGCCCGTCATTGCCTGAGCTGTTACCGCTATAACAAAAGTCAGCTTTCTTGACGGAATTGCTTTTATTAACGGAATTGCCTCATAACCGTCCATTTCCGGCATCATCATATCGATTAAAACGGCATCAATATGCTCGTCTGTTTCTAATAATTTTAAAGCTTCTTCGGCACTTAAACAAGACAAACAATCGAATGATCTGGCACGTAAAGTGTTTTCTAAAGCAAAAATATTTCTAGAATCATCATCAATAATTAAGAGTCTTTTTTTATTCATATTTGCCTGCTTTTAATTTTTGTTTTTTTTCCACGAATTACACCAATTTTCACAAATTTTTTAAAAATTAAATATTAATTAGTGAAAATTCGTGCAATTCGTGGCAACCTTATTTTATATTTTATCGTAAAGCCACACACGCAATAACGATAGCAACTGATCAATATCTACTGGTTTTGTAATATAATCTGAAGCTCCGGCCTTGATACATTTTTCCCTGTCGCCTGTCATGGCTTTTGCTGTTACGGCAATCAGCGGCAAGTTCAGGAATTTAGGCATACTGCGTATCTTTTCTGCGGTTTCATAACCATCCATATTTGGCATCATCATATCTAGCAAAACGATGTCTGTATCTGCATGTTCACCCAGAATTTTGATCGCTTCTTTTCCGTCAAAAGCCGTAATGACATTCATTTTGAAAACCTCTAAAGCTTTTGTCAACGAATAAATATTACGAACATCATCATCTACAATTAATACCTTTTTCTCAAACAGTATATTGTTAAGTAAATTTAGTTTTTTATGACTTTCCTTTTTGTCTTTTGGATCTTTTTTATCTTCAACCAAATGAAGGAAAAGCGAAACCTCATCGAGCATTCTCTGGTACGAATGTGCCGTTTTTACAATGATTGAATCAGCATATTTCTTGATCTTTACTTCTTCTTTAATAGACAAACTTTTTCCGGTAAAAACAATCACAGGCAAGTTTTCTAAGCCTGGGTTTTTCTTTACACCTTCCAGAATTTCATAAGCTTGTTTGTCAGGAATACCCATATCCAGAATAACACAGTCAATTTCTTTTTTATTCAGTGCATCCAATCCTTCTGAAACTTCACTTTTTATTTCTGAATTAATATTATAACTTTCTAAGAAAAAAGACAATGCTTTAGCGTGTTTCGGGTTATCTTCGATAATAAGCACTTTTTGTGCTTCTTTATTGATGATGCTTTCTATTCGAAGAAAAACTTCCGGAATTTTATCAAAAGCTACCGGTTTATCTAAGAAATCTACCGCTCCTTTTAATAAACTTTCCTGTTTTAATTTATGAGAAGACATAATGTGCACCGGAATATGTTTAGTTTGAGAATTGTTTTTCAATTCTTCCAAAACTTCCCAGCCACTTTTTATCGGAAGTTCAATATCCAATAAAACACCAACAGGTTTATAAACCAAAGCAAAATTCAAGGCATAATCTCCCCTTACGGCAACAATTCCTTTATAGCCTTTTTTACGGGTAAAATTTAAAAGCGATTTGGCAAAATTGATATCGTCCTCAACAATCAAAATTACTTTATCTCCTTCGAAAATTGAATTTCTGTCGTCTTCAATTTCATCAGGAATTACGGCACTTAAATACTTATTTTTAGGTTTTTCTTCTGTTTCATTTTCTTCCACTACAATTTCTAACGGTGGTGCTTTTTCTACCTCAACCTTTTTAATGCTCGATCCAAAAACAGGAACACATAAAGTAAACGTACTTCCTTCATTTTCTTTACTGTGTAAAATGATTTCTCCTCTAAGCAATTTAGCTAATTCACGACTGATTGATAATCCTAAACCAGTTCCGCCATATTTACGTTTTGTTGAACCATCGGCTTGTTGAAAGGCCTCGAAAATTAAAGGTTGTTTACCTAATGGGATTCCGATTCCGGTATCTTTTACGATAAAACAAATAATTTTATCGTCATCTGTATTTACCTTAATTTCCAAACTTACCGATCCTTTATCTGTGAATTTTATTGCATTTGAAATCAGGTTTTTAAGAATCTGTTCCAAACGCATTTTGTCTGTTTTGATGACAATTGGCGCTTCTTTGGAAATGATTTCAAACTTAATATTTTTCTCTTTTGCCACATGGCTAAACAGGTTCCATAAATTATCAGTAATTTCTTTGGTCGAAACATCTAAAAATTCAAGATCCATTTTTCCGGCTTCAATTTTAGATAAATCCAGAATTTCGTCAATCAATCCTAGCAAACTATTTCCTGAACTCTGAATCACTTTTGCAAATTCAATTTCTTCAGGAACCATGCTCTTATTGTTATTTTCAGATAGCAATCGGCTTAGAAGTAAAATCGAATTCAGAGGTGTTCTCAATTCGTGTGACATATTGGCAAGGAACTCCGATTTATAACGGGTTGTCAACTCTAATGCTTCAGATTTCTTCTGAATTTCATTGTTTTTTTCTTCTAATAAAACACTTCTTTCAGACAATTCTTCGTTCGTTTGTTCCAGTTCTTCCTGTTGTACACGCAATTCTTCTTCAGATGCCTGAAGTTTTTCTGTTTGCGCTTCAAGCTCAGCATTTATTGCTTCCAGCTCTGTATGTTGTGCTTGTAATTCTTCTGACTGTGATTTCGTTTCTTCCAATAACTCCATCACTCTTTTTCTGTTTTGCGTCGATTTAATGGCAATTCCGATGTTGTTTGCAATTGTCTTTAAAAACTCTATCTGAAGATCCGAAAATCCGTAGATACTTGCTAATTCAACGGCACCTTCAATCTTGGTATCCAATAAAGGCACTGCCACAATATGTGTTGGTTTTATTTGTCCTAAAGCATAATTAATCTGAATATCATCTGGTGATAAAACTTTTAATTCAAGCAATTGTTTGGAAATAATTGCCTGTCCAATCAAACCTTCTCCTTTTTGAATATGTTCGCGATTTTTACCCGGAATATAACTGTAGCCACCTGAAAAATGAAGTTCATCTCCGTCTAATACATACAAAACTCCGGCGCTGCTGTTGGTATAATTGCATAAAAACTCAATAATATCTTTAGATAATTTTTGAAGTGTTTTGTCACCAAGCATTACATTATTTAGACTCGCAATCCCAGTTTGCATCCATTCTTTTTGAGATAATAATTCGAAAGAAGATTTTAAGGAAACTCCCATGTTATTCAACGACTCACCCACGCTTCCCAATGCGTCAGACTGGGTATCATCAACACGAATATCATAGTTTCCACTTGAGATATTACTGGCAATCATACTAATTGCCTGAATTCTTTCCGCTGTTTCTTTATCTTTCTTTTCTAATTCATTCTGAAGTACTAAACGTTCATTGTAATCTTTTAAAATTCGGAACAAAAAGACAATTGAAATAACAAAAGCAATAATAAAGGCCACCACAATTAAAATCAAACTATAAGTTCCGTAACGTTCTGAATTTTCGCCTCGTTCTTTTAACAGTGTCTGTTCAATATTTTCAATACTTTTAATTTTTGCTCTCAGGTCATTCATCATTATTCGACCTTCATTAAGATCAAATACAACAGCATCTTTTCCGAGACGTTTCTTTACAATTTGATTGTTCAGGTATTTAAAAAAATTAGCTCTAAGTTCTTTTAATTCCTGTAATTGTTTTTGCTGTAATGCATTATCAACAGTCAGTTCCTGTACTTTTTCAAAATAATTATTAGATTTTGTCTCAGAATCACGGTATCTTTCAATAAACTGTTCGTCTCCGGTAATTAGGTAACCTCGCATGCTGGTTTGCGCTTCGGTTAAAATGGCTGATCCTTCGTTTAGATTGTAAATAACTTCCTGAGTATGGTTCACCCAAAAATTACTATCCAACAAACTCTTTATACTAAAATAAGAGGCCGTAGAGGAGATCATTAATACCAGTAATGAAACTAATGAACTAATTAATAAATTACGTTTAAAGTTGTTCTTCATGTTTTAAATTATAATTATTCGTATTTTAAGGGAAGGATAATGATAAAGCTTGCGCCCTCTCCTATCTGACTTTTTGCTGTGATTAAACCGTTGTGCTTTTCGATAATTTTTTTGGCAATTGCCAATCCAATTCCGGTTCCTTCGTATTTCTGCCGGTCATTTAAACTCTGGAAAATAATAAAGATACGATCCAGGTAAATTTCGTCGAAACCAATTCCGTTATCCTTTACTACGATTCTACAAAATTTTCCATCGCCAGAAACAGGACTTTCAAATGACTTATCGGCAATAATTTCAGATGTAATTTCGATTACCGGATGATCTGTGTTTCCTGAGAATTTAAGCGCGTTTCCAATTAAATTCTGGAAAACCTGTCGCAGCTGACTCGGGATACTATCAATTGTTGGAAGTTCGCTGGTTTTTATAGTTGCATTTTTTCGTTCAATCATATAATCAAAATCTGATATCACTTCCTGCAAAACCACATTCAGGTCAGTAGTTTCTGGTTTTACCTGTGATGACAATCTTGAATACGCCAGTAAATCTGTAATTAAAGTCTGCATTCTCTCAGCCGATTTAATCGTACGATCCACATAATCAATCGCTTTTTCATCAGCTGTTAAATAAAGCTCTTTGATGATTTTTATAAAGATTTGGATTTTTCGGATAGGTTCATTCAAATCATGCGAAACAACCCACGAAAATTGCTGAAGTTCATGGTTTCGTAGTTCCAGTTCTTCATTTTTCAAAACCAGTTCCTTAGTTCTTTCGGCAATTTTAATTTCAAGATTATCCTGCGCTTCTTTCCTGATTTTTATTTCTTTGGAAAGAAGGTCTTTCATACCTTTCAATTCATTTTGTTGCTCGTAAATTTTAATGAAGGTCTTTACTTTTAAAATCAACAAGTCAGAATCTACTGGTTTCGTAATGTATTCGACAGCACCGGTTTCGTAACCCTTGAAGATGTATTTTTTTTCAATATTTAATGCCGAAAGAAAAATGACCGGAATGTCTTTGGTACGTTTGTTTCCGGAAAGAATCTTGACTACTTCAAAACCATCAAGTCCTGGCATCTGAACATCCATAATAATAAGACAATAGTTCGTCTTTAGGATTTTCTTCAGGGCTTCCTCTCCGGATTCAGCTGTGTCAACATCGATATCGTGCAATTCTAATGTCTTCTTTAAGGCAATTATATTTGCTCTTATATCGTCTACAATTAATACCATGCTGTATTGGGGGTAAAGCGTTATGAATTAAAATTGTTAGTTTAAAATTCGATTCAGATAAATATTTTTTTTAAATACTAAAACGTTGATTAGCTCGTTTCAGCGAAACTCCCAAATTTATAAAAAAAATTATCTGAAGGGTTTTATTGAGCAGTCTAATATTTACATAATTCCCATGTCGGATTTACAGAATATCCATGTAAAGTCTTGAAAATACTTTTTATTGAGATAATCTTAAATTCAATTCAGTCAACGCTTTATTGAATCAATCTCTATTTTAGAGTTATAATTATCGAGTAAAATTACTAGTTATGAAAAAGACAAAAACATTTCCCGAACAAAAGCAAAACCTTCCGGGGAACGAACATTTGATGCATCCAGAACCAGAAATTATTAGAGAAAATTACGTTGGAAGCAGTAAACTATTAGGAAAAGTTGCTTTTATAACCGGTGGTGACAGTGGTATTGGTCGTAGTGTAGCCATTCATTTTGCCAGAGAAGGTGCAAATATTGCTATTGTTTATCTTAAGGAAGATAAAGATGCGCTTGAGACAAAGGCACTAATTGAAAAAGAAGGACAGGAATGTTTACTAATTAGTGGCGATTTAAAGGATGAAAAATTCTGTAAAAGTGCTGTAAAAAAATGCCATACCCATTTCAAAAAAATAAATATTGTGGTGAATAATGCCGCAACTCAATTTCCTCAAAACGAACTGGAAAAAATCACAGCTTCTCAACTTCATAAGACTTTTGAAACCAATATTTATCCATACTTCTATATTACAAAAGCAGCATTGGCATTTTTAAAAGAAGGTGACACTATTATCAATACAAGCTCAGTTACAGCCTATCGCGGCAGCGAACATTTGGCAGACTATGCAAGTACAAAAGGGGCAATAGTAAGTTTTACCAGATCATTATCGACCATGCTCGCTAAAAAGAAAATACGTGTAAATGGTGTTGCGCCTGGCCCGATATGGACGCCTTTAATTGTTGCCAGTTTCGATAAATTAGCCGATTTCGGAAAAGACAATCCAATGGAAAGAGCTGGTCAGCCTTCAGAAGTTGCACCTGCGTATGTATTTCTGGCCTGCGAGGACAGCAGCTATATTACTGGGCAGTTTATTCATATTAACGGTGGAGAACTTGTGGGAAGTTAAAAATTTTGTTTCAGGTTTCAAGTTGTCCTCACTTTGCTACCAGAATTTACTCAGACAAAAAACTTAGCATCTCAGTATCTTAGAACCTTAGCAACTCTAAAAAATGAACTACATAGACATTATCGGATTATTTGCAGGAACTTGTGTTACAATATCTGTAATTCCTCAGATTTTAAAGGTTTGGAAAACGAAGAAGGTTAAAGCAATTTCGCTTAAAACTTTTGGGATTTTAACTTTCGGGATCATGATATGGATTGTGTATGGCATTCTGAAAGATGATCTGCCGATAATAATAACAAATAGCGTTTCACTATGCCTGAATCTAGTTATGGTTTATTTTATTATCTATTATGAGAAAGAGTAAATCTGAGGTTCTGAGGCACTAAGATACTAAGGTTCTAAGCTTATGGTGTATAAAAACCTTAGTACCTCAGAACCTTAGCAACTTAGCGCCTTAAAATAAAAAAACAGCTCAATACAAGCTGTTTTTTTCGTAAGATCGAATGTATCGATAATATGTAATGCTTATCAGCTAGCTAATTTTTGATTGTATGGTTTAAATGAAAAATGGTATTTCTCCTTGAAGATACGAGGTATATAATTTCTACCAGCTAATCCTGCAGCAGCAAGTACTTCTACAAAATTAATATTTGAAATTCTCCTGATCTCACTAATTTGTCTGTTAGCCAAATTCATTATTGGGTCAAAAGTTGTCATGTAATTATAACTATGTTGGGCTATCTCTATCTCTAAAATACTGTTTAGCAGACTTCTTTGAAGTAAAGTTCTAACAATTCCTTTTTGAGATATCTTGCTTAATTCTTGTAATTTTTCAGCAATTTTATGATTTTTTGTTCCGATATATAAATACTGTCCGGACTCTGTAGTGAATCTTTTTTTAAGTTGAGAAACCATTTCGATACTTTCTTCTTTAGCAGAAGCTATAGTTGGCATTCCAACTAATGAAAACTGAATTGGTTTGTGACTTTCAAAAAACAACACGCTATTTATTACAGATGTATTATTTAAAACAGCTGTCTGATTGCTTTTAATTTTTCTTTGCGTTCCATTCGCCCCAAAACTATGAGTCAAGGTTCCTTGTTCGCAATAAGCAAAAAATACAGGAGCAGTTTGAAGTGATTCTATACTTAAAGTGACATCATGATTAAAAACAAGATCAAAATTCACATACGACATTTCTTGTTCAAAACGTACAGCCTTAATAGTGCCTCTCGCCCATTTTGATTTTATGTTTAATGTATATTCATTATTGTTTACTACTAATTCACCATCAAAACTATCTTTAAGGTCATTAAAAATAGTATTAAATCCTCCAGTATTTAAGTATAGTTTTTTCATGTTAGTTATTTTAAATAAAATGGTTTGTGTTGTCTACGAACAAAACCTATTAATTGGTTTTTACTTTGTTATTTTGATATT
>Ga0065714_10065460_pt1 | contig 9950 bp, 10 predicted proteins | sample MisRhiReplicate2_FD_59101 | JGI IMG/M metagenome (GOLD analysis project Ga0065714, IMG submission 59101) | Miscanthus rhizosphere microbial communities from Kellogg Biological Station, MSU, sample Rhizosphere Soil Replicate 2: eDNA_1 v2... | ecosystem: Host-associated > Plants > Roots >... | reverse complement strand
AATACGATTCTAAAGTGTATCCGATAGATTTAATGACAGAAGTTATTTCGACTTTGGCACAAAATCCAAACCATAAAACATTACTTTTTGGTGGAGGAAAGAAAGAAATTGAAGTTTTAGATTCACTCTCAAAACCATTTGAAAATGTAATTAATATGGCTGGAAAAATTAAATTTCAGCAGGAATTACAATTGATAAGCAATCTTGATGTCATGCTTTCTATGGATTCAGGAAACGCGCATATCGCTGCAATGCTGGGTGTAAAAGTGATTACGCTTTGGGGCGCAACACATCCATACGCTGGATTTTTGCCATTCAATCAAAGTTTAGATAATGCTTTAACTTCAGACAGAAATCAATATCCAAAATTACCAACATCTGTTTACGGAAATAAAATTGTTGAGGGATATGAGGATGCGATGAGGTCTATTTCTTCGAAAGATGTAATTGCTAAAATAGAAGAACAGTTTTCAAAATAAATCTTAGAGAAAATTCCAATAAAAAATTCCAAATCCCAATTATAAAGTTGGAATTTGGAATTTTTTATTGGAATTTAATTTTTTCATAACTCAAGAAAAACATATCCCATTGGTTTCTTTTTATTTCTATCAACCACAACTTTAACAAAATGATTTTCTTTTTCGGTAGCGAGCAAAACGTGCTCAAAATTTTTGGTTGAATTTCTATAAACTTTATGGATCAATTCAGATTCTTTGACTTTATTCGATAAAATTTTGGCAGCTTTTAATTCACTTATATAGGGCCAAATATTAAAAAGATTATCATTGGAGAATGGTATTTCTTCCATGCCTTCAATAATGGATGAATTATATTTTTCTTTTGAAAGTAGTTTAGGAGCTTTTTTGTTTCTTCTTTTTTTAATTATAAAATAAACACAAAAAAGGGATGTTACTACAAATAGTAATATAAAAGACAAACGAAGGTAGTGATGCATTGCCATAATATTTAATGTTTTAAACTTGTTGACAATCAGAAATAGCTTTACAAAATTTATCTATAAGAAAAAGAGTTGTATCAGCTTTAAATGCACTACTAATATAGTAAATTTTAGGCATAATTTTTAAAAAATAGATAAAATTATATATGTTTTTTTACAAATTATTTAGGTGTGCGAGTGGGGCAGAATTACATTTTGAAGAAAAAAAAATTCCAAATCCCAATTATAAAGTTGGAATTTGGAATTTTTGAAATTATTGGAGTTTTAACATTTAAACATCATCATAATCTACATAAATAGATTCTGATGTTGGATGTGCCTGACAGGTTAAAATTAATCCTGAAGCAATTTCTTTATCTGTTAAAATAGAATTTTTTGTCATTTCTGCAGTTCCAGAAGTTACACGAGCTAAACAGCTGCTGCAAATTCCGCCTTGACAAGAATAGGGAGCATCAATTCCTTGTTTTAAAGCGGCATCCAGAATAGTTTGTTTTTGAGACATTTCAAATGAAACTTCATCATCATCAACTAAAACCGTAATTTTTGTGTGCCCTTCAAGCGAAGTCTTTATTTCATGTTCCTGAGAGGAAGAAGTAAAAAGTTCAAACTTAATCGCCGAATCTTTTACGTTTTTCTCTTTCAAAATACCAGAAACAGTATTGATCATTTCTTCAGGTCCGCACAAATAAAACTTATCAAATTGAAGTTCTTTGTGTTTATTATTCAAAACAAAATTCACTGCCGATTTTTCGATTCTTCCAAACAATGCATTTTCGGCTTTAGCCTGACTAAATACATAATGCACGAAAAAACGACCAACATATTTTAATTGTAAATCGTGTAATTCCTGATGAAAAATAGTTTCTTCTGGAGTTCTATTTCCGTAAACTAATACAAATGAACTTTTTGGCTCGCTTTTTAAAACAGATTTTATGATAGAAAGTACTGGAGTAATTCCGCTTCCTGCTACAAAAGCAGCATAATTTTTTTGTCTTTCAGCATCTGGTTCAAAAGTAAATTTTCCTTCCGGATGACCTACCTCAAGAACGTCTCCGGCTTTTAATTTGGTATTGGCAAATTGAGAGAACAAACCGTTTTTAACTGCTTTTACAGCAATTCGCAATTCACCGCTTTCTGGTCCGGAACAAATAGAATAAGCACGTCTAATTTCTTGATTATCAAGTGTTAGTTTTAAGTTTATATATTGTCCCGCAATAAATTTATAGTCTGGTTTTAGTTCCTCTGGAACATTAAAAAGTATAGAAACGGCATCTTTGGTTTCGCGTTTTACCTCTTTAATTATCAGTTTTAAGAATGAAGGCATGATAGTATATTTTATGCAAAAGTAGCAAACGGAGATTAATTCACAGGCACTAAACTATTATTTTTAACTTTTTTTGTAACGTTTTCTTACATTTGGTCTCTTACTTCAAAACTCAAAACCAATTAACCATGATTAAAAAGTTTATTTATCTAGAATGGAAAGCCTTTACTAGATCTGCATCGTTTGGAACGAATCTCGCAATGAAAATTTTAATAGGTTTTTTGATGGTTTACTTTTCGGTTCTTTTTATAGGAGCAGGAGTGGGAGCATTTTATATTCTTAAAAAGATGAATTTGGAACCACTAATAACCATCAACAGATTTTTAATTTATTATTTTCTTTTTGATCTTGTAGTTCGATTATTGATGCAGGCAATTCCAGTGTTAAATATCAAGCCGCTTTTGGTTTTACCTTTCAAAAAACCAACGATTGTACATTTTTCATTGGGCAAAACGGTGCTTTCTTTTTTTAATTGGGTGCACGCGCTTTTCTTTGTTCCTTTTTCAATAGTGTTAATTTTTGAAGGATATGATATCTTGGGAGTTACTTTTTGGCTATTGGCTATTTTTTCAATAATATATATCAACAATTTTTTAAATATTATTTTGACTAATATCGACAAATTGTTTGTTGTCTTTATCGGAATTGCTTTGGCTTTAGGAGCGGCACAATATTATAAATTATTTGATATTACCGTTTTTACAACGCCTTTTTTTCAAGGACTTTATATTGAAAAAGGACTGTTTTTAATTCCGGTTTTGGTATTAATCGGGTTGTATTTATTTACGTTTAAATACTTTAAAAATAATTTGTTTTTGGATGCCGGACTTTCAAAAAAAGAAGATATTGCAACAACAGAAAATCTTTCCTGGTTAAATCAATTTGGAACTTTAGGAACATTTCTTAAAAATGACATCAAACTTATTAAAAGAAACAAAAGGTCAAAAACAACTATTGTAATGAGTGTTCTCTTTTTGTTTTATGGATTGATCTTTTTTGGGAATACGCATCAGCCTGCTATTATGCACATTTTTGCCGGAATATTTGTTTCAGGTGGATTTTTATTTGTCTTCGGACAGTTTGTACCGAGTTGGGATAGTTCCTATTACCAACTAATGATGACACAAAATATTCCATACCGTGGTTATATTACTTCAAAATGGTGGCTGATAGTAATTGCTACTTTTATCTCGACAATAATCGCGTCATTTTATCTTTTTTACGGATGGGAAGTTTACCTCACAATTGTCGTTGGTGCCATTTACAACATTGGAGTTAATTCGCATTTAGTGCTTTTAGGAGGTGCCTTTACTAAAACGCCAATTGATTTGAGTAATGCCGGTGGTGCTTTTGGAGACAAAAAAGCATTCAATGTTAGTGCTATGTTATTGACGCTTCCAAAACTATTATTGCCTTTGGGGCTTTACGGAATCGGACTTTATTTAGGAGACAAAACTCTTGGACTATTGTTGGTGGCTGGAGCAGGGGTTTTGGGTTTTGTTTTTAGAAACACTGTTTTCTCCATAATCGAAAAAAGATACAAAGTTGAAAAATACAGTACAATAAGTGCTTACAAACAGAAGAATTAATTAATCAATTTGAAAATGTGTCAATTAGATAATGCATTTCTATTGACAAAATCTAAGATCAACAATCTAAAATCTAAAATTACCATGATACAAGTAAATCAACTTTCAAAAAAATATAACGGTACTACAGTTTTAAACATTAACAATCTTGAAATCCCAAAAGGACAGAGTTTTGGATTAGTAGGGAATAACGGAGCGGGAAAAACGACTTTTTTCAGTTTATTATTAGACCTGATTCAGCCTTCAACAGGATATATAACAAGCAATAATATTCAGGTAAATACGAATGAAAACTGGAAATCTTTTACGGGTTCATTTTTAGATGAAAGTTTTCTTATTGGCTACTTAACTCCGGAGGAGTATTTTTATTTTATTGGTGATTTACGTCATCAGAATAAGGCCGATATTGACGCATTGTTAGCACAACATGAAGAGTTCTTTAATGGAGAGATTTTGAAAAACAAAAAATACCTGCGTGATTTATCTAAAGGAAACCAAAAGAAAGTGGGGATTATTGCGACTCTTATCGGTAATCCTGAAGTTGTAATTCTGGATGAACCTTTTGCAAATTTAGACCCAACAACCGTTAGCCGTTTAAAAAAGATTATTAAAGATTTGGCTGAAAATCCAGATGTAACGGTTTTAGTTTCAAGTCACGATTTACAGCATACGGTAGAAGTTTGTGACCGAATTGTTGCCTTAAATAAAGGTGAAATCGTTAAAGATATTCAGACTTCAAAAGAAACTCTTCAGGAGTTGGAATCGTTTTTTGCAGTATAAGTTTATATATTTCAAAAAGAAGCGTATTTTTACAAGTCATTATACTAAAAATCCTTTTTGCAAGTTAAATGATTTAAACTCTTTTCTATTGAAAAAGAATACTCTAAAATATTGGTTTCCATTTGTGTTTTTATTCTTTTTGATAGCTTGCTCTACCAAAAAAAACACTTTTGTGTCTAGAAATTCTCATGCTCTAAGTACAAAATATAACATTTTGTACAATGGTGGTATTGGTCTTGAAAAAGGTTTAAAATCTATCTATGCCAACGATCAGGATAATTTTTGGAAGATGCTGCCTATTGAAAAAATGCAGGTAGATGAAAATTATTCCGGAGAAGAAAAAGCCAAGAATCCCGATTTTGAATTAGCAGAAACAAAAGCTACAAAAGCAATTCAGAAGCATTCTATGAACATTGGAGGAAGAGAGCGAAACAGCCAAATTGACGAGGCCTACTTAATGCTTGGAAAAGCCCGTTATTATGATCAGCGTTTCATTCCGGCTTTGGAAGCATTCAACTATATTTTATATAAATACCCAAACAGCAGTAATATTTATACTGCAAAAATCTGGCGCGAAAAAACGAATATGCGGTTAGGCAATGATGCTATTGTTGTTAAAAATATTAATCTGTTATTAAAAAATACGGATTTAAATAAGCAAACATTTTCAGATGCAAATGCATTATTGGCCGAAGCTTTTTTACATTTAGAAAAAAAAGATAGTGCTGTAACGAAACTTAAAATTGCAGAAGAATTTTCGAGAATAAATGAAGACAAAGCCCGTTATCGTTTTATTTTGGGCCAAATGTATCAGGAAGCCGGAAAAAAAGACAGCGCCATTTATTTTTATAACGGTGTAATCGACATGAACCGTAAAGCTGATCGAAAATACATGATGCATGCTTATGCAAGAAAAGCACAAATGTTTGATTATGAAAATGATAGTCAGGATATGTTTATCGAAACCTACAATAAATTAGTTGATGATCGCGAAAACAGGCCTTACTACGATATTCTATTTTATGAAATGGGTGTTTTTTTCGATAATTATAAAGAGCAGGAAAACGCACTGGAATTTTACAATAAATCATTAGCCAGAAAATCTAAAGACCCTTATTTGGTCGCTTCTACATACAGAAACATTGGGAATATGTATTTTAAAAATACAGATTATACAATGGCAGCCAAGTACTATGATAGTACATTAGTCAAATTAGATCCTAAAACCAGGGAATTTGCTTTCATTGAAAAAAATCGAAAAAACTTAGATAATGTCATTAAATACGAAGCAATTGCAAAACGTAATGACAGTATTATCATGGTTTACGGTTTACCAGAGGCGGAAAGAAAATCTTATTTCGAAAATTACATTACCGAGCTTAAAAAGAAAGATGACGCAAAACGTATTGCAGAAGAATTAGAAAAGGAAAAATTAGCAAATGTAGAACGTAACTCAAACGCCGGTAATTTACCGACAGCTGTTAATCCGCAAGCTCCGGTACCTACTGATTTGCCGGGAGGAGGAGCGCTTAATCCGCCTGGAGCAAATGACCAGGCAAGTACTTTCTATTTTTACAATCCAACAACGGTTGCTTACGGAAAAGTGCAGTTCAGAAAAATGTGGGGTAATAGATCTTTAGCTGGTAACTGGCGCTTAGCTTCTTCAAAAATAATTGTAAATCCGGTTATAAAAGATTCGTTAAGCATCCGCCAGGATTCCCTTAATGCGTTGCAGGATTCTGTAGTGGTTGAAAAATATACAACAACGTTTTACGAAAAACAACTTCCAACAAGTCAGGTTGTGATGGATAGTATTGGCAAAGAAAGAAACTTTGCGTATTATCAATTAGGACTTATTTATAAAGAAAAATTCAAGGAATACAATTTAGCCAGCGATAAACTCGAGCAATTATTGAAAAATAATCCTGAGGAAAAATTGATTTTGCCATCGATGTATAATTTGTATAAAATATATCAAATAACAAATCCGGCTAAAGCAGAAAAGATAAAATCTGATATTACAGGAAATTACCCTGGTTCGAGATATGCCCAACTTTTAAATAATACTGACACAAGTGATTTGACATCGCCGGATAAAGAATACAAAAAGTGGTATAAATTATATGAAGAAGAACAGTTCGATGTTGTTTTAGATAATATCGATAATTTGATTAATCAATATGCTGGAGATGAAATTGTTTCTAAATATGAATTATTGAAAGCCAATGCATTAGGAAAAGTAAATGGACTGGCAGCTTATAAAAAAGGTTTAGAAACAGTTGCAGACAATTATCCAAACAGTGAAGAAGGTAAAAATGCTCGTGAAATTTTAGAGAAACAAATTCCTGGTTTAGAAAAACTTGATTTTACGGCAGTTGATAGTAAAAACTGGAAAATTTTATATTTAGTTGCTAATAACGATTCTAAAACAATTAAAAAGATTGAAGAAGCGATTAGAGTATTTTTGTTAGTTGAAAATTATGAAAGATTAACAACTTCATTAGACAAATACAATAAAACCCAAAGTTTTGTAGTTATTCATGGAGTAAAATCTGAGGCATATGCCAGAGATCTTTCAGGAGTTTTTAGAGACGATAAAAAGTATAAAATCACACAGCCGGCAATTATTATATCAAGTGATAATTACAAAGTGATTCAAATCAAAAAAAATCTTGAAACGTATTTAGCCCCAAAAAATCCATAAATCATGTTTGAGAAAACAAAAAAAAACGGCACAGAATTATTAGGAAAAACAAACAGGATAGTAGAAGGAACATCAATTATAGGAGATATTGTTTCTAAAGCCGATTTTAGACTGGATGGAGAATTGATAGGAAATTTTACTTCACAGGGAAAGCTCGTTATCGGTGCGTCAGGAATTGTAAAAGGCGAAATTATTTGCCATAATGCCGATATTGAAGGCGAATTTCAGGGAAAACTAAAAGTTTTAGAAGTCCTTAATATAAAAGCTACAGCCCATATTCATGGAGAAATAGCAGTCGGAAAATTATCAATAGAACCTGGAGCTGAATTTACTGCGACTTGTACCATGCTAACAAATACAAAAGAAGTAACTTTGAAAGATGGAAAAGGAGCCGAACAAAAACCAAAGGAATAAGTGGATAGCACTTATTAATATTCCCATTCAAATGGGCGTTATTATTTTTTTGTTTTCTTATTTAGGAACCTGGTTAGATGAAAATCATCCAAGTCCAAAAATCTATTATAATAAGATATTAATCATGGTTGGTGTTGGACTGGCTTTGTATAATGTTATTCGTCAGGTAAACGAAATCAATAAAATAAAGTAATTTTACTTTTAAAAGAGCTTTAAATAAATGTTGCATCTTTGCATAAATTTATTTCAAATGTTTTTAAAGAATTACACACCAATTTTACATTTATTCTTTTTTGCTTTGGCAACCTATATAGTGCATAAAGCGGTTTTTATATTTTTTGATGTCCCAAATCAAAATTTTCATTATAATATCGAATCGTTGTATTTGATATTTTTCGCATTTACAACAGTATTTTTTTTAGTACTATTAAAGATTACAATTAAAAATTTTGACAGTATAGGAATGATGTTCATGATGGGAACTTTAATTCAAATGTTTTTTTCTTATTTAGTTTTGAGACCAATTTTGTCCGACAAAATTCATAACGTGTCTGTTGAAAAAACTAATTTTTTTATAACATTTATTTTGTTTTTGTTATTTGAGACGCTTTTAACTGTCCGATTATTAAACAAAAAGCGTTAAAATAGGGATTCTGTAAAACAAGGTTCAAAAATAATTTTTCATATCCTTTTGAATATTAATAAAAAATGTACCTTTGCACCAAATTTTAGAAACGTAAAAAATCAGATTTTCAACAGATATGGTGATTTCAAACAGACCACTCAGATTTATTCTTGTAGCTTTAGTAGCATGTCTTCCGGTAATAAGCTTTGCTAATTCGGAAAAGGACGCTGCACATACTCAAACTGAAGTAGCTCATGAAGCTGCTGCAGAAGGCCATCATGCAGAGCCAACTGATGTAAAGTCTAAAATTAAAGCTTTCGTGAATCATCACGTTTTAGATTCTCATGATTTTACTTTGACTCAGGATGACGAGACAGGAAAATACTATGGTTTTTCTTTGCCGGTTATTATTTGGGATAATGGTTTGCAGATTTTTTCTTCATCAAAATTCAAACACGGTCATGCTGTAGCTGAATCAAATGGAAATTATTATGTGATTAATCATCATGATGGTAAAATCTACAAAACAGATGCTACAGGAACAATTACTGAAGATGAAAAAACGGGACACCCAACAAATGTTCGTCCTTTAGATTTTTCAATTACTAAAACAGTAGTTTCTATTTTCGCAGCAGCTTTATTAATGTTGTGGTTGTTTTCAAGCTTAGCAAAATCTTATACTAAAAATGGAGGAATTGCCTCTGGAGTTGGAAGAATTTTTGAACCACTAGTAGTTTACATTCGTGACGAAATTGCTATTCCAAATATTGGTGAAAAGCATTACAGAAAATATATGAGTTATTTATTGACTATCTTTTTCTTCGTATTGTTTTTAAATATTTTCGGATTAACTCCACTTGGGATTAATGCTACCGGTAACTTAACAATTACATTCTCTTTAGCAATCCTAACTTTCTTAATTACAAATCTTACTGCAAATAGAAATTATTGGGGCCACATTTTTTGGATGCCAGGTGTACCAAAACCAATGAGGATTATTTTAGCGCCGATTGAATTATTGGGAGTTTTCATCAAACCATTCTCATTAATGATTCGTTTGTACGCTAATATCTTTGCAGGCCACATAGTTTTAATGAGTATCATCGGATTAATGTTTATCTTTAAAAGCTGGATTGGAAGCAGTTTATCTTTTGGATTGTCATTTGTACTTTCAATACTTGAAATTTTAGTAGCATTTTTACAAGCTTATATTTTTACAATGCTGTCTGCACTTTATTTTGGTTCAGCAGTAGAAGAGCACCACCACGAAGAGGAGGGGCACCACTAAAATTTAGATTTCAGAGTTTAGATTTCAGATTTAATTATAATAATCTAAAATCTAACGTCAAAAATCTAAAATCAAAATTGAATGTTTAATTTTTAATATATACATATATGAACGGTTTAAATTTCATTGGAGCAGGATTAATCGTAATCGGAGCTGCTTTAGGTATTGGTAGAATTGGTGGTTCAGCAATGGACGCTATCGCTCGTCAACCAGAAGCTTCAGGAAAAATCCAAACAGCTATGCTTATCGCTGCTGCACTTATTGAAGG
>Ga0065714_10065458_pt1 | contig 9966 bp, 12 predicted proteins | sample MisRhiReplicate2_FD_59101 | JGI IMG/M metagenome (GOLD analysis project Ga0065714, IMG submission 59101) | Miscanthus rhizosphere microbial communities from Kellogg Biological Station, MSU, sample Rhizosphere Soil Replicate 2: eDNA_1 v2... | ecosystem: Host-associated > Plants > Roots >... | reverse complement strand
GCCCGTAGTGCGTTTCGTCAACAAGATGCTGCTGGACGCGATCAAGGGCGGCTCTTCCGACCTGCACTTCGAGCCCTACGAAAAAATCTACCGGGTGCGGGTGCGCACCGACGGCATACTGCGGGAAGTGGCCAGGCCGCCGATCCAGTTGGCCAACCGTATCGCCGCACGCCTGAAAGTCATGGCCAGCCTGGATATTTCCGAGCGGCGCAAACCCCAGGACGGGCGCCTGAAAATGCGCCTGTCGAAAACCAAGTCCATCGATTTCCGGGTCAACACCCTGCCCACGCTCTGGGGCGAAAAAGTGGTGATCCGGATCCTCGACCCGTCCAGCGCACAAATGGGCATCGATGCCCTGGGCTACGAACCGGACCAGAAAGACCTGTACATGGCCGCCCTCAAGCAACCGCAAGGGCTGATCCTGGTGACTGGCCCAACCGGCTCGGGCAAGACCGTGTCGCTCTACACCGGACTGAATATCCTCAACACCGTGGACATCAACATTTCCACCGCCGAAGACCCGGTGGAAATCAACATGGAAGGCATCAACCAGGTCAACGTGAACCCGCGCCAGGGGCTGGATTTCGCCCAGGCCCTGCGCTCGTTCCTGCGCCAGGACCCGGACGTGATCATGGTCGGTGAGATCCGCGACCTGGAAACCGCCGAGATCGCCATCAAGGCCGCCCAGACCGGGCACCTGGTGCTCTCCACCCTGCACACCAACAGCGCCGCCGAAACCCTGATCCGCCTGCAGAACATGGGCATTCCGGGGTTCAACATCGCCACCGCCGTGCACCTGATCATTGCCCAGCGGCTGGCGCGCAAGCTGTGCAGTCACTGCAAGAAGGCCATCGAGATTCCCGAGGAAACCTTGCTCAAGGAAGGTTTCCCTCGGGAACGCATCGGCACATTCACGATCTATGAGCCGGTCGGTTGCGAACAGTGCAACAACGGTTACAAAGGGCGCGTGGGGGTTTACGAAGTGGTCAAGAACACGCCCGAGCTGCAACGGCTGATCATGGCCGAGGGCAACTCGCTGGAAATCGATCTGCAAATGCGCAAGGACGGTTTCAATGACCTGCGCACCTCGGGGCTGCTCAAAGTGATGCAGGGCGTCACCAGCCTCGAAGAAATCAACCGGGTCACCAAGGATTGAACATGGCGGTCAAGGCAGTCAAAACCGATGTTTACACTTGGGAAGGCAAGGACCGCAAAGGCACGAAAATGAGTGGCGAGCTGACGGGTCAAAGCCCGGCGCTGGTCAAGGCACAGCTGCGCAAACAAGGCATCAACCCGCAGAAGGTGCGCAAGAAATCCACCTCGATATTCAGCAAGGGCAAGCGCATCAAGCCGCTGGATATCGCCCTCTTCACCCGCCAGATGGCCACCATGCTCAAGGCTGGTGTGCCGCTGTTGCAGGCGTTCGACATCATTGGCGAAGGCTTCGACAACCCCAACATGCGCAAGCTGGTGGACGAGGTGAAGCAGGAAGTCGCCGCTGGCAACAGCTTCGCCGCGGCGCTGCGCAAGTGCCCGCAATATTTCGACGAGCTGTACTGCAACCTGGTAGACGCCGGCGAGCAGGCCGGTGCCCTGGACACGCTGCTGGACCGGGTCGCGACCTACAAGGAAAAGAGCGAAGCGCTCAAGGCCAAGATCAAGAAAGCCATGACCTATCCAGCGGCAGTGGTCCTCGTCGCCGCAGTGGTCACGGGGATCCTGCTGGTCAAGGTCGTGCCGCAATTCGAATCGGTATTCTCCGGGTTTGGCGCGAAGCTGCCAGCCTTCACGGTGATGGTCATAGGCCTGTCGGAAATCATGCAGCAATGGTGGTGGGTGATGCTTGGCGGGGCGGTGGGGGCTTTTTTTGGCGTGAAGTATGCGCTCAGGCGTTCGGAGCGCTTTCGCGACTGGCGCGACAAATGGCTGCTCAAGCTGCCGCTGATCGGCACCTTGCTGTACAAATCCGCCGTGGCCCGCTACGCCCGCACGCTGTCCACTACCTTCGCCGCCGGCGTGCCGCTGGTGGAGGCCCTGGATTCGGTGTCTGGCGCCACCGGCAACGTGGTATTCAAACGTGCCGTGCAGCGCATCAAGCAGGAGGTCTCGACCGGCATGCAGTTGAATTTCTCCATGCGTGCCTCAGGGATTTTTCCGAACCTGGCGGTCCAGATGACCGCCATCGGCGAGGAATCCGGTGCGCTGGACGACATGCTCGACAAGGTGGCGAGCTTTTATGAGGCCGAGGTGGACAATCTGGTGGACAACCTCACCAGCCTGATGGAACCCTTCATCATGGTGGTCCTGGGGGTGGTCGTCGGTGGCCTGGTAGTTGCCATGTACCTGCCCATCTTTCAACTCGGCTCTGCGATCTGACATGCCCCTGAGCGAATTCTTCGTGCTGTATCCCCTGGCTTTCGTGCTCGTTGCAGCATTGCTCGGCCTGATCATCGGCAGCTTCCTCAACGTGCTGGTGTGGCGCCTGCCGAAGATGCTCAACCGCGAATGGCGCCTGCAGGCCCACGACCTGCTGGGCCTGCCGGCCGAAACCCCGGGCCCGGTCTACAACCTGATGCTGCCCCACTCCCAGTGCCCGCACTGCGGCCATCGCATCCGCCCCTGGGAAAACATTCCGCTGCTCAGCTACCTGATACTGCGCGGCCGCTGTTCGAGCTGCGCCGCGCCCATCGGCAGGCGTTACCCCCTGACCGAATTGGCCTGCGGCGCGTTATCGGCGTTCGTCGCCTGGCATTTCGGTTTTGGCTGGCACGCCGCGATGGTGATGGTGTTGACCTGGGGCCTGCTGGCCATGAGCCTGATCGACGCCGAGCATCAATTGCTGCCCGATACCCTGGTGCTGCCGCTGTTGTGGCTGGGCTTGATCATCAACAGCTTCGGGCTCTTCGTGTCCTTGAACCAGGCGATGTGGGGCGCGGTGGCCGGCTACCTGGCGCTGTGGTCGGTGTTCTGGGTGTTCAAGCTGATCACCGGCAAGGAAGGCATGGGCTATGGGGATTTCAAGCTGCTGGCGATGCTCGGCGCCTGGGGTGGCTGGCAGATCCTGCCGCTGACGCTGCTGCTGTCGTCGTTGGTCGGCGCCGTTATTGGGGCGATTGTGCTGCGCTTGCGTGATGCCCCGGGGTCGACGCAGATCCCCTTTGGACCTTATCTGGCCATTGCCGGCTGGATTGCCTTGCTCTGGGGTGGTCAAATAACCGACTTCTATTGGCAGTCTGTCGGTTTTTAATGAATACCTCAGTGAAAAAACCCTGGATTCTCGGCCTGACCGGTGGCATCGGCAGCGGCAAGAGCGCGGCGGCCCAGCATTTCATCGACCTGGGCGTGCACGTCATCGACGCCGATCATGCGGCGCGCTGGGTGGTCGAGCCCGGGCGTCCGGCGCTGGCGAAAATCGCCGAGCACTTCGGCCCCGGCGTATTGCAGGCCGACGGCGCCCTGGACCGAGCGGCGCTGCGCAAGTTGATCTTCGAGAATGCCGATGAACGCCGCTGGCTCGAGGCGCTGCTGCATCCGCTGATCGCCGAGGAAATCGCCCATCATCTGGCCCAGGCACAATCGCCCTATGCGATCCTGGTATCGCCGCTGCTGATCGAGTCAGGGCAGTACACCATGACCCAGCGGATCCTGGTGATCGATGCGCCGGAACAATTGCAGATCGAACGTACGTTGCAGCGCGACCAGACCAGCGAACAGCAGGTCCAGGCGATTCTCAAGGCCCAGTCCAGCCGCCAGGATCGCCTGAGCCATGCCAACGACGTGGTGGTCAACGATCGCGACCTCGCCTGGCTGCACAGCGAGGTCGAGCGCCTGCATCACTTTTACCTTACTTTGCGTGGAGGCCAATCATGAGCCAAACCCCAACCGTTGATTGCCCAACCTGTGGCGCCCCTGTGGAATGGAGCCCGGAGAGCAAGTTCCGGCCGTTCTGCTCTGACCGCTGCAAACTGATCGACCTCGGCGCCTGGGCGTCGGAAGAACACAAGATCCCGGTCAGCCCCGACGCCGAGGACGAGCTGTTCAGCGAAGACTTCGAGCCTCGCTCACATCATTAAGGCCGCATGAAACCGTAGTCCTGTTCATCGTCGAGGTTTTCCGCCAGGAAACTCAACTCATCGGCCAGGTCTTCAGGGCTGCGCACTGTCTTGCTCTGTTGCACGATCGCACTGAGCAAGGCGCGCAGGCTCAAGCCTGGGTCAAAACCAATCTCCATTGCGGCATCGTGGCTACGCCTGATCTCTTGTCTCGCCCACTCATAAACACTCATGGTTGTGCTCCTGGAAGTTTTCCAAAGCATGAAGGGCGTGTGGTGGTGCAGCCTTGACGTGAATCAAGGCTTGTCATCATCGTTCCACGGAGCCGACAGGTAGCGCGTACGGTTGAAGGTCTCCAGCCATTCGGGACTGAACACCACCAACGCACTGATCACCATGCCGTTGATGAAGGCCTCGGGGAAGATGATCAACCAGAGGTAGCCGACAAAATCTTCCAGCCAGTAAGGCATGGCGAATATACCGTCGTACCACAGCAGGCCAAGCCCCAGCAGCAGGCACGCCAACGCCGAAAGCGCGGCCGCGAGAAACCCCGAACAGAAGATATACACGAACAGATTGCGCGGCTGGGCGCGCTCCACCAGGATCGCGCAACACTCGGTGACCAGCACCGGCAACAGGATCAGCAGCGCACCGTTGACCCCTACCGCGGCCATGTCCTGACGGCCCAGTAGCACCAGCGCGAGCTGCGCGCACAGGCCACCGAGGATCGCCAACGGCCAGTCCAGCAGCAGCGTCACGGCAGTCATGCCAATGAAGTGATACGAAACGCCCGTATCGAAATCCCGGCGCACCAGCCACAGCATGAACAACGCCAGCACCGTGCCGAACAGCAGGTGCTGGCGACGGCTGTCGGTGAACAGTTCGACCCACGGCGCCCGCACCACGGCCCAGGCCAACACCGGCACATACACCAGCCAACCGGCCGCCAGGGTCTGCGGTGAAAGCAGTTCGGCACCGATCATGGGCTACTCCTGCGAGAACTAGAACGCCGTCCGTGCGCTACTTAAGTAGCGACACTTCCTGGCTGTTGTACCAAGGCCATTGCAAACTTACCAAAGCCTACCGACCAATCCGAATAGTCATTCTCGTGCATGAAGATGAAAACGTCTTGCGGACGAACCTGGGCTTGAACCCCGAGATTGTCCGCGATTTTTTTGTAGAGCTCGCGCTTCATCGCATCACTGCGCCCTCTGCGCATCGTAATCTCAATCACGATCAAATGGTCTGAACGAGCCACACCGTTAAACGTGCGGCTGTAGAAAAACTGTTCAGGGTCATAGTCCGTGACCAGGTTGAACAATTCATCCTCGGGCATACCAATGCTCTCGACCAGCGCTTGATGTATGCCATCGACGATGCGCTGACGTTGCTGCTGGCTGGTGCCCTTGATGACGGCGGTACGAACGAATGGCATGTGAGGTGCTCTCAATTTGATAGGGAATGCCCCTCAATCCTGGCGACTCGGAACAGTCGGCAGACACTGCGGGAGCCGGGGGGATTCTGCAAAATACGCCCGATACCTGATATCGATTTATACGCTCGATGTAATTGAGTTAAAGTCACTTTATGAAACGTCGCCTCCCCCCATTGAATGCGCTGCATACCTTCGAGGCCGCTGCCCGACTGGGCAAAATGATCACGGCCGCCGAGGAGCTGTCTGTCACGCCTGGCGCGGTGAGTCGCCAGGTACGCCAGCTGGAGCTGAGTCTTGGTGTGGACCTGTTCGAAGGCCCAAAAAACAAACCTCAGCTCACCGTTGCCGGTAGAGAACTGCTGCCGGAACTGACGGCCGCACTGGATCAGATCGAGGCCGCGGTGAGCAGGGTCCGAGACACGGCGACAGGCACCTTGGACGTGTCCTGCTTCAGCACATTTACGGTCAAGTGGCTGATACCGCGTCTTTTCGACTTCAATACGACTTATCCAGGGATCAAGATTCGCCTGAGCTCACCGGTTCACGGGAGCGATCCGGGCCGGGATCGCTATGACGTGATGATCACGGCTGAACAGGGCATCGTGGGCGAGCAGAAAAACACCGTCCGGCTGTTTCCTGAACGATTGGGCGTCGTGTTGTCGCCCACCTTATCCGCACGTATTCAATTAGCCGACGTGGGCTCGATTTTCAGCCATCCCCTCCTGCATACCAAAACCCGTCCGGATGCCTGGGCGAACTGGGGGGATGCGATTGGACACCAGGCCACCGCGCCGGCCGGGCTGGAATACGAGCACTATTACTTTACGTTGGAGGCGGCGATTGCCGGCCTGGGGATTTGTGTCGCCCCATGGCACTTGGTGGCTGACGACATTCGCCTGGGTCGCCTGGTGGCGCCGTTCGGGTTTCGCCCGAGCCGCTACGTCTATATCGCCAAGCGCAGCGCGCAGCAGAGCAAGAAGCTGGATTTGTTTTGCGCTTGGTTGGCGTGTCAGGCTGAACAGGATGGCATGCTGGGGCCTGCCTGAGGGTAATGCTACTCACTTGAGCGTTTATCGGAATTTTATCTTCCATTCCGAGATCTGTTTCAGCCTGGCGTGTATATCCGTTTCTGCGGTAACGCCTACTTAGGGTTTCGCCCTTACGGCGAGTCACTTTCGAAAAGCCCGGAAGCCGACCCAGTCGAAAGTAACCAAAGCGCTCCTGCCCCACCACTCGGTGCCTCGCCTAGGCTCGGCATGCCTGGCTCTCCCGGTCGTACATCCGTTAGATCTGTGGGAGCAAAGCTTGCTCGCGATAGCGGTCTGTCAGGCAACATCAATGTTGAATGCGCCGCCATCTTCGCGAGCAAGCCCGCTCCCACACTGTTTTTGAGGCATGCACAAAAACCAACGTTCACCGCAGCCCCCCCTGTGGGAGCGAGCCTGCTCGCGATAGCGGTGGTGCAGATGCATAGAGGCTCGCCCCCTTGCTTTAGGCTCTAAGTGAACAGCATTACCTGGCCTGAGCGGAAATTTGCCCCTTCACAGCAAGCTTTATTTTTTTTGATCACATTTGAACGCTAAGCTTGGGCTCATGGATGACTCAGATTACTTACGCCTGCTGACCATCGCGGCCGAGCAAGCCAACGCCTTTCTCTCCAATGCCCGCAAATGGGAGCGTGAGCGTTGGGTCTGCCAGCGTCTGCTGCAAGGGCTGAACGTGCCTTATCGCGCCGACGAGTTCGCGCCGGCCGGCGAGCCGCCGGACGTGTTGTTTCGCGATGCCAATTTCGAGGTGTTTTTCGTGCTCGACGAGGGCCGCCGCCTCAATGACGAATGGCGCGATGAACTGCAACGCCGCCGCAGCGCTTTCTCCCTGAGCCAGCTGGTGCGTCGTGAGGCCAAGCCGCGGCGGATCCCGGCCAATGAGTTCCTGATGCGGCTGGCCCCGACCCTGCGCAAGAAAGCTCACAACTACACCGAGCGCGGCATGGACCTGGGCGACCTGGACATCATCGCCTTCGCCAGTCTCAAGCGCGAAGTGCTGGACCTCAACAGTCACTTCCCACCACCGACCGAATACCTGCGCCAGGGCTGGCGCTCGCTGTCACTGGTGGGGCCGACGTTTGCCCGGGTGCTGTTCGCCCACCCCGACGCGCCGGACTTCCTGCGCAGCAACCTGGGTCGCAGCATCGTGTTCGATGTCGGGATCAGCCTGTGAGCCCACTGCAGGAACTGATTGCCGCTGTGCCCCAGCAAGGCCGCGTACGCTGGATTGGCGTACGACCCCAGGGCCATGCGCCCATGATCGAACTGGACGCCGTGGAAGCCCGCCTGGAGGCTGGGCTGACCGGCGATCATGCCCGCCCCGGCGTGCGCAATGCGCGGCAAGTGACGCTGATCCAATGGGAGCACCTGGCCGTGATCGGCGCGCTGATGGGCCGTCCCGAAGACCGGCCCGTGCTGCCACAGGAGCTGCGACGCAATATTGTGGTCAGCGGCATCAATCTGTTCAGCCTCAAGGGCCGGCGCTTTCGCATTGGCCAAGCCATTTTTGAAACCACCGGTTGGTGCCAGCCTTGTGCCCGACTGGAGCGAAACCTCGGCGAAGGTACGTTCCAGGCGGTACGCGGCCATGGCGGAATCACCGCCCGGGTGTTAAAAAGTGGAATCATTCGCCTGGACGACAGCCTGAGCGTCGAACCCGTTCCGGCGAGCGGCTACGCTGCTTTCAATGCCGGCTAGCCGGACGCTGTAACGTCTTCACATTCCGCAACGTCTACCTGACGAGGCCTTTATGACCAGCCGCCTGAACCCAGAAGACCAGAAGCATGTCGAAGAGTACCTGCAACTGTCCCAGCACCGAGTCGAGCGCCGGCCTTTCCGGCCGTGGATGCTCCTGGTGGTGGTACTGGCCGTGACCATCGGCCTGGGCCTGTTGAGCCGACTGATCAGTTACCTGACGCTATGAGTTGCATGGCACTCGCGCAGGTAACGGCACCGATTTCCTTTAGCCTTGCGAGATATCCCCATGACTCATCGTATTGTCATCGTTGGCGGCGGCGCCGGCGGTCTGGAGTTGGCTACCCGTCTGGGTAAGACTCTGGGCAAGCGTGGCACGGCCAGTGTGATGCTGGTCGACGCGAACCTGACCCACATCTGGAAACCGCTGCTGCACGAAGTGGCCGCCGGCTCCTTGAACTCCTCCGAAGACGAACTCAACTATGTCGCCCAGGCAAAATGGAACCACTTCGAGTTCCAGCTCGGGCGCATGAGCGGCCTGGATCGCGAGCGCAAGAGAATCCAACTGGCCGCCACCTATGACGAGACCGGCGTCGAGCTGTTGCCGGCCCGGGAACTGGGCTACGACACCCTGGTGATTGCCGTCGGCAGCACCACCAATGACTTCGGCACCGAAGGCGCGGCGCAGCACTGCCTGTTCCTCGACACCCGCAAACAGGCCGAGCGCTTCCATCAGCAATTGCTGCACCACTATCTGCGCGCCCACGCCGGGCAGACCGATATCGTCGAGCGCATCAGCGTCGCCATTGTCGGCGCCGGTGCGACCGGGGTCGAACTGGCCGCCGAGCTGCATAATGCCGCCCACGAACTGCACGCCTACGGCCTGGACCGGATCAAACCGGAGAACATGCACATCACCCTGATCGAGGCGGGCCCACGCGTCTTGCCGGCCCTGCCGGAGCGTATCGGCGGGCCGGTGCACAAGACCCTGGAAAAACTCGGGGTCAACGTCATGACCAACGCCGCCGTCAGCCAGGTGACCGCCGACAGCCTGATTACCGCGGACGGCAAAGTGATCGACGCGAGCCTGAAAGTCTGGGCCGCCGGGATTCGCGCCCCGGACTTCCTCAAGGACATCGACGGGCTGGAGACCAACCGGATCAACCAGTTGCACGTGCTGCCCACTTTGCAGACCACCCGCGACGAGAACATCTTCGCCTTCGGCGACTGCGCCGCCTGCCCGCAACCCGGCAGCGAGCGCAACGTCCCACCTCGCGCCCAGGCCGCACACCAGCAAGCCTCACTGCTGGCCAAATCCTTGAAGCTGCGGATCGAGGGCAAGGCCCTGCCGGAATACAAATACACCGACTACGGCTCGCTGATCTCGCTGTCGCGGTTCTCGGCAGTGGGCAACCTGATGGGCAACCTGACCGGCAGCGTGATGCTCGAAGGCTGGCTGGCGCGGATGTTCTATGTGTCGCTGTACCGCATGCACCAGATGGCACTGTATGGCGTCTTCCGCACGGCGATGCTGATGCTGGGCAGCAGGATCGGGCGCGGGACCGAGCCGCGACTCAAGCTTCACTGACAACACGGTCCCTGATGGGGCTCGGCTAATGGGGGCGGGGGCTTGCGCCCGATGACGGTGAGTCGGCTGAGTAATGAGTGGCTGACACACTGCTATCGGGAGCAAGCCCCCTCCCATATTCGCTTTGTGTTGGATTTGAGAAAATTCCAG
>Ga0065714_10005130_pt1 | contig 9971 bp, 5 predicted proteins | sample MisRhiReplicate2_FD_59101 | JGI IMG/M metagenome (GOLD analysis project Ga0065714, IMG submission 59101) | Miscanthus rhizosphere microbial communities from Kellogg Biological Station, MSU, sample Rhizosphere Soil Replicate 2: eDNA_1 v2... | ecosystem: Host-associated > Plants > Roots >... | reverse complement strand
CTGTATTGTTTTGATAGGGGAATTTGGTACTTTGTTCGATATAAATATCCTTTTCTTTCCAGTCTAAAGTTGACGGAATAAAAAGATTTACAAAAACATCATTAGCGGTGTGGCTGTAAATTAATTCTCCATATTTAGAATGATTTTCAAGTCCTGAGCCTACACAACACCACATGCTTGTTTCGGGTTGAGAATACACGCGATAATGGTTTGGCCTGATGGGAGTAAAATAAACAAAACCGCCTTTCTCCGGGTGCTGGCTCGAAAGAATATGATTGTAAAGCGTGCGCTCGTAAAAATCGAGATAACTTACCTGGTTTTTGTCCAAAAACAAAGCCTTGCTCAAACGCTCCATATTGTAGGAGTTACAGGTTTCCGGTCCCTGATTTGATTTTAACATACCACTAAAATCTTCGGTTGGATTAAAATGCTCTGCAAAACTATTTCCGCCAAAAGCTACACTGCGTTTTTGGGTAACATTTTCCCAGAAAAACTGCGCAGCATCTGTCCAGTCCTTATTACCGGAAAGTACGCCGATTTTCTCAAAACCAATCACTTTTGGTATTTGAGTATTGGCATGCAAACCTGTTAACTTATCTTCTTTTTTCTCTAACGGATTTAATAATGCTAAGTGCGAAACTTTTTCGGCTGTTTCCAGATATTTTTTGTCTTTGGTAATGATATACAAATCGGCAAAAGATTCGTTTATGCCGCCATGTTCGGTTTTTAATATATTTTGAATCTGTTCCTCAGAAAGCGGGCGGATTAGTTCAATAAACCAGTCGCCCAGTTTTATTAAAACATCCTTTGCTTTTTCATTTCCGGTATAATGATACGCATCGGTTAAACCGGCAAAAAGCTTGTGAATATTGTACAGCGGAACCCAGGTATTGTTTAATCCGAAATTACTTCCGTCGATGTCTCCGTTATGAATACGATCCCAAAAAACTTTTCCCTGCGGAATTCCTCCCACATAGCCATTACCATTTTTTTGCTGGCATTTCTCCAATTCTGAGATCATATAATCCAGTCGGTTTTTGACTTCGATATTTCCTGTAGAAGCATACATCATCGCCAAAGCAGAAAGATAATGTCCGGCAATATGACCGTCAAGTCCAATGCTTTCCCAATTGCCGTAGCGTTCTGCCTTTACCGGTATTCCGGAGGCTATAAGATAGGGCGCTAAAAGGCGATCAGGATTCATCTCTAAAATGTATTTGAGATCAACCTCCTGGGCATTTTTAAACGGTCCTTCTTTTAATCGTACCTCTTTTAAATCAAACAACTGCATTTGGGCCGTTACCGATGATGTTACAACTAAGCCTAACAGGCAATACAAGATTCTATATTTTATAAAAAGATTATTCATGCTATTATTTTATTATGAAACTGTAGCTTTTACCTTTTTCAGTTTCTATGTCGTATAAGTAAGTTGAGTTAATATTTAAAGGTTTTATAGTAGCTGCAGCGGCAATAACCGGTTTTTTCACTTCTTCTGTCTGATAAAAAACATTTGGATTCTTTCCGGCAGCTATTTTTAATTCTTTGTTGTTTTTTAGCTTAATTTCATTTGGCGTTCTCAATCGCAGATTTCCACCAATATTGGACTGAACAATGAATGCAATTAATTTTCCGTCTTTCCATTTCAAATCTTTAATTTCAAAACCGCCATGTGCTTTTAAACCTGAAATCTCTCCATAATTTTTTAAAGCATCCGGCAAAGCAGGAAGTAAATGAATCCCATCATCTGAACTTTGCATCAACATTTCGGTTATTCCTGAGGTACATCCAAAATTACCATCAATCTGAAAGGGCGGATGGGCATCAAACAAATTATTATAAGTTCCGCCGCCATCTTTATTAACACCAAGCGGGGTCAATTGATTCTGAATTAAACTATATGCATGATTGCCATCCTGCATTTTTGCCCACCAGTTTACTTTCCAGCCCATGCTCCATCCTGTAGAGATATCGCCTCTTTGCAATAAGGTGTTTTTTGCGGCTGCAAAAAGCTCCGGAGTTCGGTAAGCAGAAATCTGATTGGAAGGATACAAGCCATATAAATGTGAAATATGACGGTGATTGTCTTTTGGATCATCGACATCGTCCAGCCATTCCTGAAGCTGATTGTGTTTTCCTATTTGCATTGGNGGCAGCANACTTCTTAAAGTTTTTAANCTGTCTGTATATTGTTTGTTTTTTCCTAATACTTCTGATGCTTTTATAACGGAGCTAAAAACATCAAATACTATTTGATTNTCCATCGTTGAGCCGGCAGTAACGGCAGAACCCTGATGTGCTGCGGGCGAATTTTCAGGCGAATTTCCGGGAGCAACGACCAACCAGCCATTGGCAGGATCTTTTACTAAAAAATCAGCATAAAAATCGGCTGCACCTTTAAGGGTTTCATATACCGATTCAAGATATTTTTTGTCACCGGTGTAGAGATAATGTTCCCACAAATGTTGGCTCAGCCATCCGCCGCCTGCATTCCAGACTCCCCAGGTGGCACCATCGACAGCACCGTTAATTCTCCAGATATCTGTATTATGATGCGCCATCCAGCCACGGGCGCCGTACATTACTTTTGCCGTTTCTTGTCCGGTTTGGCCTAATTCCTGAATCATTTTTAGGAGCGGCTCATGCATTTCTGATAAGTTGGTTTTCTCAGCCGGCCAGTAATTCATTTCCGTATTAATATTGATGGTGTACTTACTATCCCATGCCGGTTTCATACCTGCATTCCAAATTCCCTGCAGATTTGCCGGCTGACCTCCGGGCTGTGATGAAGAGATCAATAAATACCTTCCGTATTGATAATATAAGGTGACAAAAGAAGGATCTGATACATTTCTGAAATTGGACAATCTTTCATCCGTTGGAAATTTTGATGCAGATGTTGTTCCCAAATCAAGTGCAACCCTTTTAAAATATTTTTGATATTGGGCTACGTGCGCTTCCTTCATTTTATCATAATCCTTAGCAAATGCCTTATCTAAATAAGATTTTGCAAGTTGATTTTCTTTTCCGCTGATATCGTTATAATTAATAAAATTTGTTGCTATTGAAACATAAATTAAAACGGAATCTGCTCCTTCAATTTGGATTGAATTGCCAGTAGTTTTTACATGTCCGCCTTTTACTTTTAATTTGGCGAGTGCATTAAATCTGACCTTTCCCTCTACTCCTTCATGATCACTTGTTGTACCGGAAAGTNACAATTCGTTTGTACCATTAATGGTTATTTCCTGTTTNTTATGCTGTGAAGTGAAAGCGGCTGTAAAAGACAATTTTCCGGGTTTATCGGCAGAAAGTTTAATCACTAAAACACGATCCGTAAAAGACGTAAATGCTTCACGAGCGTAAGTTACGTCACCTATTTTATAACGTGTTTTTGTAACGGCTTTTTCAATATCAAGTTCGCGGTAATAATTGGTAAAGTTCTGCTGATCTGAAAAACTCAATTCTAAATTTCCCACAGGCTGAAACATCTGTCCATGGGATTTTTTAGTAATTATATTTTCATTGATCAGCTTTTCTGCTTTTTTATATTCCCCCTGAAAAATAAGATTTCTGATTTCGCCCAGCGCCTGTTTTGCATTGGGGTTGTCATTTCGGTTCGGGCTCCCGCTCCAAACGGTTGCTTCGTTTAATTGAAAAATTTCTTTTTCTACATTGCCATAAACCATAGCACCCTGGAAACCATTTCCGAGTGGCAAAGCATTTTCCCAAACCGTACCCGCAGGATTTGTATACCAAAGCTTTAGATCATTAGTCTCCTGTGCAGACAATGAAACTCCAAAAAACAGCACTATGCCTATCCAGTATATTTTCATATTTTTTTTGTTTTGGGATTCTTTAGGTTTAAAATAATTAATTAAACAACAACGGAGCAAACATAAATAAATCGTGTCTCCATACTGGCCAGCTATGACCTCCAGGATATTCGCTGTATTTATATTTAATGCCCATTTCGTCAAATTTGCGCATCATTATTTTGCAATTTTCATAGGCAATATCTTCCTTGCCTCCCATTGAAATCCAAAAGGTTTTAATATTTGAATTAATAACTGCTGCATTATTTTTCATAAACTCATATTGTGGTCCTGATAAATCAGTGCTATTGGCCCACCANCCTGAACTAAAAACACCAATACCAGAAAACAGATCTGAATTTTTAACACCGGCATACAAGGTTTGTAAACCACCCATTGATAAACCNGCCAAAGCTCTGTTTTTAGCATCGGTTGCTACTTTAAAATTGCTTTCTACAAAAGGTATTGCCCCTGTTTTTAATTCATTTTCAAAAGCTTTCAAGGCATTTTCATTAAAACCTGCAACGCCTCCGGTATTGCCCATATTGCCATCAAGCATGGCAATGACCATTGGTTTTGCTTTCTTTTCGGCTATTAAATTGTCTAAAATTAAATTGGTCTTCCCTTGTGTTGCCCAGCCGGTTTGGTCTTCGCCTCCTCCATGTAATAAGTATAAAACCGGATATTTCTCAGTTGAATTTTCATAACCCGGTGGCGTATACACATACATTTCACGCCAGGAATTAGTGGCTTTCGAAAAATATTTTTTAATTCTGATATCGCCATGCGGAACCGTTTTTAAGGCGTAAAAATCTCCTTCTTTATTCGGAATTTCAATACCGCTGGCCATGCGTCCCATGCCATAAAAAGTATCACTTGACGGATCGGCTACAGCCACACCATCAATTACTAAGGAGTAATAATTAAATCCTTTATTAATTGCATCAGTAGTGACAGTCCATAATCCATCAGAATCTCGTACCATATCGTACTTTCTGCCTAAATCAATCTGCACTTTTGAAGCTTCGGGAGCCTTAACCTTAAATGCGACGCGATTGTCTGGTAATATCTGCGGATATTTGGCATTACGAATGTTAGTTTGTGCCGGTTCTCCTAAAATGGTGTACGATGGAAAAATCGACTGATCCACAGGCTTAAACAAAAACTGTGAAAACATATACAAACCGTTTTTCCAAACTTTAAAATCATGCACTCCCGGCTCGATATAATAAATATGAGGCACATCATTTTTATACAAATAATCATGGGTTCTTCTGCTGTTTTCAATCAGCCAGTCGTTATCACCACAAGAAATCCATAATAGTTTTAATTTCTTTTTTGTTTCTTCTGGATTCGGAACTAATTCTTCCGGCTTTTTAGTATTTGGAGCCGCTGAGAAAGCGCCAACCCAGGCAAATTTATCCAGATTTCCTAAACCAAAATTCAGCGATTGCCCGCCGCCCATTGACAAACCGGCAATAGCGCGGTGTTCCCTGTCTTTGTAAGTCGGATATTTTTTTTCGATAAACGGAATTAAATCGTTTAGTAAGTCTTTTTCAAAAACCGCAAATGCCTGCACTTTATCCGGTGCCATAATGTTTCCTGCAGCACTGTCATCTTTCATTGCACGGCCGTTTGGCATCACCACAATCATGGGCTCTATTTTTCCTTCAGCGTACAGATTATCTAATATAACTTGTGGATTTCCTCCATTAAGCCATTCTTTTTCATCGCCGCCTATTCCGTGCAAAAGATATAATACAGGATATTTTTTCTTTTTATTGAATCCGGGTGGTGTATAAACCGTAGCTTTTCTTATTGAACCTACTGTTTTAGATTCATAACTAATGCCTTCTATTTTTCCGGATAGTACATTCGAATTTAACTGATCAAAACCAACAGGAGCCTGCACTCGTAAAGGCGTTTTGCCTTCTGATAATTTATAACCCAATAAATAAAGCATTTTATCGGCATAACGTCTTCCTAATTCTCTGTAGCCCACCGCATTGAAATGTAAAAAATCAGCCTCAGCGGTACATCCTTGTGATGAAATTACATAAGAATTCTCGATTGTTTTTGGCAGTGTGGCAATGATTTTATTCATACTTCCACATTTACCATTTTGGTCTTCATTTACGGTTTCTCCGGAAAGCAGGGGCACTTTTTTTGGATCCAGATTTAAATCTTTCATCAAATTATCATACACGATTTTTACCTTTTTAGGCCACAGTGTATCACCTGTATTTGATTCTCCCTGATGCAGTAAAATACCTTTAATGATGCCTTTTCTTTGTGCAATCTTCGCCATTTCTACAAGTCGCGCATACGGATTTCCATCGTATTCTTTAAGAATACCTTTCATCCAGTCTGGCGCTGTTGCCACATAGTCTGCTGTTTTGTCTTTATCAAAAAGTTCAATTTTACAGCCTCCAACCGCTACATTAATAACGCCCACTTTTATATTTTTTGGAAGGTTAGCTACCATGTTTCTTCCAAAATAATCGACTGGTGTTAGTCCGGTATTGCAACGACACAAAGGCGGAATGGCGGTATACCAATTTCCTTTTTCTCTTTTAAGATCAGGGCAATTAACCACCTGTAAAACCTGAAATCGATCATCGACTCCTTCTTTATCCTTTGATTCTATTTTGGCATATCCTTCCATGTTGGATTGTCCAAAACTCAGATAAACATGAAAATTCGGATCCTGTGAATATCCTTTTTGTGCAATTAAAAAAACAACAGCAAATGCGAAAAACCTAATTATTGATTTCATTTATAAATGTTTTAATATCATTATTTTCTATTTTATCTGCGCATCATTTGAAGCTGTAGCATATAATCCAACTAAAGCTCCCGTAAAACCTCCGGCCACATTGGTTGAAAGAATATCTCCTGAAACGCTTCCTCCTAAATTTTCAAAATCAGTACCATTCAGCGCATAACTAAATTCGTAACGGTCTCCTGCTGCCTTAACCTGCAAACGGATATTTTTCCTGATTTCGATTTTGGCACTTGCCATAATTTTTGAAACGCCTTTTTCTGTTCTTTCCAATACTATATAAGTGTCTTTTCCATTTTTTGTTACACCAAAAACGTAATTGTAACGCTCATTCTGAAGACATACAATTCCGGCAAGATCTTTTTCAGATGCAGGTTTATAGTCGATTGTGGCTGCAAAAGAAAAAGTATTGTGCTGTTGTCTGTAAAATAATGTAGAGGTTGGTTTTAATTCTTTAATAGATACTGCAAATGGATTAATCAGCAATCCTTTTTTATTAACCACAGCAAAATTTTCACGAGGCCCTCTCAAGCCTATCCATCTGTAATCTAATTTTTCAGAAGTGAAATTTTCAGTAAATGTGAAATTTCCGTTAGGAAAAAATCCATCTTTACCTGCCTTGTTTTCAGTTACGCCTTTCGGCATTTTTATTTTGGGTTCCATTGGCACTAATCCATTTTCAAAAACAGGAAAAAGACCCGACCAGTCAACAGGAAGCATAAAAGTTTCGCGCCCTGTATTTACCCTGTCTTTATCGTTGGGACGTATGCCCAGAAATACACCGTAATATTTATTATCAGGTCCCAGTACCAAATCAGCATGTCCGGCCCAGTCTACTTTATCTTTTCTTTCTTTTGGAAAATAACGTTGTGTAAGGATCGGGTTATTTGAAGCCGGCTTAAAAGGTCCTTTTGGATTGTCACTTATAAAAACCACTTCACTATGATCATCACCTGTTCCGCCCTCAGCACACATTAAATAATAGTGCCCGTCTTTTTTGTATAAATGAGGTGCTTCGATCCATATTGGTTTTTTGGAAAGATCTACGCCTCCGTCTACTATAATTTTATCGGTACCCGGAATTACCTTATCGTTTATAACATCGTATTCCCACACTTTAATAACACGATGGCCTTCATACAATTCTTTTCCTTTATCGGGAGCGTCGTTATGGACGATATAGCCTTTTCCGTTATCATCAAAAAAAATACAAGGATCGATTCCGTTAAAATCTAACTTTANCGGACTTCCCCAGCCTTTCTTAGGATCTTTTGTCTTCACTATAATGTTTCCCATATTTCCTGTAAAAGCGGTTACAATCATATAAAAAGTATCATTGTGAGGATTATACGTGATTCCCGGCGCATATACGCCCTGACTAATGCCAGTATCATGCGGATTAAATTCGTTTACATTGTTTAAAACGCCTCCTAAATCGGTCCAGTTCACTAAATCCTTTGAATGAAAAATCGGCACTCCAGGAAACATCGCAAAGGAGGAACAAACCATATAATAATCATCTTCCTTTCTGGTAATGGCAGGATCGGGATAACATCCTTGTAAAACGGGCGAGTAAAACTCATCTGCTTTCAGTGGATTGTTTTTATAGATACTGTCATCTCCCTGATATATAACATTAGAAAAGACAGGTCCTCTCTCCTTTTGTTTTTTTACAAGGGTGTCATTTACGGATATCCCGTTAAAAGAAAAAAGGGCTAATGCTGAGAATGATAATAAGGAAAGAATTTGTCGTTTCATTTTGCATTTTCTTATTAATGACACTTCTTAAAAATGTCAAATTATATTAAAGATTAAATGTACTTAATAATAAGTGTATTTATTACAAATATAAAAAAACAATCGAAAGCACAACCGGTTGCTTCGAAATATTTTTCACAAATCGACAATAAAAGAAACTATAAAAAACATTGTATTAAATAAAAATGATAAAAATTAAACATATTATCAATTCTATCTCATCGATATATTAGCAAAATTGGCGTTTTATCGTTTTATTAATAAAACAGTACCGAATAAAATACTAAACATGATTTTTAAGAAAACACTTTCGTAATTATTTATAAAAATGAAATGCTGGCTGGTCTGATTTTTAATAAAATTATCCATTTAATAAAACTCTTTTTATTTCATTATAATAATCTAGAATTTTTTGGATAAAATAAAACCATTCAAAGGATAAATAAACAGCACTTAGAATACAATGATCTAAAAAACAACAAGTTACTAAAAAGACTACAAATAAAACTGAGATTACAACACCATCCAATGGTAAAAAACATAAAACACAAGTGTCTCATTTACAAATATTTAACAAGAAAAATGCAATGATTTGAAAATTTAGAAAAATAACCATCTAACGGTAATAAAAAAATACATCATAAACAATTAATATTCAATACATTAAGTAAATATTTTTCAATAAAAAATCAAAAACGAAAAAAAAAGATAAAAAATTAGAAAATGAATTTAAAGAGAAAAGAGCACCAAATAGTATTAAAAATATCTTTGTGAAGTCAACAATGAAGTTGAAAAAAAACAAATTTAACCAAAACTAAATCCTAAAAATTATGTCAGACTTTTTAAAACAATTCGGTGACGATCTTGAAAAAAACGTACCTGGTTTTATTGCTGTTTCAGTTGCAGAAATTCAAACTGGAATGTCCTACTTTTCACTTTCTGTAGTTGCAGATTTTGATCCTGAACTAGCGTCTGCTTTCAACCTTGAAGTTGTAAAAGCAAAAATGAATGCAATCAGTGCCTTAGGGTTAAAAAAACAGGTTGTTTCAGATATCATGATTACGTTAACATCTCAAATTCACATACTTGACATTTCTGATAATAACATGTATATGATCTATCTTGCCGTTGACTCAACCAAAGCTAACTTAGGAATGACTAAATCAATTCTTAACAAGTATAAAAAAGAAATAGCTTCAAAACTATAATGGATTTGAAATTGTAAAATGGCTGACTTTTAATGGTTGGCCTTTTTTTTAAAATAAAATTTTAAAAAAAAGAAGTTATGAAAAAGAAATTACTGTTACTTGTATTTTTTACTTTCACCATACTAATTGAAGCACAGAATACTAAAGGCATTAGTGGTGATACCAATTGGCTGAACATGTGGACCAATTTCAATCCCAAAACCACCAGTTACAACGACGCCTCCATAATAATAACCGGTACCATTTCTTCAGACATGACATTAAAGAAAGAAAATGTTTATATACTGGTTGGTACGGTGTATGTTGCTCCAAATGTAACTTTAACCATTGAGCCGGGCACACTGCTACGATGTGATACAGATACGCTAACCACATTAGTAATTACAAAAGGCTCCAAACTCATTGCGG
>Ga0065714_10065457_pt1 | contig 9972 bp, 5 predicted proteins | sample MisRhiReplicate2_FD_59101 | JGI IMG/M metagenome (GOLD analysis project Ga0065714, IMG submission 59101) | Miscanthus rhizosphere microbial communities from Kellogg Biological Station, MSU, sample Rhizosphere Soil Replicate 2: eDNA_1 v2... | ecosystem: Host-associated > Plants > Roots >... | reverse complement strand
CAAAAAGTGGAAAAAGTCTCCCCCTCCCCCAAGCTCGTGGACTGTAAGCGTCCAGCCCCACCACCTTGCACGCGACCAATCACCCCAGCGGCAGCAGCTCATCAATCCTATGCGATCCATGAAGTACACCTACCGCCAGGTGTGTTTCCCGCTTACCGTGGCATTTCCGGTGAGCAGTTCCACGGCAGCAGCGTTTCGTAGTCGGCCACCACTGCGCATGTGGCAATCGCTCCAGTACGTGGCGCAGCCACGTATAGGGTTCCTGGCCGTTGACCTTGGCGTTCTCGACCAAGCTGTAGATCTGGGCACTGGCGGTTGCGCCTTTAGGCGTATCGCTGAACAGCCATGCTTTGCGTCCGATCACGAATGGCTTTATCGCTTGTTCGGCGGAGTTGTTGTAGTTCGGTAAAACTCAGTCTCCATGTAGCGTTCCAGCCGGAGCCAGTTGAGTTGCTGGCCAGATAATTCACGGCCTTGCCCTGCACACTTTGTGGCGTCACCTGTGGCTGCGTTTTCTCCAGCCAGCTTTTCAACTGAGCCAAGATTGGCTGACTTTTTTCCTAATGGCCAATAAAACGCTGTTCATCGCTGGCGTTCTTGAGTTCGCGCTCGACGCCATACCACTTGTTAATCATGGTCAGTGCGATATCGGCACGCCCGGTCTTACCCTTGGGCTGCACTTTTTGCGCATCGACGAACTTGCGCCGGACATAGGCCATGCACGCTAGGCGTTCTGCCCCCGGTTGCAACGCCAACGCGTTATAACCTGCGTAATCGCGGCCATGACGGAGCCGCGATAATTTTCCAGCAAGCGCAACGGCACTTCCTGCGCATGACTGGAGGTATAGTCGAACAGCACGACTTTTCAATCCGGCGGGCCGCTGGCCTATTACCACATCCAGGACTGGCTGGTCGGATCTCGATCCGATTCTTTGAGTACCTGGACGCGAGTCTCATCACAGTGGATGACCGGACTTTCCAGTAAGCTGTCGCGCATCAAATTCAGTAGCGGCTGCAAGTGCTCACTGCACTGGATAACCCTGCGTGCCAGGGTATGACGTGGCATATCGATACCGTGTCGGCTCAATACCGTCTCGAAACGATGCAGCGGCAAGCCATCGACATACTTGGTATGTCAACAGCATCGCCAACACGCTGTGGCTGGTCATGCTTTTTTAGATCAACTGGGCGGGTTTGTCGGCGGTGACTGGAGCCGTTTCACAACCACGGCAACCGTAAACCTTGCGGATGTATCGGTTCGCTTACTGGCTCGTTGAAAAGAGCGTTTGCAGCGTGTTGGGCTCACTTGTCTGTTCGGATTTACGTCCGAACAGACGGTCGCGCAGCAACTTGATCTGTTCTTACAAATCGACGATGTGGGTCTGGTAGGACTGAGCCACTTCCTCTTGACGACTGAATGCCTCAAGCAACATTTGCTTGAGCAAAACACGATTATCTGGAAGGTCGACGGGGATGTGCTGTTGACCATCAAGTTCGTCGACGATTCACATCAGGTGTTGCACTTACTCCTAGAGACCGTCAGGCGAACGAGTGAAGTTCAAACATACTGAGCTCAGTTCTAAACAACAAACCGGACCCAGTTATCGTTTAAATCCTTCACCGCTCTCCTGCTCTATTTCTGAGTTTTGTTAGCTTTTCTAGCCCCAAATATTTTGCTGAGAAATACAGATCTGAGAATCAAGCGAGAGTTTTTCCGCGCACGTGCAGCCACCTTGGTTAACATTGGCCGGGAGCATTGGGGGGGCGAGTAAAGCACGTTTAAGTTGCTCGGCACTCTGCTTCCAGGTTAGCCACGGCATGTTAACTGAATCTATGGTTGAGCCATCCCGATAGTCCTTTAACCACTGAGCAATTGCGTCGGCCAAGCTCTGTGCACTGTCGCCCTCGAAGAACGCCGCATGCTCACCGGCAACCTCTCGAAAAACCGGCAGGCCACGCGCAAGGATCGGCAGCTGATGTTGTGCCGCTTCAATCAGCGGTAATCCAAAGCCTTCACCTTGAGAAGCGGCCAGCAAGCATGACGCCGCCGAATAGACTTTTTCCAGATACTCATCGCTGATGCCGTCAAGCCAAAACAGACGCTTGTTTAATTGTGGATGGTTGCGCAAGCGCGTGCACAATGTGTCGACCATCCAGCCTTGTTTGCCCACAAGAACCAGATTGACCTGCTCGCCTTGGGCCCATAGCAGATCAAAGGCTGCAAGGGTTTGGGCATTCCCCTTGCGCGGTTCAATGGTGCCCACCGACAAGAAACTCGGGGCGCTACGCAGGCATTCGAGTACCTCATTGGCGCCTTGGGCCAAACCGTTTGAAGGCATCGAAGCGGCCAAATCAGCGCCTAGATGGAACCAGCTCGTCTGCAAGGGAGAGGGCGACAAGCGCGGTGCGCCATGGGCGGCAACCCAGTGCTGCAGATCAGCAGTCACCGAGGCAGAGATACATAGCGCTGCATCGGCCTTGGAAACCTCGTATAGCCAAGCGGCATGAGCATCCTTAGTGCCGGCGGGAAAGTGCTCCTCGAACTGGATCGGGATCAGGTCATAGACTACGAAAGAAGTCTTCACCCCACGTTCGCGCATACGGGTGAATACCCCGTATTTGCTCCCCTCAACAATAATCGAACTGGAGAAGTCCAAGCCAAGGAATTGATCGCCAGGTTGCATATCCAAAGGCTCATCGACTAACCATCCGGTCGGGCAGCCCATCAACGAAAGCATGAAATTGCGCGCATAGCGCCAATGCCAAACACCCCCGCTATCGCTCAAAAACACCGGTTCAAACAGATAACCAGTAGGCGGCGATTCAATCAGCGCCAGTAGCAACGCCCTGACCACACGCTGAATACCGGTGCGTAGTTCAACCCGGATCATGGCAGAGACGTCAACATATATGCGACGTAAGCCAACGCTTGGTGGCTGGTTGAGTGCAATGGCCTTGGACATCGCAATGATATCCACGCTCTCGCTAAAATCATTGACCACCTGCCCCACCGCCGACGTGAACGCCTGATAACGGCCATGATCGAGATAATGGGCTTCAATACTTTCGAAATAGCGCTGAGCACAAAATGCGGGTGCATGGGCGCTTTGCACGTATTTGGCGGCCAGATTGCCCAGGCTAGCGCGAGCCAAAGGCTCGCTGCGTAGCCATTCCAAGGCTTGGGTCAGTTGTGCGTCGCTGAAATCGTCTTCCAGCTTGATCAACACGTCATCCGGTAGATCAGCCATCGCACCATTGGCGTTGATAACCGTGGCCAAACCGTAATTGAGGCAATCAAGCACTGCCGCTGAGGTCTCGCCACGCGACAGTTCACGCAACTGCACACCAACGTCTGCAGCAGCCAGGTACAGCTCATAGGTCAGCGTATCGGTCCAACCAACAATACTCACGCTAGAAGACTGTTGACGGTTCGTTAGGTGCCGCTCGATGTCTTCGCCATAGCTTGACGCCTCGTTCTGGCCAACGAAGAACAACTTACAGTTGCGGTCCTGGCGGAGCAACGCCGAGTCTTCCCACGCGGCCAATAACCGATGATTGAGCTTGGTCTTACCCATAAAGCCAAAGCTGCACACCACGAAGTCATCGCTGCTTAAGCCCAAGGCCGCACGGGCGCGCCCACGGTCCACGTTCACTGCGGGTACACGCAGAAGTGGGATCAATGAACAGTGCGCCCTCTCACCATACCATTGACGCGCCAACGACTCGGAGTAACTCGAATGCACGATCACGCCTAGTGCCTGATTAATGACCCCCAGGCTACCCGGGTACTTGGACAAGGTGCTATCCCCCCCGTCCCGATGGAAATCAGCCACCGCCTTGTAACCATGCCCTTGATACAGCTCCTTGATCCAGACATCGGGTTTTATCCCATGACTCTGGAAATACCACTGAACATCGCTCAGGTAGAAGTCGTGTAAGACCACAACCCCGGGAACTTCTCCGAGCAATTCAAACATAAAGAAGTGCATCGGGTTATTACCGAATTGGTAAAGAACCCGCTGGTAGCGCGAGGCGTTCTGGCGGAACCATTCCACCGAACGCACCTGACAGTTGGCCAGGATCCAAGGATCATTGACCTGGGCTTGATCGGTCACCACATCGATGTCGTAATAGCGGCTCAAGTTGGGCAACAAGTCCGCGCTGTACCCGGCAATGCCGCTTTTTTGCGGTGGCAGTGGCGACACATAAGCCAACTTCTGCCGCAAACCAGTGGTGCTGACATGCCCCTGTTGCAAGGCACCTCGCGCCATCAACGCCAAGACAGCGTCGGCGTCTCCCCGCAATGACGCTTCATTGAAGCCAAGCGCCGGGCTCGCCGACAAAGCAGTGACCTGATCGACAGGTAGCCCCAGTGCCTGGCTGACATATTGAGGATCCAGCGGCGGTATAACCATTACCCGTTCCGCACGCCGGATCTGCTGGACCTGTCGAGCCCAATACAAGCCCTGTGCCGTCTCCTCGCCAGCATCGGACTTACCCAAAGACTCCAACACGACAACAGTGCGTATGGACTGCGCCAAGACGCCAATCGTCAAAATCAACTCATTGTCAGTACTATCAAATCCATAGGGTAGCAACACCAAATCCGGCTTGAGATTGGCCAGAAACGCCTCGCGGATCAACTCAGCGGCTTTCGACCGGCCTTCGTTATCCGGATCAAGCCGATTCACCGGGCCAGGTGCTGACCACACATGAATATTTTCAGGCGGCAGAACCCCATGAAACTGCGCGCGAATTGCTTCGATGGTCCCATCAAACAGTCCACTGAGGGCCAAAATGACCTCATGTTCGCCTGACTGAAGAGCTAACGCGCGTGCAAGTTTGGTGATGTAGCATGATGAATCGACCCCAGTGAGACGGGCTTGAGCGCCCTGCATATCAACTACAATACGCATCAGCGCGGATCCTTCTGTTCAATAGTCTTTTTCAGATCGTAATACACTTGGCGAGCACCCACCGACAGGCCCTCCAGGTGCTGCGGTACTTCTCTGTTCGGCGTTTCGTGGGGAGAGACAGATGCGGCGACCAATAGCCCGTGGTTATAGGCGAAGCGCTTGAGGCTTTCATACAAACGGGGGGAACGCTTAAGACTGGTACTGAGCCGCCGCCGCAAAGCCGGATGCCCGAGGGTATGACGCAGCCCCACGACCATGATTCGACGGACCCCGCTCTTGAGCAAACGGGTAAAGCTACTGATCACACCGCGCACGGATCTTACGCACCAGCGCAACGGCGCAGTAAGGCGCCAGGAGGTACTGCTCATCAACGCTTGCACGCGACTGTTATAAGCGCAACTTTGTAGCCAGATTTCGTGAGCCTTGGCCAACGCCTCATCGCGTTGCTGACGGGTCTGCTGCAACTCCGCTTCCAATTCGACAAACTGGCGCGGTAACTCGGCTTCAAGTTCAACACACTGGCGCTGCAACTCGACTGCCTGCTCGACACTCTGGCGCTGCGTCATGGCTTCCAGTTCGACACTATGGTGTCGCAACTCGGCTGCTCGCTCGACACTCTGGCGGTGCAACTCCCCTTCGAATTCGACAAAATGGCGCTGTAACTCGGCTTCAAGTTCAACACTCTGGCGCTGCAACTCGACTGCCTGCTCGACACTATGGCGTTGCAACTCGGCTGCTCGCTCGACACTCTGGCGGTGCAACTCAGCTGCCAGTTCGACACTCTGGCGCTGCAACTCAGCTGCCAGTTCGACACTCTGGCGCTGCAACTCGGCTGACAGTTCGACACTCTGGCGCTGCAATTCGGCTGACAGTTCGACACTCTGTCGCTGCAATTCGGCCGACACGTTGGCACCCTGATTCTGTATTTCCTCTAGGTGCTCTATTTTCTGTAGACTGCGGTCTTCGAGCGTTGCCCGGAAGCGACGCTCCATGTGTTGCTCATAACGCTCCCCCAAGGCTTCCTGACTCAAACCGTAAGCACGATCAAAGCAAGGATCGAAAACCGCCAATTGTTCGGCAGTCGCCGCCTTCTGCGCAATGATCGCGTAATCAGGACTAACCCCCTTCAAAACATCCAATAAGGTGAGTTGCGGCGCGTCATGAAGCGCAGCTGGCTCCTGCAGACGGACCAACTTGGAGCGGGCAAACCCCGTGTACTCGGTCAAAAAGCTGAGCAACAAATGAGGTATGGGCTTTTCGTGAGTCGGGTCGAAGTAGAAATTATTAGTGCCAACCAACAGATTTTCCGCATTCGGCGTTTCCATGATCAACAGCCCTGCAGGCTTGAGGACACGCAACGCCTCACGGACCAACAGTTGCAAACTGGCGAATGGTATGTGCTCAATAAAATGGAATGCCGACACCACTACCTGACTCTCATCGCTCAGCGCCGCCAGTGCCGCTAGCGCGTCGCCGTGCTCGGCAGGCAAGTCGAGCGCCTGACATGCCTGCAGCATACCCTCGTCGAGGTCAACGCCACGTGCCAGAAAGCCTTGCGACTGAATCAGTTCCAGCCACTCGCCACGGCCACAACCCAAATCAAGAACCGGGCACTGTGGGTACAAGACTTTGAGCGGATTAATAAAAGGCAGGTAAATCTCTTGACGCTGCCTGATCAAGTCGCGACTACCGCGAAGGACATCTTCAAACGCCCGGTAAAAATTCGCATTCATTTACTGTTTTCCACTGTGGGCGGCAACCAGGCAAGTCCGACAAATTCCGTTTTTGAGACATTCACCACATTAAACACCAATGCCAGGTCCTGCCATTCGAAGTTACAGGCAATATGGTTATCGGTGGTATGCAGCGCAACCGCAACCGAATACGAACCCACTCCCAAGTTAGCCTCAAAGTCGAAGCGGTACTGCGTTTCTTGCCCCGCCACCAGACTCTCAAGTTTGCAGCCCAAGTGGTACGTGTTAGTGCCAAAGACGGTCTGGCCCAAGCGGTCCTTGATCACGTAACCGGTAACCAACTCAGGGATGTCGCTGTTGACCTGCACGCCAATTTTCAAGTTGACCCTTTCGCCAACTTGTACATACTCGATCGGTTCTCCCACGCTATTGTGCAGGCTTACCGAAACTATGCTTGCCTCGCCCGTGCCGGAGCGGGTTTGCACGCTGCCATCTTCGCGCTGGGTGACTGTAACCGTGGAGTTTTCCTTGGCCGCGATAATAGCGTTGTAGTAATCCATCACCTCTTCCGGCGCGCCATCCTTAATCACCGTGCCGTGTTCGAGCAGGATCGCCCGGCTGCATAACGACTGGATCGAACCTCTATCGTGGGACACAATCAATAACGTCGTGCCCAGACGCTGAAACTCGCGAATGCGCTCAAAGCTCTTGTGCTGAAAATAACTATCACCTACCGCCAAGGCCTCATCGACGATCAGGATGTCTGGACGAAACGCTGTCGCCACGGCAAACGCTACGCGCATCTGCATACCGCTCGAATAAGTGCGCACGGCTTGGTCGAAGTATTCGCCAATCTCGGCAAAAGCCTCGATCTCTGGCATGGCCTGGTGGATCTGCGCAGTGCCAAAGCCCATCAAACCGGCCGCGTGATACACATTCTCGCGACCGGTCAAATCAGGGGTAAAACCCATGCCCAACTCGAGAATGGCAGCGATGCGGCCGTTGACCTGAACGCTGCCCTCCGTGGGTTGCAAGGTTCCGGTGATCATCTTCAGCAGCGTAGATTTTCCCGCACCGTTTTGACCAACGATACCGACGGCCTCTCCCGACCTGATGGAAAAGTTGATGTGCTTGAGGACCCAGTGCTCTTCACTGGGTTTGGTGGGAAGCCCAAACCAACGACCTATGCGTTGAAATTCAGAGGCATAGACGCGATAAGCTTTGCCCAGGTTATTTACAGTCAGCAGGCTCATAACACGTCCACCATTTCCGGCGCAGCGCGGCGGAACATAAAAAGCCCCAACAGCATCAAGCTCAAGGCAATAACAGTGGTCACTGCAATTTGCTGGATATCGGGGGTTTTTGCGTATACCAAAATGTCATGGTAAGCGTTGACGATCGGGAACATGGGGTTCATGTCCATGTAGCTTCTGAATTCTTCTGGAATAATATTGACCGGGTAAACCACGGGGGTGAACCAGAACCAGACTTGCAGCAGGATAGGTACCACTTGGCCTACGTCCCGAACGAAAACATTCAGCACACCGAGGATCAAGCCTATACCAATGGCCAGAGCAGTAACTGCAACTGTCAATGGGATGAGCCAGAACATATGCAGATGCGGCCATTGCCCCAGCAGCGCAAAGACCACCAGCAGCGCGACAAACAGCAGCACATAATTTAGCAGGCACGACCCCACCACAATCACCGGCAAGGTGATACGCGGAAAACGCATTTTTTTCATTAGGTTGCCCTGGTCGATGAACAGGGTCAGGCAGCGGCCAATGATTTCCGCAAAAAGACTCCATGCCAGCATCCCAGCCATCAGGTAGAGGGCATACGCGTATTTGTTGTCGATCCCGGGCAGCTTAGCTGCCAGTACGTTAGAGAGCACCAAGGCATAGATCGCGACTTGGGCCAAAGGATTGATGATCATCCACAAACCGCCTAAACGGCTACGAGCAAAACGGGCAGAAAACTCATTACGGATTGATGAAAAAACAAACCCCCGGTAGCCCCAAAGGCTTCTGAGCAGCTCCAACATTTCTTACTCCTGATAAAAGTGAAGCCGAGTTGCTTCACTCTTGGCGATTCTGAATCGTGCGATTTACTGCTAAGTCTCAAGGTCTCCGGCAAGCGATACGGTTGCGCTCCCAGAGATGAGAATCCAATCCAAGACCTCGGTGAATTTCTTTGAGGTGCTCTATATAGTTTCCGCTAAGGCAGGTGGACATTTCACCAGGGATAGAACCCTTTTTCAGGGTTTCCATCGCCCCACTTTCATCATGCTGAACGTACTTATCCCCGAATCAAAGCAGCAATTTCCGCCACATAGCGCACAACAAGCTCTTCATTCGCACGACTCTCCACGTTCAACCGTAGCAATGGTTCAGTATTGGATCCACGCAGGCTGAAGCGCCAATCGCCAAACTCCAGGCTGATCCCGTCTGTTTCATCGATAAGCGGATTACTCGGCAGGAAGTGTTCGAGCACCTTTTTTAAAGTCTCATTCACATCCGTCACACGATAGTTAATCTCCCCACTACAAGGAAACGCTTCGATTCGCTTCGCGACCAGTTGCGCAAGCGCTTCGCCCGTTTCGGAAACCAACGCCACCACCAGCAACCACGGAATCATTCCGCTGTCGCAATACGCAAAATCGCGGAAGTAGTGGTGAGCGCTCATCTCTCCGCCATACACCGCATCTTCCTCGCGCATGCGCTCCTTGATGAACGCGTGCCCGGTTTTGCTTTGAACGGCAATCCCGCCCGCCTGCTCAACCTGTTCGATAGTGTTCCAGGTCAAGCGCGGGTCGTGGATGATCTTACTGCCGGGGTGTAGCTTGAGCAGCATTTCAGCCAGCAGGCCGACAAGGTAATAGCCCTCAATGAACCGACCATCGGCATCGAAGAAGAAGCAGCGATCGAAGTCACCGTCCCAGGCCAGGCCCATGTCGCACTGATGAGCTAGCAGCGCTTGGCGCGTCAGCTCACGGTTCTCGGGCAGCAGTGGATTGGGTACGCCGTTCGGAAAGTGACCATCAGGCAATTCGTTGATGAATACCCATTGCAGCGGCAGCCGCGCAGCCAGCGCCTGCAGCACGGGCCCGGCAGCGCCGTTGCCCGGATCCGCTAGAATCTTGAGGGGTTTTAATGCGCTGACGTCGACGTAAGTGAGCAAATGGTCGATGTAGGCAGTCTTGTCGAGCGCTTGGCGAACCGCGCCTTTTTCTGCCGCGACGGTGCCCAGGTCACCCTGATCGACACGCTGGCGAATGGCGTCGAGGCCAGTGTCGCCGCTGATAGGGCGAGACTCGGCCTTGACGAGTTTCATGCCGTTGTAGCCTTTGGGGTTGTGGCTGG
>Ga0065714_10002878_pt1 | contig 9976 bp, 7 predicted proteins | sample MisRhiReplicate2_FD_59101 | JGI IMG/M metagenome (GOLD analysis project Ga0065714, IMG submission 59101) | Miscanthus rhizosphere microbial communities from Kellogg Biological Station, MSU, sample Rhizosphere Soil Replicate 2: eDNA_1 v2... | ecosystem: Host-associated > Plants > Roots >... | reverse complement strand
TTGGCATTGTTGCACCAGTGACTTTCTAAAACATAGATGACTAAAGCAGCGACCATCAACATATGGTCGCTGCTTTACATCTCACTCATAGGGATAGGGAAACGAGACTAGTCTGCTTTGATGACGGCTTGTTTTAGTATTTCTTGGTCATTTTTAAACACCACTAGCTCACCTGGAGGGCTATCACTGGTGCCTAAGACGGTGACATAACAATGATACTGGTATGGGCCGCTGCGAAATTGGTATGAATGATTCCCACCGCTACCATCGAATACGAGTTTGCCTTTATTCAGCACTAGATCTGGCTTTTCGCTCAATGACTTACCCTTTGCCCAAGCGGCATAACGGTATTGGCTGTTCCCCATATTATCGACACGAATGGTAAACTTAGCGGTTTCCCAAGTTAACTCAGGGCTAACGAACTCACTCACGCTCGCATGTAATCCCGTTTTTTGCTTAGCGATCAGCTCAACTTTAAGTTTTGCCTCTGCGGGTGTTTGGTAGTTAATGGCTATGATCTTGCCATCTAAATCCAGCCATACTTCACCGCTGCCGAGCATAATGCCGCGCCAGCCCATAATCTGCCAATCAGCATCAATCTTAGAATTCGCAATCAGTTCAATTAGTTGCGAATCGAATACTTGATCGAAACGTGCGACCATTTCCTGGGTATTTTGAATCGCTGGGATCGGATATTCACGTTTAAGTGGGTAAGCCAATCGCTTAACAATGGCTTCTGGATCGTTCGCCTTAGCCGCATCGATAAGCCCTTGCACCAGAGGAATATATTCCTTTGGCAAAGCCTCATCGGCGGCATTCACTGAGCTACTCAAACCCATAGCACCAAATATCAAGGCGGCATAACACGCGATTTGCATTAGTTTAGCTTGGCCGAAAACTGCTAATTTTATTGCCTTTAGTGGTGAGGCGAGTGACATCTTTATCCCTTACATCCAAACGTCTCTACTGAGACCAAAGGCAAAGAATAACATAAATGCACAGGACTAAAACCTAAGCTNATTGACGCNANGCCTGACTAAGCCGTCAGCAACAGGTTAGCGTAAATNGCCAGCGCGACNGACATAAAGATGACACCAATAATTGCATCGATAATCGGTGTCAGTCGCTGCAATTTAAGTTGCACCTGCGCCTTAGATAACATCACAGCCAAAAAGCCAAACCATGCTAGCGACAGCGATAACAACAAGATAGCGGAAGCGATTTTAGTGCTAGTGGTAACGCTTGGGGTAATCAAGGCCGAAAACAGCGTTAAGAAAAACACCAATGCTTTGGGATTCAATAGATTGGTATAAAGCCCAGTCAAAAAACCTTGCCTGCGTGACATAGCGCCACCTAAGCCACCAGCAATAGACGCCGCGCCTTCAACGTCCGCAGAAAGAGCATCAACATTTGTCCCAGCATTTGTACTGGCACTCGCTTTACGTTTAGCCAGTATCGCAAGACCTGCACGCAGGGCACCAAACCCCATCCAAGCTAAGTAAGACGCACCCACAATTTGCACTAATAGATACAGAGTGTGTGAACTCTTAATAAGCAGACTCACGCCAGTCAGACTTAAAATCGTGTGGGCTAAAATGGCGATTGAAATCCCCACGGCTGCGGCAATCGCCGTGCTTCTGGACTGCTGAGTAGCAATCTTCACCATAATAGCGAAATCAGGTCCGGGGCTGATCAAGGCAACCGAGTGGATCACGGCCAAGGTGAGTAATAAAGATAAATCCATAGAGATGCGGCTCCGCAAAAAGGTGATGAACGATAACTGAGGCTGTCAGTATGGCCATTTATCGCAGGGCTGAATTGTAATAAATTGCACGATTCTGTTTTATTCGAATTAGTGTTTTTGAACCAGTGACTTTAGAAGCAACCGTTTTCGAAATAACGGTTTTAAGTAACGGCTTTAAAAGCTGCAATCTTCAACTCTGCAGCAATCGTCGAAAGACGGGGGAAAACTAGAGCATACGTCGCTGAAATTGCACTGGCGATAATAGGAATGCCTGCTTAAAGGCTTTATTTAAATGGCTCTGGTCAAAAAATCCGAATTGCTGCGCCACATCCGCCACTAGAGCGCCATGACTTAAGGATTTTTTCGCTAACTCTAAACGCACCCGCTTGAGATAAGCATGGGGTGTCATCCCTGTTGCCTGTTTAAATTGCCGTAAAAACTGAAACTTACTTAAGCTCACTTCATTGGCTAAGGTTTCAAGCTGAGTATTATGCCAAGGCTCATCGTGAATTCGCTGCTTCACTAAGCTCACCTGCAGCTTAGATAACCCCTGCGGTTGATTCGGTTTAGATATACAAGATGAAACGCCGCTTGGGTAACGCTCCTGCAGCAGATGAATAAAGTTCAGTAAATGGGACTCGCCCGCGAGCGCACTGCATTGGCCTTGGATTAATAGTTCGTGTAGCTGAATAAAATATTGATAAAGCGTTGGGTCATCCACCATAGGCGCGCTGAAAAAGTGCTCCTTCAACCCCAGTTCTTGGCTGACTTCATTCATGTATTCCACGGGGATCGACATGACTTTCACCCGATAACCTTCGGCATCGCGGCTCTGGCCATCGTGGGTTTCATCGGGATTTAGGGTCGATAAACTGTGCTGACCGAGTTGATAACTGCTGCCCTTATTCACAAACTGCTGCGCACCTTGGGTGACCACACCTAAGTGGTAATCCAGATGCACATGTTTATCAAAACTGAAATGCGTGAATTCCGCCTGACTCAGTTCTATGCCTGATAAGCTGGGATGACGCCAATAGTTAATGTTTTCAATGGGTGTTGCTGTACTCATCGCTCGCGGCTATTACCTATTACATCAGTTGCAAAACTGGGGGAACTCAAATCCACTAGGGTTCATTCTAGCCTTCATTGTCAGCGCGGGAATAGTAAATTATTGCAGCCATATAGTTTGATGAAATGTGCGCATAGATTGGCGCATTAACTAGCGCATGAATGGGCATTTACATTAGCGCCGAATAAAGCAAAAACGCCCAACTCTGTGGGCGCTTATAAATGCGGACTGGCATACGTTATAAGTTCTACTCAACGCTAAGCTCGTCAGTATCACTTAAACTTAATATCAATTAAATCGATTAATGCGAATGGCTGCCGTGTCCGCCTTGGGCTTCAATCGATTGGCCTTCGCTGTTGTAAAAACCGCTGCCGCCGTGTTCGATAAAGCCTTGGTTGATCATCTTAGCGATAAAAGGATCGGACTCACTGTCGCCGACATCGGCAAAATCAATATCTTGATAATCTTGGGTTAATACCACAAACGCATCGCTATCAAATGGCTCTACGCCCACCAGCTTGTAGGCTAGATTCGGTTGAGATTGACCTAAGATAAACTCAGCGGGCAGGCCGATGGCATCAATCCAAACAAGCTCACTCTCTAAGCCGTTAACCTTACCTTCAAAGCCTTGAGTCGCAAAACACGCCTCTTGCTTAGCTTGTGTCTTGGTCATGTGGGTCGGCAATGCTGGCGATACGACATGGTACAACTGGTCGCGATCGTGTTGAATGTTGAGTGCGCGCAAATCACCTTTGCGGTAAGTTACAGAACGTTTTTCAGCGGGGAAATAGCGCACGTACTCGCCATTGCTCGACCATTCTTCAAATGTTGAACCATCACGCTGAATAATAAAGTCTTGTCCATTACGGATGAGGGTCATTTGCCATTGCTGGCCCTTGCCATTGGTCACTTGATATTGAGCCTTTAAATGCTCGGCTTGTAGCGTTGGACACTGAGCCTCTTGCGCTGCCATAGCAACATTGGGCAGAACTAAGCTGGATAACATTAGAGCCAATAGACGGTTTTTCATTAGACTTCTCACTTACTGAACAGGGTAAACACTTAAGCTTTTGTAAACGCTTTGGTATGTTAAATCGTTAGGCTAAAGGCTGATGGATGACGTATGCCATCCATCAGCGCTGCTTTTACTTAACTATTACTGCTACTGCACTATGTCTTACTGCACTATTTCTTACTTCACTTATGCAGAGACTAAGCAGGGCTTACTTAACCGCAGCCGCTTCAGCTTTAGCCACTAAATTTGCCGCGCGGTTCATCACGTGGAAAATGTGGTTCTGCTCAACCGTACCTTGGATAAGATCCGAACTTGGGCCGCGGGCGAAAATCGCTACGTCTTCCCCTGCATGGGTCTCGTCACTTAATGGCACTAGCGCTTCTTGGTGGAATCCGGCACTTTGGGTATCAACAAAGTTCAAGTCCTTACGACCTGCGTCCACTGGGAAGTTGTAACGCTCATCGCCACCTGTTGCTAATGACGCATAGCCCATGCCGTTAGCGTAACCGACTGTGGTATATGGCAAACCGTTAGCATCGGTAGAGTTAGTCACTTCAGCAACGCCGTTGGCGTCGTTCGACTTCACTAGACCTAGGATAGGGTTACCGCGAGTTGGATAACCTGCGATGGTGAACACATGGCTGTGATCCGCTGTAACCATTAACAAGGTATCGTTTGCCGAGGTTTTTTCCATCGCCACACGCACCGCTTCAGACAATGCCATTGTGTCATACAGCGCACGCGCCGCATTACCCGCATGGTGAGCGTGGTCGATACGGCCAGCTTCAACAATCAGCACGAAGCCTTTTGAGTTTTTCTTCAGAATATCAATCGACTTAGCCGTCATTTCAGCCAGTGATGGCTCGCCAGTCACGCCAGCTTCTTTACGATCGTAGTCGTATTCCATGTGCGATGAGTTGAATAGGCCAAGCAAATGATCTGTGCTTGCTGCATCAACACTGAGGAAACCGTCCCTGTCTTGCACGTAAGCGGCGTTAGTGTATTTGGTCATCCACTCAGCTGTGAGGTCACGACCATCGTTACGCTTACCCGCTTTACCTTCTGGATCAACGGTCGTCTTAGGAATAAAGGCGCGGCGACCGCCACCCATCATCACGTTAAGACCGCTGCCGTAGTTAAAGTCGAGCATTTGCGCGGCGATATCTTTACAGCCGTTAGTCACAGCTTCTGCAGGTAGGTTTGAATCGGCTTCCCAATCACGTTCTGGCACATGGGCGTAAGTCGCCGCAGGAGTTGCGTGGGTTAAACGCGCAGTCGTTACCACACCCGTTGCCATTCCCGCCATTGCAGCAAGCTCTAATGATGTCACGAGATTTTGATCTTTAGTCGAAGCACAGTTAGCACGTACTACGCCTTCAGCTTGTGAAATCACACCCACGTCAGTTTTTACACCTGTCATCATCGCCGACATAGTGCCTGCAGAATCGGGCGTTTGGCCGTCGACGTTATAGGTTTTAGAAAGACCCACATAAGGCAGAGTTTCGAAAGATAACGAGTTTTCTTCACCCGTTTTACCTTTTAGCTGGCCTTCTAAAATACGTGCGGCAGTAATGGTTGATACACCCATACCGTCACCCACAAACAAGATCACGTTTTTAGCGGCGCCAACATCATTGTTAACAGTTAAGCCTTCGGCTTTGGTCACACGAGCTTGTGCATCGACATACCACTGATTCACAGCAGTCCAATCTTTGCCATTGCTACCGTTAGACCCATTTGATCCATTGCTACCCGGTGTTCCCGCGGTACCGTTATCACCATCGCTACCGCATGCGGCTAAACCCAGCATGGCTGAAATCGCGACTACTAGTAATTTCTTATTCATTTTTTGCTCCAAAAGTGAGGACTCAGTAACTAATCCGTGATTAGTACTTAGTGCCGCCAAGCTGCTGCGCTTGGTTGATAATGTGGAAGATCACGTTCTGCTCAATCACGCCCTGAACCAGATTCGAACCTGGACCTCTGGCATGTAAGCTGATGTCTTCACCGGCGTGAGTCTCACTTTCCATTGGGATAAGCGCTTGTTGTATAAAATCTTTATCTTGCGTATCGACTGAGGTTAAGTCGTCACGCACACCCACCACAGCACCTGGGCCGTTGGTATAAGCCAGCGTGGTGTAAGGCTTATTGTCATTCGCTGTCGCTAACGTGCCATCGACGTTATGCACTAAACCTAAGATAGGGTTACCGCGTTTTGGGTAGCCTGCGATAGTGAACACATGGCTGTGGTCCGCTGTTACCATGATCAAAGTATCGTCGCTGCTCGTCGCATCCATTGCCGCTTTCACTGCATTAGATAATTCAACCGCATCGGTCAACGCGCGGCTCGCATTGCCCGCATGATGACCATGGTCGATACGGCCAGATTCAACGATCAGCAAGTAGCCTTTGTCGTTCTTCTTCAAAATATCGAGGGATTTAGCGGTCATTTCAGTTAGTGATGGCTCACCACCTACGTCATCGGCGCGGTCAGCTTCATATTCCATGTGTGATGGATTAAATAGGCCGAGTAAATGATCTGTGTTGGCAGCATCAATGGCGTCGAAGCCTTTTTTGTCCCACACGTAAGCAGATTTGCTGAAATTATCGACCCAAGCTTTAGTTAAGTCTTTACCGTCTTTACGTTTACCGGCTTTGTTCTCGCCATCTTTCACTGTTGTGGGTAGGAAGTAGCTACGGCCGCCACCTAATGCCACAGTTAACGAATTGGCTTCATCGCGCATCACCAATTGGCTTGCGATGTCGGTACAACCGTTCGCAACCGCTTCGGCAGGTAAGTTGAAATCGCCTTCCCAATCGCGCTCAGGGGTTTTGGCATAGGTTGCCGCTGGCGTAGCGTGCGTTAAACGCGCCGTAGTGACTATGCCTGTTGATAATCCTTTGGCATTAGCAAGGTCGACCAGAGAAACAAGTTCATTGCCTTTTGAAGACAAACAGTTACCACGTAAGCTGGTATCTGAAATAGAGATAATACCCGCCTTGGTTTTAACGCCTGTCGCCATGGCTGTCATAGTGCCCGCAGAATCTGGCGTTTGTTGGTTAGTGTTATAGGTTTTCACTAACGCCGTGTGGGGGAACTGTTCGAAACTTAAGAAGTTTTCTTCGCCGCCTTGGTTGTCAGCTTTATCCTGCCCTTGCAGAATACGGGCTGCCGTTAGCGTCGAAATACTCATGCCGTCACCGACAAATAAAATCACATTTTTAGCGGTTTTTTTAGTGTCGACTTGGGCTTTAGCCACCACGTTTGCCGCACTGTCTTTAAACCACTGGCTGTCTGTTTGTGTTGCGGGTAGGACTGCAGCATGAGCCACAACCGTCATTAAGCTGCAGGAGATAGCTGCAGCGATCCGTTTAATATTCATCACGTTCATCACCGATTTATTATTGAGTGTATGAGGGTATTCCCTGTAGAGGCGACCCGATTTTCAGGCATTTATGTGACGAATAAGCGTGATTTGGATGGCGGTTTTATTGCAGCTAAGTGTCAGATTTATTTCAACTAACAATATGCAAGACGTTAAGTTTGACCACCAGCACGGTGGCCAAACTTAGCAAAGGAAGGGTAATCTTAGAAATGGTAACTCACGCTCACTCTTACCATACGCGGCTCAACAGGATGATAATGCTGATCTTCTACCCCTTCGGCGGCTTCACTAAGTAAGCGTGATTCATAGAAATAATCTATGTCATGATCTTTACTATCGAACACATTGAGCAGCTCAAGCTTAGTGCCGAAGCTGCGGAACTCGTATCCTAGCGCAAGGTTAACTAATGTGGTCGCATCGGCCTTGTGATCATTAAAACTGTCGAGCACCCGCTCGCCAAGGTGGCGCACGCGTACACTCGAATACAGGCCATCGCCGTCGGGTCGATAGGTAATGCCCGCACTGGCAACAAAAGGAACCGCGCCATCGATATACTTGCCCTCTTCGAGTTCATTTTCAGTGAATCTCGCATTGGTCCAAGCCAACTCCATATCGATACTGATGGCATTATTCAGCCAATAATAAGCCGTTAATTCAGCACCATAACGTTCAGATGCGCGACTCGGTTCAGTGTTACCTGCATCGCCGACAAACACGAGTTCTGAGTCTAATTGCAGATACCAAAGCGCGGCGGAGAAATTGATAAAGTCCCTATCATAATATTTCACCCCAAATTCGCCGCCATTGGAGCGCACGAGCAGATCGACTTTCTCGACCTCATCGCCACTCACGGGATCGACGCTAATGGTCGCACCACGGGCATCGTTCGAATGTAGCCCTTGGCCTGCATTCACATATAACTCAAGATTATCGCTCCACAAATAGGAAGCGCCCGCCTTAAGACTGAACATACCATCGGACGCATCGCCACTGTTCAGTGGATTATCACTGTCGACCTGCACATCAAAATAGTCGTAACGCAGCCCAAGGTTGAAGCGCCATTGCTCTACGGGCAGCCACTCCACCTTGCCAAATATGCCGCTCGACAACTCTTGCACTTCATCAAGCCTGACCGTATTCAACCTTTGTCGCGCCTTAGTGTTATACAAACCCACAGCGCCAATATCGTCATAACGTACATCGCCGCCCACACTGTAATTCAGTTGAGTGCCGCCAAGGTAAGTCTGCCAGTCGCGTTTCAGATCGCCGCCCCAAAGCGTACGCTCATCGACTTGTTCAAACTCATCGCCATTAACGGGGTAGTTTAAGAAGTAGGTAAAATTAGAGAATAAATTCATGGTCGAGCGAATGGCATACACATTTCCCTGCCAATCGCCCGCATCGTAATTGGCTGACACGCTATAGCGGCTTGAATCACCGCCGACGTCTTTATCTAACGAGCCGTAAAAATCGATTAATCCAGAATCTACCGCTCGGGCGGGGATCTGATCCGCCGAATTCCAGCTGTTGTCGTAGGCCATCATAGTGACGCTCAAATCACCCTCACCGAGCCGAGTTAAATAACGCCCCACCAAACTGACTTTACTCACATCCTCATCAATATCAGTCCACGGACCATCATAGGCTTGTACTTCACCGCCAAGAATAAACCGCCCCATATCAGTGTTTAACTCCTGCGTCGCCACCAGCCGCTGGTAACCATATTCCCCCAAAGTCACACCTACTTGGTTGTGGGGCAATTGATCGGCAAGCAGCAATTGGGCGGCACCCGCGCCAGAAAAATCGGCCACCTCAGGATAATAAGCCCCTTTGGCATAACGGATCTCGCCGATAAGTTCTGGGATCAAAAAGTTAAGATCCGTATAACCCTGACCATGCCCATGGGTGCGCATATTCACCGGCATACCGTCGATGCGGGTATTAAAGTCAGTGCCATGGTCCAAGTTAAAGCCGCGTAAGAAATACTGATTCGCCTTACCTGAACCACTGTGCTGAGTGACTATCATCCCAGGAACAAATTCGAGGATTTCGCCGGTTCGTAATAGTGGTCGACTCTCGATTTCTGCCGCGCCGACTATCCCTTCAGATGCTGAGGTGCTATGGCCTAAGGTATTAATCTGCCTGCCGCGCACTTCAAGACGTTCGATATTGTCTGTCGCCGCATCTGCCATAACCACGCAGGATAAACTACAGAGGGGTAATAACCATGCCATTGATATCCAAAGTTTTGATAAGCGCATTCCTGATAATTCACGTCCCGACTTCATCCTTTATTTCCTACTACAGGTGATAGATGACGCCGATTCAACGCCTAATTCACACGGAAAAAGCCGATCAAGCTCAAACTCTGATGAGTAAAAAAACAGCAAAATACCGGCAAACACTATTTCCATGTGCTGTATCGCACATTTTTAAAAGCAAAAGGACAAAATGTCCGCCAGCAGATCACATTTCAATATTCTATTGATGCGAGCTCATGGAAACGGATGATTAAACTTGAATAAAAATGAACCCATTTATCAGGCTAGCTATACTCTAGTTAACTCAACACGGCTAGGAACAGGTTATGCAGCGACGGAGCAATATGCGCATTTGGAGTTTGTTGATAGGCCTATTCTTTTGTATCTCTGTTCATGCGACCAGTAAATCCACAGCAGAAACTACAGCTGTACCTGCTGATAAACCTATCATTACCATGGCGTTTTATGAGGACCCCAAACACAACTTCTACTTTAAATGGG
>Ga0065714_10065455_pt1 | contig 9978 bp, 10 predicted proteins | sample MisRhiReplicate2_FD_59101 | JGI IMG/M metagenome (GOLD analysis project Ga0065714, IMG submission 59101) | Miscanthus rhizosphere microbial communities from Kellogg Biological Station, MSU, sample Rhizosphere Soil Replicate 2: eDNA_1 v2... | ecosystem: Host-associated > Plants > Roots >... | reverse complement strand
CGGCGTCAGTGGCGGTGGCCACTGCGCTGCCGACGGCGTCCAGCACGGCCAGGCGACGGGCGAGGAATACGGTTGTCGTGGTTTCGGTGACCGTGTCGAGCATACCGACGACCTTGCCCTGGGGGTCGCGGATCGGGCTGTAGCAAAAAGTGAAGTAAGCCTGCTCCGGGCCGCTGCCGCGTTCGATCAGCAGGGGAAAGTTCTCGATAAAGGTTGCATGCCCTTCGAATGCCGCCTTGGCGATAGGACCGATGTCTGCCCAGACCTCATGCCACACCTCGCTGAACGGGCGGCCGAGAGCGTAGGGCTTATCCCCCAGGATCGGAATGAAGGCGTCGTTGTACAACATGGTCAGCTGCGGTCCCCAAATGATGGATTGGGGGAAGCTCGACGCAAAGCACAGCGCCACGGTGGTCTTGAGCACATCCGGCCACTGCTCCAGCGGCCCCAGGGGCGTATTTGCCCAATCATGCTGGCGAACGCGCTCAGCCATGTCGCTGCTGCTTTGCAGCCAATTCATCATCGGGAGAACACCTTGTTTGCCGGGGTCCGTCCAACCCCTGAAAGGGTCAGTTCAACAAGCTACAGACCGGCATGACCCCTGCCAAGTTCAGCGGCATTATCCATGAGATGGCAATTTGATGCTTCATCCGTTTGGATAGATCTGCCAACACGCTTATTGCGCCCCGAAAACCCCTGTCCAATAGATGCCTGCGTCGCTCTTGGGGTCCATGGCATACGCCGCACCCAGCTCGCGGAACTGCGGGTTCATCAAGTTGGCGCAATGCCCCGGGCTGGCCAGCCAGCCGTCCACGACTTTGCGTGGCGTGTCCAGGCCGGCGGCAATGTTCTCGCCGATGTTCTTCGCGATATACCCGGCCAATTCGGCGCGGTCACCGGGCGTGCGGCCATCGTGGTCAAGGTGGTCGAAGAAATTGCCGTTGGCCATGTTGCGCGTATGGCTGTTAGCGGCGCCGGCCAGGTCTTCGTTCCAGGACAATGGAGTCGTCGCGGTAAAGGCCTGCGTGCCGCACTGGCGCGCCTGGGAACGCGCGGTGTTGATCAGGGTGAGCAGTTGCTTGCCCTCGGTCTGCCAATCGCCCAGGCCACTGGTGAGTAACGGGCGGGCGAGCACGATGCGCCAGTCCTGGCCGCTGTTGCTCACGCCGATATCAACGAATTGCGGGTCGAGCACCACGCGGCAGAAGCTCTCGCGCACGGCCTTCATGGCAGCCTGGGCATCCTTTGGCCCGGACAAGCTGATGGCTTGCACGTTGACCATTGGGTACGCGGCCCGCGCCAGCGCTTGCTGCAGGTCGCCCACATTGGTGGCCGGCAGCACCAGCCGCGTATCGCTGGCCAGTGGCGGCAGTTCCTGGGAACCCTGGTCGCCGCAGCGTTGCACCTGGCTGCGGTATTGGTTGATCTGTTGCACTAACTGACTTTCTTCATTCGCCATCGCGCTGGCGCAGAACACCGTACTGGCGGCCAGCGTCGTAAGACCCATCATCAATGACAGAACGCGCATGGACGTTACCCTTGAGCTTGAAAGTGCCCATGATGCGCGATGTAACCCGGTCTGGCGCAACGCCTTTTTTGTTTTTTTGCCTCAATGGGTGTTCTGGAGGCCGTCGAGGGTGCCGAAGCGGCGCCATGCCATCACACTGGCCAGCAGGATCAAGCCCAGTCCCACGCCGAACGTTGCGTGCAGGCCATAGGCCACGGACTGCGGGACGGCGCGGGTGACATCCGGGCAGGCCCAGGCAAACACTGCACCCAGTACTGAAGCGCCGAAGATCAGCCCGAGGTTGCGTGACAGGTTCAGCAACCCCGAGACAGTGCCTCGACGTGCTCCTTGCACGTCGCTCATCACGGCGGTGTTATTGGCGGCCTGGAACAGGCTGTAGCCCGCCGTCAGAATCACCAGCGAGGCCAGATAGGCCGGCAACCCAGACGCCAGCGACAACAGCAGCGCGCCACACGCCAGTGCACCGAGGCCGGCGAGTGTCATGCGCTGGCTGCCGAATCGGTCGGTGAGGCGGCCTGCCGGTACCCCCGTAAGGGCCGCGACGCCGGGGCCGACGGCCATGGCCAGGCCCATCCACTGGGGCGGCAGGCCCAGGCCCTGGGACAGGTAGAACGGCCCGACCACAAAGGTGGCCATGATGACGGCCGCCACCAACGCACTCATGGCCAGGCCGACGCGCAGCGAGGAGGCCGCCAACGCGAGTCGCAAGCTTGAGCCTGCCGGCGAGGGTGCGTAAGGACGATCAACCGGCAAATAGCGATAGGCGAGGGCGGCGGCTGTCAGCCCCAGCGGCACACCGACCAGGAAGGTCGCACGCCAGCCCCACACGCTCAGCAACACGCCGCCAACGCTCGGCCCCATGGCGGTGCCGACGGCCGACATTGTGCCCAGCAAGCCCATCGCGCGGCCAGTGCGCTCCTGGGGGACCGTGTCACCGACCATGCCCAGTGCCATGGCCATCATGGCTGCCGCGCCGAGGCCTTGCAGGATGCGCGCGGCTACCAGCCCTTGCAGCGTGGTCGCCAAGCCGCACAGTCCGCACGCCATGGAGAACAGCAGCAACCCCGCGAGCAATAACCGTCGACGGCCCAGGCGGTCCCCCAGGCGCCCGGCATTGACAATGACCGCCGTGATCGCCAGCAGGTAAGCCAGCACCACCCACTGCACGGCATGAAATGACGCGTCAAACGCCCGTGCGAGGCTGGGCAGGCTGACATTGGCAATGCTGGTGCCGAGGGACGCCAGCAACATGGACAGGGAGAGGCTGACGAGGCTGCCGCGTGAGGCGTTGTGCATGGGAAGAATCCTTGAGTGAAGGCAACTGTCACAAATCTACGACGTGCCCTAACATGGCGGAAGACGCATGGGTTGCAATCAATACATGCGTGTAACGCCTTATGAGGAGCGCCAATGCCCGATCTCAACTTGCTGGTCACTCTGGATGTACTGCTCGCCGAAGGCAGCGTTGCCCGCGCTGCCAAGCGCCTGCGCCTGAGTCCCTCGGCCATGAGTCGTGCCTTGGCGCGTTTGCGTGAAACCACCGGCGATCCGTTGTTGGTACGTGCCGGTCGCGGCCTGGTGCCCACACCGAGGGCAGTGGAACTGCGCGAACAGGTCAGCCGACTGGTGCAGGACGCCAGCGCCGTGTTGCGCCCGGTGCAGGCGCTGGATATGTCTAGGGTCGAGCGCACCTTTACCCTGCGTACCAGCGAAGAGTTCGTCGAGCAATTCGGGCCGGCGCTGCTGGCGCGTAGTGCTCGGGAGGCACCCGGTGTGCGCCTGCGGTTCGTCAACAAGACCGACAAGGACAGCGCGCTGCTGCGCGACGGCAGCGTCGACCTGGAAACCGGCGTGGTCGACCCCACCGCCAGCCCGGAAGTGCTCACCCAGTCGCTGTTCCGTGACCGCCTGGTTGGCGTGGTACGCAAGGGGCATCCTCTCTGCCAGGGCGACGTCAGCGTCCGGCGTTATGCCGAGGGCCAGCACGTCTACGTGTCTCGCCGTGGCCAGGACCGTGGCCAGATTGACGATGTCCTTGAAGCCCAGGGCCTCACGCGACAGATCACGACGGTCGTCGCCGGTTTCGCCACGGCAATCGCCTTGGCCCGCGACACCGACCTGATCGCCAGCGTACCCGAGCGCTATACCACCCACCCGCGTGATGGGCTGCACAGCTTTGCACTGCCGCTGACGCTACCGGTCTTCACTGTAGCGATGCTCTGGCACCCGAGGCTGGATGCCGACCTGGCCCACCGCTGGTTGCGCGGGTGTTTGCGCGAGGTGTGCGCCGAGCAGGTACAATCGGGGCTGCCTTGACGCTGAACCCCAGGAATTTGCATGTACAGCCTTACCCGCTACACCACGCCATGCCCGGAGCCTATCAACGGCCAGATCCTGCAGATGGTGGTGGACAACCTCACCGACATCAGCAGCGTGGCGCTGCCGCCGAGCAACCTGTTGTACAACATCTACCAGTACGCCATTGGCTTTGAGGTGCACCTGTACCTGGAAGCGCTGGACGGCGCCAAGGGCATTGCCGTCGAGTTGGTCGTGGCGATGGAAGCGGAAAAACTCATCGGCTTTTGCCTGTACCTGCCCGTGAAGGATGACCCAGACGCCTGCGGCATTGCGTTCATGGCCGTGCAAGTCGGCTATCGGCGCCAGGGCGTGGCACGCGCAATGATGCGCGACGTGTTGAGTCGCTATCCCCACGCGGAACTGGCGTGCTCGGTGGAGAAGGTGCCTGCGTTTGAAGGCATGGGCTTCCAGGTACGCGGTGCACGGGGCACGCAGGTGCTGATGAATACGCGGGACTACGGCACTGATGGCCTGATGGGCGTGCTGGACGTGGCGTCGATCTACCGCTCACTGGAAGTGCAGCAGATCCATACCTACCTGCTGCAAAAGCACGGCAAGCGCGCCATGATCGATGCAGAGAAACAACGCGACCGTCACCTTGATCAACTGGCGCGCAAGGTGCAACGCTTCATACAAGGCAACCCTCTGTAGGCGCGCCCTTGCCGGCGATTAAACACCCGTCGGCCGGTTTATTCCCCACCTGCCAGCCATGATTTAGTCGCGGCCGCGATTGACCATCGCCAGGATGATCGCGAGCAATTCCTGCTGCGCCTCTTCACGGCTGATCTCGCCGCTGGCCGCTGCCTGGGACAACGCCTCCGCGGCCCCCAGCATTGCCCTCAAACCCGCTTGGTTGATGCGGCCAAAGGGCGACAGCGCGTCGCGGCACTTGTCGAGGAAGATTGCCTCGTACTGACGCTTGAGGGCTTCCAGTTCCGGTGAGCTGCTGAGCGCGGCTATCACCCCCGGAATTTCCCGGCCCTGCAATAACACGCAGTCCACATAGGCCTCGGCGATCACCCAGGCACGGTCTTCAAGGGTGGCGTTGCTGGCTGCGATGGCGTTGGCGAAGACTTGATCCTGCCGGGCATCAAAGTCCTCGTACAACGCGGCCAGCAAGCCGCCGCGCGAAACGAAGTGGTCATAGACCACCGGCTTGGTCACGCCCGCCAGTTCCGCCAGGTGGCCGAGGGTCAGGGCTTCGGTGCCTTCCTCGCGCACCAGTTGCCAGGCCACCTCCAACAATTGGCGCAGGCGATCTTCACGGGACAGGCGACGACGTGGGGCAGGGGATTCACTGCTTGACATGCTTATATACCAAAAGTAACTTACTAATCGTAACTTACGCCTAGGCTAACCCCAAAGGGAGTCAATGTCATGCACGCACTCATCGTCGTGGCTCATCACGACCCGCAATCCCTCACCCACAGCGTGGCGACGCAGGTGGCCGCCGGCCTCGCTGCCGCTGGCCATACCTTCGAAGTCGCCGACATTGCCGCCGAAGGCTTCGACCCGCGCTACACCGCCGCCGACCACGCGGTGCATCGCACCCGCGCCACGCCACCGGCCGACGTGCTGGCCGAGCAGGCCCGCATCGACCGCGCCGATGCGCTGGTGCTGGCGTTCCCGATTTACTGGTGGTCGCTGCCGGGCCTGCTCAAGGGCTGGATCGATCGCGTTTTCATCAACGGTTGGGCCATCGATTACGGCCCGGATACGCCGGTGGTGAAAAAATTGCAGCACTTGCAGGTGCATCTGCTGGCCCTGGGTGCGGCGGATGACGATGCGTTTGATCGACACGGCTATGCCAAGGCGATGCGCACGCAGATCGACTACGGGATCTTCGATTACTGCGGCGCGCAGGTGCTGACGTCGGCGTTGTTGCTGGAAACCGAAAGCGGCGGGGCACAGGCGCATCTGGACAAGGCCAGGGCGCTGGGCGAAGGCTTGTTCGAGACGCAGGCAGTCGCGGGTTGATTCAACCGTCGCGGAACAGGTCGTGGGCGTCCAACAGGCGGTAGGCGATTTCCGGACGTTTCTCCATGCCCCGGCGGATGGCTGCCGGTATGGACTGGCGGGTCTTGCGGCACATGCCCGGCAGCTCGTCGATCACGATCTGGATGCCGCGCATGCTCTTGACCTCGGTGTGGCCGGGGGCGATATGCACGCGGATGCCCAATAGCTCGTACATCCGCTGCTGCATGTGCTCCAGGTCTTGCAGGCTCTTGAGGTCTTCAAGCCGGTCGAGCAGTTTCTTCTCTTCCTGGCGCGTCAGGTTGAGGATGCGCAGGTCGGCACCGGGTGCTTGCAACAGTTGCTCACGGTCGCAGACGCACGCGCCGGGTGGGCAGGGTTGGCGAATTGTCATGTGCAGTGCCTCCCCATTCCGACGCCGATCCTTTAATAGGTCAACTGAACCCCGAGACTGCCCAAGGCCTTCCAGTATTCAGGGTAGGTCTTGGCCACGCAGTCAGGGTCCTGAATGCGGATCCCTGCGACTTTCAGCCCCGCCAGCGCAAAGCACATGGCGATGCGATGGTCGGCGTGGGTGTCGATCAGCGCGTTGCACACGGTACCCGCCAGGGCCGGATCGCTGGCCACCAGCAGGTCGTCGCCTTCGATGGTCGCCAGGCCGGGACGTATCTCGTTCAGGCCATCATGCAGGGCCTGGACGCGGTCACACTCCTTGACCCGCAGGTTGGCCAGCTCGGTGAAGCGCACCGGGGTGTTGTTGAACGCGGCGAGCACCGCCAAGGTCGGGATGGCGTCCTGCATCTGCGAGCCTACGACTGTGGCTTGCATGTTCGGGAACTGCGCGATCACCGCCTGGGCCTTGGCGTCCGGCTGGGTGAAGTCTTGCGCGGCCACGCCGATGTCGATTCGACCACCGGTCAGCACTTCGGCGGCCCACAGGTAGGTGGCGGCAGAGGCATCTGGCTCGATCAAGTAATCATGGGCGGTGTAGCCGGTCGGGGCGACGCGCCAGGTGGTGTCGTTGACGGCTTCAACCTGGGCGCCGAAGGCACGCATGCAATCGAGGGTCAGGTCGACATAGCCACGGGCACCGATGTCCTTGCCGGTCAGCGCCACTTCGATCGGCGCTTCGCCGCAGGCCGCGAGCATCAGCAGGGCCGACACGTATTGGCTGGACAAGCCGCCGTCGATCTCGAAGCGCTTGGCCTTGATCTTGCCCACGCCGTGCACGGTGACCGGTGGGCAACCGGTGGGGCTGGCGACCTGGATACCGTTCTGGCCGAGGGTTTCGAGCAGCGGCCCGATCGGGCGTTTTTGCATGTAGTCATCTCCGTCCAGCACCACGGTGCCTTCAACGGTGGCCACGGCGGCGGTGAGGAAGCGCATGGCGGTGCCGGCATTGCCGAGGAACAGTGGCTGCGCCGGCAGGTGCAGTTTGCCGTGGCCCGTGACCACGAAGGTGGTGTCGTCGGGTTCGTCGATGGTCACGCCCATTTGGCGCAGGGCCACCGACATATGGCGTGTATCATCGCTCTTCAGGGCGCCGCTGAGACGGCTGGTGCCCTTGGCCAGGGCTGCCAGCAACAGGGCGCGGTTGGTAATGGATTTGGAGCCGGGGGGCGCGACCTTGCCATTGAGGGGGAAGTTGGGCGGTGTAACGGTCACGGTTTTCTGCGAACTCAAGGTACAAGGCTCCTGATTCAAGGCAAGGTGGGACGGAGTGGCCGACGGGCGGACTTGAATAATCGGGTATAGACGCTGTGCTTGTCGAGCTTGGGGGCGTTGTCGCTGATATTTATTGGGTGTACGTCGATCTGACGGTGGGCGCTGGCTTGCCTGGGATGGCGGTCTTCGGGTCGCTGTCGAATTCCGGCCAGCGTGTTTGTTTGATGGGGCGCCTCAGATCAAGATCTACAGCACTCAGGTCTGAGAGCCGGCCTGAGTGGTTCGGGCAAAAGCCGGTACGTCCGCAGCCTTTATCGCTTTGCCAACCAATAATCATGCAGCGCCCGCGCTGCCGGTTCGAGTTCGCTGACGCGCTGCTGGTGTGCTTGCACGTCCAGGTTGGCGGGCAGTTCGAAGTTGTCCTGCTCGGCGCACCAGGAGATTTTTTCCAGAAGCGCCGCCTGTTCTGCCGGCAGCTGCGGCCAGCTGCCGATGGCTGCGCCGCGGATGTAGCCAAAGCACCATTCTTCGGCCAGGGTGACGGTCTGGCCCTGATGTTCGGTTTCGTCGAAACGAGCCTTGAAGCCTTGGGCGTTGGTGGCCAGTTGGCTTGCCACGGTGTTGAGGTGGCGCACGCACAGTTCGAGGAAACTTTGTGCTTCGTCCATGTTGTCCCACTCCGGGTTCTGGCCGCCCCAGATCGCCGGGAACCACTCAGCCACGTCCACCTGGGCCGGGCTGGACACCAGTGCGGTGAAGTAGCCGTCGAGTTCGGCCAGGTTGAGCACCGAGTGGTCGTCGCCGTACTTGAGCAGGGTGTTTTCGATGAATTCGAATTCGGCCGGGGTGAGGGGCTGGGCGTGCATGGGCATATCCTTTAAACGTCGAGCGCCGCGAAAGGGGCGGCTTAAAGCGCGAAGGATGGCGTGTGTGCAGGGTTTAATCCAGCTTTTTGCGGCGTTTTTACGTGCTCCGCTGGCACAGCTTGCTGACGCAGGCTGAACCCACTACCGCAAGGATGATCGGCACCAGGAAGTCATGGTCGATGCGCGTGAATTCCGCCACCAGCACAATTGCGGTCAGCGGCATGCTCATGCTGGCGGCAAGGAAGGCCGCGGCGCCGATGATCGCAAACGCGCCGAGGGGTACACCTGGCCATGCCAGGCTCCAGGCGCCACCCAGGATGATTGCCAGCAGCGCACCGATGGCCAGGCCGGGGGTGAGCAGTCCGCCTTCGGCGCCGGCACGCAGGCTGCTGGTGGTGATCAGCACCTTGACCACCAACAGCAGCGCGGCCAGGCCAATCGTCAGTTCATTGTCGAAACCCAGTTGCGCCGGGCCTTTGCCATTGCCGAGGATTTGCGGCAACAGCATCGCCAGGCCGCCGATGAACGTGAAGTTGATCAACGCCAGCACCGGCAGGCGCCAGCCGCGTGCGGCGCGTGCCCTCGCAGCGCCGGCCAGGCGAGTAAAACCATAGGCGGCCAGCCCAAACACAGGGCCGCACACCACCGCCCAGGTGATCAGCGCCGGGCTCAGCACAAAATGCGGCACTGCGTATTGCGACTCCGCCCCCAGGCCGATCCACGCCACCGCCGCGCCAATCGCCGAGGTGGCCAACGCTATCAGCGCCGCCGGCCAACTGAACGCGCCCACCAGCACCTCCAGCACGAACACCGCGCCGCCCAACGGCACGTTGTAGACCGCCGCGAGGCCCGCGCCGGCACCACAGGCGACGATCAACCGGTGGTGGTCCGGGGTCAACCGTGCGCGCTGGGACAGCCAGCTGCCGGCCAGCGCGCCAACTTCCCGTGGCGCCACTTCGCGGCCCAGGGGCGAGCCAAGGGCCACGGTGATGATCTGCAGCAAGGCGTGGGCGAGGGTGGTCTTGGGCGGCATGATCGGCGTCTCTTCGGACACTGCCTGCTTGATGCTCACCAGCGGCCGGCCGTAGCGGTAAAGCGCCCACCAGCCAAGGCCGGCCAACAATCCGCACACCACCAGCACCGCCAAGCGCCGTTCGGGCGCGGCGGCCGTCACACCCCATAGAAAGGTTTCATGGCTGACCAGGCTGTCGAGGCTGTAGCCATACGCCAGGTGCTGGACGCCATGCAGCAGCAGCGCCAGCAGCATGCCGCCGAGGCCGGCGCCAATGCCGGTGAGCACGACCACCAGGGCCAGAATCAATGATGAACGGAACGTGGACGGCATAAACGGCTCCAGGCTATGGCCCAGTGTGTATAACCGATAATCCGGGGCTCCTGGATGAAATGTATCGGCCTGCCCCGAACCACGCGCTCATCCCATCGCGTTACTGTTGCCCGTCCCGTTTTTGGCCGATGTGCCGTTGCGCTCCCTTGTTATAGTTCGGGCCTTATCACTCGCCAGTCAGGGATCACTGCCATGTCCGAATACCAAGCTTTCGTCGTCGAACTCACCGGCAACGTTGCCCA
>Ga0065714_10003080_pt1 | contig 9981 bp, 8 predicted proteins | sample MisRhiReplicate2_FD_59101 | JGI IMG/M metagenome (GOLD analysis project Ga0065714, IMG submission 59101) | Miscanthus rhizosphere microbial communities from Kellogg Biological Station, MSU, sample Rhizosphere Soil Replicate 2: eDNA_1 v2... | ecosystem: Host-associated > Plants > Roots >... | reverse complement strand
GGATCCTTCATATGACCGCATAGCTTCCGGCAGCGCGGACAGTCGACTTGAATGTCGATGGAAGCATGACTTTCCCACCCACGACGGGCCTTTCCCGTCGTGGGGAAGGCCTTTTTTTGTTTTAGGAGGCCTTAATGAAAATGGAACTGGCGATGTATCAGGCACTGCGCGCAATCGACGTGCCTGAGCTCAAAGCTGAAGCCGTTATCCAAGCATTGGAATCTGACATGCTCACATTACTCGCTACGAAAAGTGATCTCACCAATCTGGAGCAGCGACTGACTGCTGAGATTACTCATATTGATCATCGTCTCACATCTGAGATTCATCGGCTGACTGCGGAGATTGCTAAATCTGATCTTAAGTTGTCCATTCGTATGGCTTCCATGCTCGCAGTCACAATCGGCATCTTGATCGGGGCGATGAAAGTCTTCTTATAGTTTTCCTCAGCGATTACTGGAACCATCAAAACCACCTGTCATTCGATAGGTGGTTTTTTTGCGGCTTCTTCAGCGATATATGGGCACGTGTGGTGAAACGGCGGGCAACATCAAACAGGGACTGACCAGGTTAAAGGACGGAAGTCAGGCATGGCACCCTCTGCAGGGGGCACGGATGGGCAAAGGCTAGAGTGGCCGCCGGCGGCCCTTATGATTTCTCGCAATAGCAGTTCTCGACCGGCCGAAGTCGGCCAAAAGCGGACTCTCACGAGTGCCCGTTTTCGGACAGAAGCGGCCTAACCTACGTGACTCGCCCCCCTCTCACCGCTTTTAAGGTCAGTCTCCTTTTTTGTGTTTATGTACTTCCAGATCAGGATGTTTGGGTTTGTTTTCTTCAGTAACACGACGGCGTTGGTCCTTTTTGCCGGTGGATTCAGCGATCGGTTTGGGGCCGGGTTTAATACTCATGTGTTCAACTCCTTCGATTGATAACGGGTCTGTAAGTAAAGCCGTACGCATAGACAGTGAAGCTACGGGGCGACCAACTCGGCAAGCTTGGCCGCGATATCTGCAAACGTATCTTCAGCAGTGCTCAGGCCGCTTCTCGAACCGAGTAGAGGACTGACTTCGCGCAGCGATTCGTATGTGGTGTCGTGAATNATGGGAACCAGNAGATCCCTTGCNAGGAGCGCGGAAAGCTCTTTGTCGGCGATGCCTTCGGCTGCTAGGCGACGCAGCAAAGCAGGGGTCACCAGCACAATTCCTACTCGAGACTTCGCCAATCCCTTATCAATTTCACGCAGTAAGGAAGAGCCTAGAAGGACATCTTTCTCGCTGAACCAAACGGAAACACCGAGCGACTCGAGTACATCATGCAGCTCCTTCGCGGATCCTTTCCGGTCGTCCCAGGCGTGACAAAGAAAGACGTCACGTAGATCAGGTACTGTCGCACGCCTCTCGACATTTTCGCGTACCGGTGTGAGCGTTCTTACCTCGGCGGAGGTGTAGGCTACAGAGGATCCGGGTTTCGACCAGCGCGGCTTTGCGCTGCTGGATGAACCTCCGCTACTGCGACCACCCCCGCCATGAGACGGGGACGAATAGGATGGTGCGTAGGACGAGGATGAATACGATCGCGATCCGTACCCGCTATATCCGCTGCCACATGCGGGACACGCTGCTCTTGCGCTTGCCGAACGATGACCATGTACCGGGGCTGTACATCTAGACATGTCGTAAACCTTCCGTTTGTAGCTGCTCGCCCAAGAGATGATTAAGCAGCGGCTGTACCGAGCCATCAGCTTTTGAAAACACCGCAGCCCATCCTTATTGGCTCGAAATCAACCTGCGCTTCAGATCGTGATTCCAATATGCTGGCACAAACAGTAGCCCATAGCGCGAATTCCGCTAGCGTGAATGTTCGCTAGCGGCTTCCGATACAAATGCCTCCATGGTCTAGAGCTATCTATCATAGCGGATAGCTCTCGACCCAGGTTTCAGACCCCTGACGTTCAACGGCCCCGCCATCGATGCCGTTGTTCAATCGACCAACGTCGCCTATGGGTCGGATACTGCCTTTCTGCGACAAGCAGCAATCGGCCAATAGCAGTCTGTTGACAAGGGCCGAGATTTGCCATCAGCAGTCAATATCATGCGAGCATAGCGAGCTCGACAGGCGTGCTGGTTATATATACAGTATCGATGTCAATTATCTTCATTTGGCTCTGTTGACCGCCAGAGAATTCGGGCAGCAGACCAATGGCCATTTGCAGGTCAACTCTGACTCTCGTAATCTCACATTGACATTACTGAAATGGAAGTCGACTTGTGATCACGCTGAAAACCGCCATCATCCACAGTTTCAAAAAGATTGTTCATACAGATCTCGTTTCTGACGTGGTGAAAAAGGATGTTGTCCTCGATACACAAAACCCAGCTTTAGAGTCTCTGGTCGAAGGCATCAACGGTCTGATTGGTAAAGAAGGAAACAGTGTGGTCTATGGGCAATTTGCTGACGACGGTCGCCAAGGTCCGTTTCCTGATCGGTTTAGCGCTTACGTGGACGTCTGTGGTGATGAGGCTGAATTTATCGCGTTAACCCACTTAGCCATGGATCAGCTTGTCGAGCAGGCGAGGGACCAAACCTTGGCCACTGGCGGTCATATTCTCTGCGCGCAATACACCTCCGGTGCGTCTGACTTCTTTCTGGTCGCCAGCATCAAACAGCGTGGCGGCATCCAGCTCGATGAGAACTACGTGCCCAAAGCCATTCAGGAAGTGGATCTGAAGACGGTTCAGCAGGCAGCCAGGATCAACTTTGTGAAATTCGCGTCGGTTACTGCCGCCGCCGCATGTGCTGCTGCGGGCAATACAGTTGTAGATGCTGAGGACGCAGAAGAGGTTGATTCGACCTATCTGTGCTTTATCAGCCGCGGTCGGGACAGCCAGGCTTCTGACTATTTCATCTCCGCTTTGGGATGCGCCAAAGGCGTGGCATCCGGCCGGGCAACCAAAAATGCTATTGATTACGTAGGCCGTTTCTTCCGTAACAATAAAGAGCTCAAGCCCTTTGCTTACAAGGCGAAAGAGGCGGTTGTCCGGTACTTGCAGGACCGACTGGCGGATGGCAAATCCGCTCGGCTAGATGCGATCTGCCATGCGGCAATTCAGCACGTTCCGCCTGATATGGTCGATGAAATTGCAGGACTGAAAGACTATCTCAACGACGAAAAACATCGAGTCCCTGAGGACTTTACTGTCAATGCCAAATCGCTGAAGGAGAAGACCAGGATCAAAGGCGAAGCTGCGAGTTGGTCGCTTCAATTCGAACGTGGTGCCTTGGGGAAAGAGGCAACGTCCGATGTTTATTACGATGAGGGTCGCAAGAAGCTGACCCTGTCAAATATGAACCAGGAGCTGGTCGATTTGATTGAAAAAGAGCTGCAGGCCAGGGTTGGGTAAGCCATGTTTTCCAATGTCGTGGCCCTGTACCGGGCAATGGGAGCGCCAGCCATCGAAGGTGGTGTGGTCTCCTATGAAGGACTGCTCACTACCGACATCACTGCCGCGCTGCAGGCATGCAAGGATCTGCAGGCCGAATTCGGCAAAATCCAGCATCATGAAGTAGTTGAAGGTGGTGCGGTGGAGATCGAGCTCCGCCTACCTACGAATGAATCTGGCCGGTTTTACGAGAACGTTAGCGACTTGGCCCGTAACGGGTCACTGGGCAAAGGGCAGTTTCCGCAGAACGTGTACGTCGTTGACTTGGGTTGGGCAGATTTCGACGCAAGCGAACCAACACAAATTAAAGAGCTCAGACGAGTTTGTAGGCTAATCGAGCTTCTGGCGTTGCTGGCAATCGGGGTGGACAAGGACAGCAGCCCAGATACCTATAATTTATTCTTCGCTTTGCCTCCCGACGGCGCAAAACCGCCCAGGACATTTCTGCTGCCGACGCAAGTTGATGAACATGTTCTTGGCCATGAACTCAGGCATATGAGTTTGCTTGAGGAGATTCTCAACCGCAAAAACGAGAACAAGGCTCATCTCTCAGAACGCAAGCTGATGATTCGGATGGCTATCGCCAGTGTAATTGAGAAGTTTGAAAGCGAGCCAAATCACTTCCTCGTCGTGGTTCGCGAATGGAAAGAGGTCCTCACTACATACCGCGCCAATTTACAAACTTACGTCTACAGCTTTTCATTCGAGAAGGCTCGGCGCGAATTGGCACAGGCGGAAATCGACTATGGGACCAAGCTCAGCGGCGTGTTGGGTGACATTGCCGGCAAAATGCTTGCGCTCCCTGTCTCTTTTGCTGGATGGGTTGTCCTGAACAACAGTACTTCTGCTTTTGAAGGGTTCGTTCTGGTACTTGGCTTGATTGTTGTTTCGCTGGTCTTACTCGCGATCTTGCACAATCAAATGCTTCAGACGGACCGCTTGTTGCACAGCTTCAATGTTGTTTTCGACGACTTCAAAGACAAAATCAAAACCTATCCCCCCAAGCTTCAGGGCCTGCTCAGAATTACAATTGAGCAAGTCGAAAAACAGGGGCGTACTTTGCGGCGTACCTTTCAGCTATTGCAGTTACTGGCGCTATTGCCCGCGGCCGGGGCGGTCCTGGTTGCTCTCGTAAAATATTGGGACTCGTTCCTATGGGTCGCTGTGACTGCCATATCGGCAATTTTCGCAGGCCCTGTTATTGACCCGATTTTTCTGAGCCCATAGCCAATGGAGATCGGATACAAGTACTAATGAAATGCGACGTCCGCTTCTGGCCGATTTCTGCCTGTCGTGAGGGGCAGCAAACGACCCAGAGTGTGTAAAAACGCTAGATCCAATTTCGATCCTCAAGGCTGAGCGGCAGTCCGGCTTCGTAGTCTGATCAAGGCACGATGTCCCTTCCTGATGAGCTAAACCGCCCCAGCAACGCGCCAGATCATCGAGAGACGTAAGAACAGGCCGGTTTTTAGGCTGTTAGCGCCTTCATCAAATGATGGGTGCCGATGATTTTCATGACCCGTTTCAAGTTGTAGGCGAGCACATTCAAGCTCATCTCCGCGCTCACCCCGGCCAGTTTTCGCGTCAGGAAGTGCGTCGCCCCCATCCATTGTTTGAGCGTCCCGAAGGGATGCTCAACAGTCCGCTTTCGGACTCGCATCATCTCCGGCGCTTTGCTCAGCCGAAGCTGCGTTTCCTCCAATACGGCTTCATGCTCCCAGCGTCGAACTCGTCGTTCCGTGCTCGGAGTGCATTGCGACTTCAACGCGCAGCCCTGGCATTTCGAACTCCAGTAACGATGCAACTTCAGGCCTTTTTCAACGTAGGAGTAGTGCCAGATCAGCGCTTCGCCAGCTGGACAAATGTATTCGTTTTTTGCCGCGTCATAGATGAAGGCATCGTTATTGNAACGCCCNTCAGCCTTNGCTCCAGAGGTCATCGGCTTGGGCACATAGGCGGTGATACCTGCATCGTGACAAGCGAGGATTTGTTCGCTTTTGAAGTAACCTCGGTCAGCCACTACCGACAACGTATCTGANGCCATCNCCTCGCGGGCTTGCTTGGCCATCGAGCTGAGTTGATCGCGGTCGGAACCGACGTTAGTTACCTCGTGCGCAACGATCAAATGGTGCTGAGTATCGACCGCTGTCTGCACGTTGTAGCCGACGATTCCCGTGCCGCGCGTCATCATGGAATGGGCGTCTGGATCGGTCAGTGAGACCTTTTTATCCGGCGATTCATTGAGCTGGATTTCGATCGCTTGAAGCTCTTTCATTTGAGTTTTGAGCTTGGCGATTTTCTCTTCCAGCCGCACGGCGCTGGGCTCGGAAGCTGTTGGTTCTTGCCGATCGGCAGCATCGAGTGCCGTCAGGTAATGGTTGATGCTCGATTCAATTTCTTCCATTCGCCGCTTCAGTTTGGCGCTGGTGAAATTGCGGTCGCGGTTGTTGACGGCTTTGAATTTACTGCCATCGATTGCGACCAGATTTTCGCCTAGACACAACACAACGAACTGGCGACAGACGCCTCGGATGGCCTTGCTGTTGTCTTTTCGGAAGTTGGCGATGGTCTTGAAATCTGGCATCAAACGCCCGGTCAGCCACATCAGCTCGACGTTGCGCTGGGCTTCTCGCTCCAAACGTCGGCTCGACTGGATGCGGTTGAGATAGCCGTAGATGTAGATCTTCAGCAAGATCGCGGGGTGGTAAGCAGGCCGCCCTGTGTCAGCTGGAATGGCACCTTCAAAGCCCAGATTGACCAGGTCGAGTTCGTCGACAAAGACGTCGACTACGCGCACCGGATTGGTATCATTGACGTAGTCGTCGAGGCTTTCGGGAAGTAAGGTGCCTTGGCCTCGATGTTCACCTTGGATGAAGCGCTTCATGGGCGATCCCTGCGATGAAATCCTCAGAAATCATAGCAGGGCTAACGGCGGCGTTATGTTCAGACATTAATGCCTTTTTCGACCGCCTGTAGTTGCCTTAGCGGGTCCCAACCACTCGGCGACGCTTGAGCTTTGCTCCACCAAAGCATTCCTTTAGAGATCCATAATCTCCGCAAATCAGCATGAGCAGATGTCGCGTCATCGTAGCCAAACTGCGTACCGCAGGACGGGCAGATGCCAAACGAAGAGCAGCCAACGTCGTCGTATGGAGGCTCTTCAAGCCTAGCGTATCCACAAACCGGACAAAGATATGAAACGTTGTCTGCAATCATCCAACCCCCAGATTTCTAGCCTCTAGCCCACGCTGTCGGCGTGCCTGCTGATCGCCGGAATTTTATACTGAATCTGAGCAACTAATGTCTGACCTGGGCTGAGTTGGGCAAAACATTCCGGATGGAATCGGCTAACAAGGGTTTTGACACACTCTGGGCCCAAAGCGGCCTTTCGCGTGAATATGTTAGCGGTCACTGCAGACCTTTACATACGCTTGACGTGCTGCCATAGCCAAGGACAGAGTTCACGTTCTAGATGGAGGCTTTTTGCTTCCGACGAGGCGCTAAGGAATAATTGAATTAAAACGGACATCGAAAGCTGCTACGCCAATTCGACTTGAAGAAGAAAAAGCTAGAGATTTGGTTTAATGTATGACAGATGTCGAATTGCATGATCACATTCAACAGATTCAGCTCGGCAATACCACCAAAAGCCCTATGCTGGCACCTCCATTGGGTGTGTAGCCTTGCTGGCTGGCCGGTGATGAGGGCACGATGATGCTGGTGTCGTTCGTTGTTTACAGCTTTGAGTGCTGAAGAGTGATCCCCAAAGTCCGAACATTGAAGTCCGGTTCCTTCTCACGCAGGCTCGTGGTATTTATTAATATTCTGACCGTGATTAAGTGCTAGGGAAGATGGATGAATATTTTGGTGAGTAATAGTAGATCGGGCTTGCCATTTGATTTTCTTGCTAAGAACAAAAGGGTGCAGCCTTGGGATGAACATGTAAGGCGCTGTGTAGAAAGTGAGATGCGATTCGATAAGATTATTCAGGGTGATGAACGGCTAAGGCTAATGAAGCTTCCAGTGGCATGGAAGGAGGTTGCAAAGTCAATATTCGCTTTAGGTCGTGAGCCAGAACTTATTGGTCAAGGATTTGATATTAAAGGTGTTATGGGGGCCGTGGGAGAAGCGCTTACTGAGTTGCTGCTGCCTGGGGAGGAGGGATCTGTAAACAGCACAGGCTACGATGCTATTTATAAAGGTAACTACATAGAGGTAAAAAGCACTGTTGTGCGTAAGGTGACGATGAGTAATCCGCAGTACAGAGGGGCGGACTATTTGGTGATGCATCGTTTTCATAAGGAGACAGGCCGCTACTATAATACTTATTTGATTCCAATGAACCTGCTTCGATTTTTCAAGTTTGATAGGGCTCGAAGTGTTTCTGTGGATCTTGCGGTAGATGCTTGGGCTCGTGCCCTTTCCATAACGTTAGAGCGCCTTGTAAATTTTTTCAACTTAATAAGTGATGAGTCGGCAGCACCAAATTCTCCTGCTTGCTCAGAATGCCATGCTAAGGTTGTGCGAGATGGAGTATTTCGTATACAAGCGCTTGTTGATTTATGTATGGGGTGCGGATGGGGTTCTTGGGAGCTCCGCTATGCTTATTATGATCGTTCAATTTTTGAAAGCCATTTCAGGGCAAAGCGTCGAAAAATTGGTGAGGCGGAGCGCGACTTTAAAGACTTAAGTCTTCACTTTGAAAAGGCTTGGGGGTTCTCGGTTACTATTGATAAGGACGGTAATCGGAGCGTGCATCATAATTTACCAGCACTTATTGGCTGCGGCGAAAAAATATTCAACCTTGATTTTTGTCCTAGTTTTTATTTCTCCTCTAAGCTGCCAAAAAATTCATTGCGGCAAGGGTTCGATTTTTACGAGCTGTACAGAGTTTTACAACAATATAACCGGAGAGAGGATTCTCCAATTCGAGATGTAAGAATTGAATTCGATGGATTGAAGTTGGTAGTACGTGTTAGGAGTGGGTTGGCTTGCACTGCTGATGACGGAGAAACTCGATCGTATACAATTTCAGAGCTGAATGTTCTGAGTTGTGAATATCAGATAGTCAAGTTGATTCGTGAACTGAAAGCAATGTGGTAATTTTTCAGGGGCGATGCGTAGTAGTGCGCGTTAACGCTGAATCGAAATATTGATTTTTTTCGAGAGGATAAATTCTTCGGGCGTTTACTAGTAAGTAGGTAGGGGCGCGATCAGCGATCCTCCATAATGACCGCTTCTGGCCCAGAGTGTGTAAAAACGCTTCGTCAAAATTGAAGTGCGCGCGTCTACGTTAAATCTGAAATTTATCGGCACGTCAGCAGATGTGGATTTCGCGCAGAAGCGCGATTTCCAGTCCGGTTTTGAGTACCTGTCGCGCTCGAAAACGTTTTTACACAGCCTCGGCCGATTGCTGCCGACCGCTTTCGGCCAGAGGCAGACATTAGATACCTGAGCCCGCACCCTCTCGATCGGTCAGACGCAGATCTAAAACACCCGTTGGCAGCCACTCGTTCGATTGATGAAAAGCCTGAGGTACAATTTTCTCTAATCCTTTTTTTTAGGAATGCCAGCTTGACCGACATGGCCACGCAAGACGCAAGCCCAAAACGACTCAGGACATACCTGCGCATCGAAGCCACTCTATTCATCGCTAGCATGATCGGAGCATTCACGCTCAGCGGGTACGCTTACCTTGAGAAGTATTACCTGACGATGGATGTTGCTATCGAACGCTTGGGCATCGGCGCTCAGGAAATCCTTGCTTACGGAGCTGCCAGATTTGGGTCTTACATTGGGGCTTTGGCTTTTGGCATGGCCCTAGTCGGAATCGTCGCTTTTCTCTTACTTCTACTGGAAAAAACTAGAGAAATGCCGGACGAGTTCCAGCCACTCCCAAAATGGATTGCCCATGTTCTCAAGCGTGCGATCGAAAACCGAGGGATTGCCGTATGCGTTGGATCGATCTGCATAATCGCCGGCCTGGTGATTTCTGCTTGGTTCTTGTTGGTGAGGTTGCCCTCAAACGATGGCCGCTCTGCAGCGCTGAAGCAGGCATCGGAATGTGTTAAGCGTCGTGTGGTCTATGCAAATCTTGATCAGTACGAGGGGTGCCAGGTCGCCGAGTCGGAAGACATGCTGTATCTGCTCCAACTGCAAAGATGTGACAAGTCTGGAGTTGCGTTTCGAACATTACAGCTGCCAAAACAGGGCCTCAAAAGCATTACGACAGAGACCCTGTTCTACCCCTATGAACGACNCGATGCTCCCGNATGCTCGAAAAGCTGACCTCAACCTGTGCCGATACAATAGTGTTCCCCACAAAATGCTCGAGCAAAGGTATTCCATAAGGTATTCCATCAAAAAATTATTACCGAATTTATTATTTAAAATCAGCTAGATACATGGTTAGTTCAGATTACCCCGGCCCACCAAATACGAAGCAAAACAAAACCCGCCAAGTGCGGGTTTTGTTGCATCTGGGGTTTGGTCATTTTTGCAGGCAGCCTCACCATCCCCGGCAAAAGCAGGCCTGCTCGCG
>Ga0065714_10065452_pt1 | contig 10001 bp, 11 predicted proteins | sample MisRhiReplicate2_FD_59101 | JGI IMG/M metagenome (GOLD analysis project Ga0065714, IMG submission 59101) | Miscanthus rhizosphere microbial communities from Kellogg Biological Station, MSU, sample Rhizosphere Soil Replicate 2: eDNA_1 v2... | ecosystem: Host-associated > Plants > Roots >... | reverse complement strand
TACGGCTACTCCAAAACTTTTAAGTATTTCTTTACCTTGATATTCGTGGATATTCATTATGCTGAAAAAATTTGTTCAAATCTACAATTTCAAAAGCTTTATAACAAATGGCTATAGGTATTTTCAATGTTTATATTTTCAGGCTCTGGTTTTAGCTTTTTTATAGTCTTTTTAAATTTGACTTTCATCTTCATCCAGTAGTTGCTAAAATTGACTTGTCCGGCCTTAAATAGCCGCTTGTGTGCAAACCAAACTACGAGGGTAGTAGAGAAATAGAACGCCGTATAAAAGTAATAAGAGATTATCCTCATAAATGGGTTTTTGTGGTTATACAATAAGCTTAACCGCTCAATTTGGAAATTAATATGTGCAGCTTCATCAATTAAAATGTCGGTACATATCTGTCTGAGTAATTTACATTTTGTCGCATCTTTTAGGCATTGATAAAAAATCTGGGCGGTACTTTCTACCGTAATTACTGCGATGGTCCAGAATTCCATGTGCGTATTTAAGCCTCTCATTTTTCTGAATAAACTGTCGCCCCAATTCTTTTTTATTCTTTGTTCACCTATCATATCGATATATCGCCCTAAATTATTGCCATGTTTTTGCTCCTCCTTAATGAATAATTTTATAGCATCCGTGTAATGGGGATCGTTAAGTTGCTTTGCATGTTTGGTTGCCGCATTTACCAGATTAGTTCCTTCTGATGTTTCACCGAGTTGCCAGGCTTGTAAAGAAGCCAAAATGTTTTCTTTCTCCACTTGTGTTAAAGCAGGGATGGTGTTCCAGTCGATCCTTTCTTTTTTCAGATTTTGGCTAAAATAATTTATCCAGTTTAATGAGTTGTGCATAGGTTTAGATTTTTTGTTATAACCGGTTTTTAACTAAATATTGCTGTGTTTGCCAGTCGCGGTAGTTCCAGGAAAGCCACGATGTTTGATCATACTTTTCTTTGAATGAGATGATGCGTTGATTTATATTATTCTCGAAATTTGTGACTTGTTCAGCCTCTGTAGCTTTTATTACTTTATTGCGCATGGTTGTCGTATCATACTCCTGTTTGTTGGCATATCCAGATGTATGCAGATATTTCCTGAGCAGTAGTTTGTTTTCAATAAGCAAGGGCAGCGTCTTGTCAGAGAAACTTAGTAAATGATCGAGGTCTAAAGCGATGGTATTCCTGTTATTGATGTTGTATCTCACGATGGAAACATCCCAGTTTACGAAACCAAATGCCAGTAAAAGCGCATACCAGGCAAATCCGTTTACTTTACACAGGTAAAAAAAGGTTTTTTGCTTTGCAACTTTGATGTAAACAGTAACAAGACCTATAGTGCAAAGTAATAGGAAAATTAAAACTCCAATACGTTTATAGGTTAAGCCAAGTGCATTTATATAATTGAAATCTCTAATTAGGACAGAGCAGATCAGAAATATATTCTGGGCAATCCAGAGATAGGCCAGTGTGCGAATGGTTTTATTTTTTTGGTAGAAGTTTAAGTTCCCCCTGAAAAAATAGAGGATCACCGCCATAGCCATAACGATACTTAGTATTAATGCATTGGTTCCATCATGGAGTTCGGCGGAGTAATTAGCGTTGTTTAAGCCGCCATCTTTACCGAGCCATAAGGTGGTAATATCAATTACATTTAATGAAAATAGCAACAGGTTTAAGAGTAGAAAAGATATGATACCAATGATGTTCTCTGTTTTTAAGGCCATAGTCCGTTTTAATATGCCTCCGGCAAAGACAGCTATAATCTCGTGTACAAAGGAATTGTTTTTCTGATCCCTTCGTTTACGGATCAATTGCTCGTTGAAACTTGCTTCAATTCTTTCTATGTCGATGCCTTTCAGACTGATGAATACTCCCGCAGTGATCAGCATTCCTAAAATGAGATGCAGAAGACGGAGGAAGCTTAAGTCGTCAAAAAAGAAGTAGAAAACATGATCGATCAAATTACCTATACTGGAAGTAATTTGATCGAGATAACCTGCAAATACAGGGTTGGCAGCGCTGTAAAGTCCACTGAACAACAAGAGGGTAATAAACGGTATAAAGATGTATTTAATGATTTTGAATGCAGGTTTAAAAGAAAAGTCTCTGAAATAGGGAGTCATCATTTTTTTTACCAGATTTAGCGGCGCTGTTATAAATTGTAGAAAAGCAGCAAATAAACTGGTGAAAACGCTTCTTAATTGTTGAAAATGGACAAAACCTACCATGATGGCCAGGCTGATGTACCAGGTTATAATGGTAAGGTCGGATTGGTTTATTACGACCATTATTGCTGCCAGGAGGTGGGCTGCACATGAAAAGTATAGTTTTTTGGTTTTCCTTTTTTCCGTGTCAATTAAGGTGATGACAAGTATAAAAGCGGAATAGATGAGTAGGTTGAGGGCTTGTTTTTCCATCCAAAAGAGATAGCTGAAAAGTACGCTGCCACTTAAGGTTGAAATGAGTTGTAAGTCTATTTGCTGTTTAATACGAGCTGTGACTTGGTTGATTGATGTAGTTTCCATGGTTGTATAGAATATGAGTTATGACGATTAGAGGGGAATCAGGAACGAGTATTTAGCTAATGTTTTTCCAATAATTGTGATTTGGTTAATCGATGTTGTTTCCATTGCGTATATATTTAAAAGTACTTTGTGTTTCAAAGTAAGTGTGCAAAAAAAAATTAAATACCCTTAATCATTTTTTCTAAAGCATCTAAATGAGCTTTAAAGGCATGTCTGCCAAGTTCTGTAAGGATATATGTTGTATTTGTTTTTTTTCCAATAAATGATTTTTGAACTTTTAAGTATTGAGCCTGTTCCAGGGTATTCAGATGGGAGGCAAGATTGCCATCTGTTAGTTCCAGCAATTGCTTCAGCTCGTTAAAGCTAATGCTGTCATTAACTATTAATACCGACATTACGCCCAGTCTGATCCGACTGTCGAATATCTTATTGAGGGCCTCTATGGGATTTTTCATCAGTTGCCCCTTTCATATTTAAAGTACATCAGCATTCCATAAAAGATATGAAGTACGCCGAAGCCAATTGCCCAAAAATATAAACCATAGCCAATGTTAAACATGGCAATCAATCCAAGTATAATTTCACAGAAGCCTAAAAAACGAATATCTGTATAGGTGTATTTGCTGGCATTAATTAAGGCGAGTCCGTAAAAAACCAGGCAGGAAGGAGCAATTAGCCCATAAGTGCCGGGATGAACAAGCAATAAGGCTATAATGAACAGTCCGCCCGAAACCAGGGGGATAGCTAAGTTCAACAATAAGTTTTTAGTAGTTCTGTCCCAAAATGGCAGGTTTTTTTTTCTGCTTTGTCTTAAAGTAAGCAGTAAACCACCGATGAGTGCAACAAGCAATACGCCAAAGCCTATTTTAAGTAGATTAAACTCCAGATCTTCGATTGAAGATCCATAAGTATAAGTGCCATTCATGTAGCTGGCGATCTCTCGTTGAGCAAGATAAGCACCTACAAGAGCCGTGAATCCTGCGAAAACCCCGGATAAACCGCTTAAAGAAATAAATCGTGACGAACGGTCCATCAGCTTTTTGATGTCGTTCAGGGCATTGAGTTGTTCTTCCTGCTTGTTCATTTTGAAAGTACTTTGTTTTTCAAAGTTAAGTTATAAATCTGAACATCCAAGAAATATTTGGAATTATTTGCTCTTGTATCTTTGTTAATCTCGTGTGATAATTTATCTCAATCTCCGGTGTCATATCTCATATCTTTATTAGATTTGCAGCTATGTTAAAAGCCACGGGTATAACAAAAGCTTATGGAAATCTGCCAATATTAAAAGGTGTAGATTTTGAAGTGTCAAAAGGCGAGATTGTAAGTATAATAGGAGCCTCAGGTGCAGGTAAAAGTACACTTTTACATATTTTAGGTACTTTAGATAAGCCAGATCAGGGGGAGGTAGAACTGAAAGGTACTTTGGTAAGCAAGCTTTCTGGTGAGTTATTGAGTATTTTTCGTAACCGTAATATAGGTTTCGTGTTTCAGTTTCATCATTTGTTGCCTGAGTTTACTGCATTAGAAAACATTTGTATTCCTGCTTTTATTGCAAAAACACCTAAGAAGCAGGCCGAACAACGAGCTATAGAATTGCTTGATCTGTTGGGTTTAAAGGATAGGGCAGACCATAAACCAAATCAATTGTCGGGCGGAGAGCAACAACGTGTAGCCGTTGCAAGAGCATTGATCAATAACCCTGCAATTATTCTTGCGGATGAACCATCGGGGAATTTAGATTCGGCGAATGCCAATGCATTGCACGAGTTCTTTATTACGCTCCGTAATAATTTTCAGCAAACCTTTGTTATCGTTACCCATAATGAAGATCTGGCAAAAATAAGTGATAGAGTAGTGACCATGAAAGATGGCTTAATTATATGAGGATATTAATAACCGGCGGAAAGTCGGCCCAGGCCCTGAAACAGGCCAAACTGTTTACTAATGATGATATTGTACTAGCTGATTATGGCGATATGCCTAATTTTCCATCAGCAAGCTATAAATTTCTTTCACTGGGAGAAAGAAACGATGATATTATAGCGCATAACCTGTTAAGTCATTGTCTTGATGAAGCTGTTGATGCAGTAGTGGTTTTGAATGCTTTTGAAATAGAACAGGTTGAAAAATCGACTGTGCTTTTTGAAGAATTTAATATTAAAGTGTTGCCGGCAGAGGCCAGTACGATTATCCCTCAATAAATCAGATGAATACTGAGAAATATTTAAAAGATAAGCAGTCCTTTATTTTCGAGCTGGACAATGTGATTTATCCTGAAAAGGATTATTATTTGCAGGTATATTATCTGTTTGCACAGTTTATAGAATATGGAGAACAGTTAAGTTCAGCTGATATTCTTGCTTACATGCAGCAAACTTATCTGGAAGAGGGAGAAGATGATATTTTTGCTAAAACTGCTGCGAAATTCAATATACCTGAAAAGTATAAAGTTAATTTTGATATGCTACTGCTTAGTGTTCGGTTGCCACTCAAGTTGTTGATATATAATGAAGTGCTTCGGCTTTTGCAGGCGATTGTTTTAGAGCGTAAACAAATCTTTTTATTGGTAAGGGGGAATCCTGCCATGCAGCTGAATAAAATTAAGCAAACGGAATGGCACGGACTTGAAAAGTACCTGACGGTATTCTTTACGGAAGAGTTTGAAACTGAAGCAGAGGTTATAAAAGAGATGATGAAGCAGCATCAGATTCAAACTGAAGGGGCATTGCTGATCGGAAGTTCTTCATTTGCAGAAAGTTCAGCGTTAAGTAATAAAATAGATTATTTGTTTGTAAATGAACTATTTGGGCAATAAAATCGTTTTAGTTTAGTTAACTTTACTCTACTTAAAACTTTTAAAATGAAATCCATCTTTTCGTTGGAGAAACCGACGCTCCTATTTGCATTACTTGTAATGTTGACTTTTGGCGCTTGTAGAAAGTCTAGAATAGCTCCGGAGCCAGTTACTCCTGGACCTACTTCTGGGCCAAACACTAAGCAAACGCCCACTACTGATAGAACACAATTGACTAACGATTCTTTATTCCTTTATGCAAAGGAGGTATATTATTGGAATGATGCATTGCCTTCATATGATGATTTTACTCCCAGAAATTACGGCATTGATTACGATAGTGAGTTGTTTGCTATTACCAAATATAAAATAAACCCTGCTACAAGCCAGGCTTATGAGTATAGAGCGTCTGATCCAAATAGACCCAAGTACTCTTACATAGAGGATTTAGCTAATCGTAATCCAGTCGCTGTGCTCGCGAGTACAGAAGCTACTGTAAATTTAGATGGTAATGGTAATGATGTTGGTATTTTAGCGGTAAGTGCCGTTAGAAACAGCGCCGCTTCACCTGATTATAAACTTTTCATTAAAGCTGTCGATAAAGGGTCTCCTGCAGATGGATTGGGACTTACCCGCGGAGCTTATCTCACAAAAATAAATGATGTAGCTATAGGCAATGTGGCGAATTTCAATAATGAGGCAAACACTATAAATAACGCTATATATGGTAATCCTGCTTCTATAAAGGTTGAAGGTTTTAAAACTGACGGTACTTCTTTTTCAGGTACTTTAACTAAGTCAGTATATAAGAGCAACCCTATATTTAAAACCAATGTATTAACTGTTGGTGCAAAAAAAATAGGGTATCTGGCTTATGCACGCTTTTCAAGTAAAGCAAACTCTGAGGCTGTTTTGGAATCGGCTTTTAAAGATTTTGCGGCACAATCGGTTACTGACCTGGTGATTGACTTAAGGTATAATGGGGGTGGGTATGTAGATATGGCTGAATATTTGGTTAATCTTATTGCTCCATCAACTGCAACAGGTGTAATGTATAAGGAGTACTATAATTCAACTATGCAGAATCATAAAGCTACTATTTTAAAAAATCAGCCCCTGCTGGATGATAATGATAAAATACGATATAGCAATGGCAGGATGTTGAATAGTTTTGATGATTTGGATTTTAGTTTAGCCAGGAATACCTATTCGTTTAGTAAGAAAGGAACGCTGGCTAATGTTACCAATATTGTATTTATTGTTACCGGAAACACAGCTTCAGCAAGTGAGTTAGTTATAAACAGCTTGAAACCTAAAATGAATGTGAAATTAGTTGGCGTACAAACTTATGGTAAACCTATTGGATTTTTTCCAATACGAATTCAGAATAAATACGATGTCTATTATTCTATGTTTGAAACGAAGAACGCACTGGATCAGGGAGGCTACTATGCTGGTATGGCACCTGATGTTCTAAATGACAGGGATTTTGCGAATTATGATTTTGGTGATCCATCTGAATACTTACTGGCATCTGCAATAGATATTTTGGCGCCTAAGACGGCTACAACAAGTGTAGTTTCAAGGAATCGGGTAATGAGTGTATCGACGGATGGAGTAGGTTCTAAATCAATTTTAGGTGGATTGAATCAGACCAAAGAATTTATCGGAATGATTGAAGCAAGAACAAATAGAAAGTAAAGATCTGTTAATCAAGTGTCTTAATTATGTATCGAAAATTTTATTTATATAATTGCGTAATTACCTTTGAAGTATGGCTCTTTTTTTGTTTTATTGTGTTTTAGTAGATTAAATGCATATTTGATCCGGATTTTAGCCAATATAATTATGTTAGGGGAATTAATAGAGAAAGAAGCAATAGACATCAGTCAGATCATTCCTGCTGATCAGAATCACACCGAAGAATTAAGAGACAAGCTGAATGCTGCACAACGCTTAGGAAATGAGTTTAAATCCAAGGCAGACATTACCTTCAATACTAAAGATGGACCAAAAACAGTTTCCACTACGGTATGGTCTGCTACGGAGAAATATCTTCAATTAAAAAATGGAATACATATTCCTTTAAATTGCTTGTTGGCTATAGATTTTTAGATACTACTGTTTTCGCATTTGTATCTTTTCATGAAATAATTTCTGAATATCACGTTCTTTATCGATGTTGTTAATGATCTCCAGAATGGAGTTGCTGGCATCGATAAAGAACGTTTTATTTATATTCTTATAGTCATCTGTAGCCTTGTGGTAATCTTTATGATCCTCCACACCAAAATAAATAAAGGGAATGTTTTTATCGTTAAAGACCGAATGATCACTTTGATTGGTCCAGTCATCTTTGCCTAATTTTGGATCATCATGACCAAAAAGTACTTTTAACTTGGGGTTAGTTGTGTAGAAGTAGTTTTTTAATGCCGGATATTTAAAAGTGCCACAGGCATAAAGTTCACCCTTTTCATTCCGGCTGAGCATATCCATATTAATGTTCAAAATTATCTTGTTGATATTTACCGGTGGATTGGCTATAAAAGCTTTAGCTCCCTGGAAGCCCATTTCTTCCGCATCGAAAGCAGCAAAAATTAAAGTATGGTTAGGTTTATGCTCCTTATAGTAAGTTGCAAATTTCAGTAATGCTGCAACGCCTGAAGCATTATCATCGGCACCATTGTATATTTCGTTATTAATGATGCCTATGTGGTCATAATGTGCAGAAATCACGATCACCTGATCACTTTTTCCTTCAATAAAAGCAATCATATTCTTTCCGTTAACTTTGCCATTTTTTGTTTCAAATGAAAAAGGTTGCTCATAGTTTTGTGATTGAGAAAGAGATTTTAATCCAATTGCTTTAAATCGATTATTTAGGTATGTCCTGGCCATTTCAGCACCTTTGGTGCCGGTTTTTCGACCTTCATATCTATCGGAAGATAAGATCTCCACATCACTTAGTAACTGCTTGTCGGCCGGTGTAACAGCAGTTTGTTTAACGGAACCACAGCTTAGTATTAAGCCTAGTGATAAAAGCAGATAAGTATTCATATGAATGAGTTTCAACATGATGTAAAGATAATTAAATAAAAAGGCCTGTCCAATGATAATTGAACAGGCCTTTGAGTTGGACTATTGAATGCTTTAGTAATAAGTTAACCTGATTACCCCAGCCATTTTTTTAGCCAGACGAATAACCTGTCTGGTATAGCCATATTCGTTATCATACCAGGTATAAAGTACTACCGACTTATTGTCTTTTGCAATGATGGTTGCAGGACCATCAATGATAGAAGCGTGGCTGTTTCCAATAAGGTCAGTACTCACTAATTCATTGGAAATTGAATACTCAATTTGCTCTGATAAATCCCCAAACAATGAAGCTTGTTTTAATACCTCAGTTACCTCTTCTTTAGACGTTACTTTATTTAAAGATAAATTTAATATGGCAAGCGAAACATTTGGTGTAGGAACACGCACTGCATTTCCAGTTAGTTTTCCACCTAAATGAGGGATTACCTTCGCTACCGCTTTATCTGCGCCGGTTTCGGTAATTACCAGGTTTAATGCTGCTGAACGACCTCTACGGTATTTTTTATGGTAGTTGTCCAGTAAATTCTGGTCATTTGTATAGGAGTGTACAGTTTCTATATGTCCTTTTTCAATGCCAAAAGCATCATCTACTATTTTTAGTACCGGTACTATTGCGTTTGTTGTACATGACGCATTTGATAGAATGTTTTCTGCACTGAAGTCGATTTCTGAATCATTGATTCCGGCAACTACGTTAGGGATATCACCTTTGGCAGGAGCCGTTAATAATACCTTGCTAATACCATTGGCCTTAAGATGTCTACCTAAACCTTCACGATCGCGGTAAATACCTGTGTTATCGATTAAAAGTGCATCCTCAATATCATAAGCAGTATAATCCACTGATTCCGGTGATGAGGCTTCAATGAAATGAACCGTTTGACCGTTGATGATTAAAGCTTTGTTCTCAAAATCTTCAATGATGGTTCCGTTGAAAGGACCATGAATTGAATCTGTACGTAATAATTCGCCTCTTTTAATGAGTTCTTCGTCGCTATAGCTACGGGTTACAATTGCTCTTAAGCGAAGTTGCTCACCTTTTCCGGCTTGTAGAATAAGCTCTCTGGCAGCAATTCTTCCAATACGACCAAAGCCGAAAAGAACTACATCTTTAGGTTTTAAGCTTATTTTATCTTTTCCTATGTGTTTGCTTAGTTTGGTAACTACGAAGTCATGCATTGACGCGTAGTTGTTGTTGTCTGTCAGCCATTCTGAAGCTAGTCGGCCAATATCTACCCTTGAAGGGGCTAAGTTGCATTTAGCAATCGTGGTAGCTAGTTCTAGTGTTTCATAGATACTAATGTCTTTTCCACTTACTTCTTTTGCATACTGATGGTGCGCAAGGATCTCGCTGCTGCCTACATCAAATAAAGGTTTACGGAATAATACCAGTTCAACAGATCTGTCGAACCAAAGCTGTCCCACAATATTGATTAATTCAATTGCTTTCTTTTCTTTTTCAATCCAGTTTTGGAACTCAGATTGGTACTTCTTTAACATGTCAGAATTTTTTGGTTAGAATGCTGCAAAAGTAAAAAAGATTGAGCGAGTACCCAATCTTTTTTGCTTTATAATTTTT
>Ga0065714_10065451_pt1 | contig 10008 bp, 11 predicted proteins | sample MisRhiReplicate2_FD_59101 | JGI IMG/M metagenome (GOLD analysis project Ga0065714, IMG submission 59101) | Miscanthus rhizosphere microbial communities from Kellogg Biological Station, MSU, sample Rhizosphere Soil Replicate 2: eDNA_1 v2... | ecosystem: Host-associated > Plants > Roots >... | reverse complement strand
TTTTAAATTCTATAAAATATTTTAAAAACAGCTTTTAACTCTATTTCAATTTTAAATAAATATAAATTAGGTTAAGATTGTTTAAAAAGATCTCAAACTATTATTTTAATTTGTAATTTTAAGAAAGAGTTTTTATTCAAAAATCAGAATCATGGGAAATATAAAATTTAAGATCACTCCATATCAGGATGAGCTACAACTCTTGATAGATGATCAAAAAGTCGGCTATATGTCGATAGCGATTGACGGTCGGTTGATGAATGTTTATTACACCAAGATCGATGAAAATCTTGAAGGTCACGGATATGCCAAAATGCTTTTAGACAAATTGGTACGTTTTGCAGAAGAAAAAGATCTGATGATCGATCCCGAATGTGACTTTGTGAGACAACAACTTGAAAATCATCCGAAAAGATATAAAGGAATCTGGCACGAATAAATCAATCTTTCCACCATACCGAAAATTGGTAATCATTTTTATTTAAATCTAAAACCTCACCGATTTTTGGAGTGAGAATATTCATATTTTTTTCTTGTCCTAAAGTCGTCACTTTCTGTAGCGGCTCATTCCACGGGTGAAGAGCAAGTGCAAATTTCCCTGAATGAACAGGAATGATATTCTTCGCTTTAATATCTAAACTCGCCTGAATCACATCTTCCGGCAAGGAGTGAATATATTTCCAGGCTGCATTGTACTGTCCGTTTTCCATAATGGCATAATCGAAAGGTCCGTATTTTTCACCAATCATTTTAAAATGTGTGTCGTAACCACTATCACCTCCTAAAAACAGTTTCTTGGTTGCAGTTTCCAAAACATAAGATGTCCAGAGTGTATTGTTTCTATGCAGTTTTCTTCCCGAGAAATGTCTTGCTGGAGTAAAAGTGATCTTAATATCATTTTTAAGTTCAAGCACAGCACCCCACTCTTCTTCCAAAAGCTGATTTTCGTGGTAACCCCATCTTTCAAAATGCGCTCCGACACCTAAAGGCATGATTACCTTTTCAACTTTTGAGCGAATAGCTTTCACAGTCGGGTAATCTAAGTGATCGTAATGATCATGCGTAATCACCAGATAATCAACATTCGGGATATCTTCAGGCTTAAAAAGATCTGCACCTGCAAAAGCTTTATTAAAAAATTTAAACGGCGAGCCGTAGCTGCTCAAAACAGGATCAATCAAAAAAGAAACTCCGTCGCTTTGTATATAATAAGAAGAATGTCCCATCCAGATAAAAACATCCTCGTCTTTTGGAAGATTTTTCAAATCGGTATGAATTGCGGGAACGTTGTGGTGAGGTTTTAAAAAAGGATCTTTCTTTTTAAAAAAGAAATCGTACATCACTTTCGGCATACTGTAACCCTCTGCTAAAGAGGGTGTATAACTGAGATTCTGAAACTGTTTATTTCTGTAATGTTCAGACTTGAGCATTCTTTCAAGACGTTTCCCCTTTGGTTTTGTTCCGAAAACCTGTTGGGATAATACGATAAACGTTAAGACAGCGATAAGTGCTATAATGATGATTAAATAGATCATTTTTTAATTTAATATAAACTTCAAATGTATAACTTTTCTTACATCTTCATGATGTCGGCTTCCTATCATGACGATTAAGGATAAATTTTACTTTTTTTGAATGAAATTATCTGAAACTTTATAAATTTAATCTCTTAAATAAAACTAATTCATTGAAACACTTTCTATACATACTTACATTGCTGATTTTAGCTTCGTGCACCTCGATAAAAAGAGAAAACAAACATACCCAATCTACCATAACACCCGAAAAACTGCATCAGGACGTGGATTTTGCTTACCAAAAACTTCAGGAAATGCATCCGAAACTGAATTGGTACATTTCAAAAAAAGAACTGGATTTTAAATTTGACAGTCTGAAAAAAACAATCAGCCGTCCACTCACGCCGGTTCAGTTTTATTTTAAATTACAGCCCGTTATCGCAAAAATTCGTGAGGGACATTTGGCATTGAGGATTCCGGCAAAAAAATTCAACAGAAAAGAAATTAAAGTTTTAAAGAATAAAAAAGGGCTTTTCGGACGCTTTGAATATTTTGTCGAAGATAATCATCTGTATATTGTTGAAAATAAAGATTCCGTAGAAAATATAAAACCTGGAACTGAAATTATAAGCATCAATGAAATTCCGGTTTCTGATTATCTTAAAAAATATCGAGAATTAATCAGCAGCGACGGTTATAATACAACGTTTCAGGATTATTATCTGAAAGACGTTTTTTTCAATTTCTACGTTGCCGAAAAAGGAATAATGGACAGTGCGAAAGTTGAAACACTTTTTGATAATGAAAGAAGAATAGTCAACCTGAAAAGAGAATCTAAGAATAAAGAAGAATTAAAAAAAGATAAAGCAGAAAAAAAACGGACTGAAGAAAAGAAAGTCAATGATTATGTAGCTTCAACGAGCTCTTACAATAGAAATTTTAAGTTTTTAGATAAAGACAGCACAATTGCTTACATGAAAATTCAGAGCTTTTCAAGAAGTTTTTCTGATCGTTTTTATAAAGAATCTTTTGCCAAAATCAAAAATGCAGAATCTTCATATCTCATCATCGACATTAGAAATAATTACGGCGGCTCACTGTACGAGATCAACAATTTATACTCTTATCTTGCTCCTGAACCGTTTATTCTGATCAAACCTTCTCAGTTGACTTCAAGAATCACCCCTTTAAAAACCAATTATTTCAGAAAATCAAATCCGTTGCAATACACAATAAAAAGTCTGCTTTATCCCGGATATTTTTTCTCTCAGGCATTCAGCGTTTATAAAGGAAAAGACGGAATCGCCTACTATAAAATGAAAGAAAATAAATCTACAAAACCAAAAAAGGATGCGTTTAAAGGAAAGGTTTATGTCTTAATTAACGGCGGAAGTTTTTCTGCTTCGTCAATCATTTCATCTAAATTAAAATATGACAAACGAGTGACATTAGTTGGGGAAGAAACAGGTGGCGCAAATGATGGAACGGTTGCCGGATTTTACTCTTACCAAAAACTTCCGAATTCAAAGATAGATCTTCCGATTGGTTTACTACTTGTGCAGCCTAATATTGATTTTACCAATGCTCAAAAAGGAGTTGTTCCTGATGTTGAAATTGAACAAAGTATGCAGGATATTCTTGATAAAAGGGATATACAGCTGGATTGGGTGAAGCAGGAAATTGCGAAGGAGAAAGAAAGCAGAAAAATTACAGACTGATGAAAAATTTAATTAAATCTTTAAAAATAATTTCCGCCTTAATGATTGTTTGGTTCTTGATTCACACCACATTTATTGTTGTCGATGGAATGTCTGATCAAGGAAGAAAGGCTGATGTTGCTTTAATTCTGGGAAGCAAAGTAAATGAAAACGGAACCTTATCACATAGGCTTGAGAAACGTTTGGAAAAAGGAATTGAGCTTTATGAAAGTCATCGTGTAAAAAAAATACTTGTAAGCGGAGGTTTAGGAAAAGAAGGCTTTTATGAAGCTGATAAAATGAAAACATTTCTCGTCAGCAAAGGTTTCCCGATTCTTTGATCATCGTCGATAATTTTGGAAACAACACCAGATTAAGTGTTGCCAATACTTTAAAAATGAAGGATTCTTTACACTTTAAAAGTATTGTTGTTGTTTCACAATATTTCCATGTTACAAGAACAAAAAAGCTTTTTAAAGATCAAGGTTTTATGAATGTGAGCAGTGTAACCCCTAAATATTTTGAATGGCGTGATCTGTATTCAATGACAAGGGAATTTCCGGCATATTATACGCAATGATTATAAAAATGTTTTCCAAAATTCTAACGGGAGACAAATTTTGCAGATTTTCAAAGATTTTCGACGGGCTTTCAGCCCGCCGAAAATCTTTGAAACAAATTATAAATTATTTTTTAAGTTCAATCAAAAGATTTTCAATCTGCTGAACATACTTTCCATAAAAAATCCTGTACCAATATTTCCCAAGTAGAAAAAGTCCGAACATTCCGATTGCAAGTGCAGATATAATTGTTGTGGCAACTTTAATATCACTCAATGGTTTACGGTGAGGGAGAAATTCAATCACGATAATCAGTTCGCACACCAGAAAAGGTACAAACGAAAGCATAAACGACAGATAATACTGCTTATTCAGGTCAAACTGATACATCAAATCCTTCAGTGAATCATAGGTTTTCAACATTGGACTGCTGATATCTTTATAAAGTTTAAAAAACTTACTGAAGAAAAATGATACCACGATCACCATTGAAAACAACAACACGGTAAGGTAAAATTTAAATTTAAACGGAGCTTCGGGAACGGGAATCCATACAACGACAAAACCAAAGATCAGTATTCCGATTGTTGACCAGAATTCCATTCTCATATTTTTTCTGATTTTCTCGAGCGGAAGATTAATCTTGTTATTCTGTTCAATGCTGATTTCCGGTGTATCATCAGAAACATCATCGTTCCATGCGTTTTTCAGTTCATCTATATTCATTTTGTTATTTTTTTTAAATTAAAACTTATTTTGAGTTTAAGATATCTTTGAGTTTATTTTTTGCGCGGTTCATTTTTACACGCACATTTCCTTCGGAGATTCCCATTTGTTCGGCGATTTCTCTTCCTGAAAAATCTTCCAGATAATAAAATATAAAGGCTTTATCAATGGGATTCAATTGATTAATCGCTTTGTACATTTCAGAAAGTTTTTCTTCTTTTTCATGATCGTATTCATCCTCAATGATTTTATAATCTGTAAAATCTTCATTTCCGATGAAACTTCTTTTCTTTTCTGATTTTAAAAATACAATGGCGGTATTTAAAGCAATTCTGTACAGCCAGGTTGAAAATTCACTCTCACCTCTGAAACCGGAATACGCTTTCCAGACCTGATACGTGATCTCCTGAAAAAGATCGTCGCAATCATCTTTATCATCCATGTACATTTTAGAAATCTTAAAAATGATTCCTTTATGTTTTTCGATTTTATGTAAAAATTCCTGTTCTACTGAGGTCATGGCTTTCAACTCTATGGAGTTAGTAGTGTTTTAAAATATATGTTACAGTTTTCATTCTTTTTCTCAAGTATTTATTTTAGTCATTAAATATAAGGTTAACATTTATGACTATTACACTTTCATAAAATCGATAAAAAAACAGTATTGTCATTCCACAGGAATCTAAAAACTTTTGTAGAGATGCTTAAATTCCTGCAGAATGACAAACCATTCGCTTAATTGAAAACTTAATAAAAGTTTACAAAATTAAACCTTGTCAAGCCTAATATTCGAGGTAAAAAGGATCTTGAAAAGGTAATATACGCAAAAAATATAGTGATTATTTAAAGTAAAACCTCATCTAAACTTTTGTCAAAAAATTATCAAATCCTTAAAAACACATACCACATCTTTATTTCAAACCTTTGGTGGCGCAAAATTTGTGTTAAAAAAACACATCACAAAAATATCAATATGCCTTACATTAAAAAACAAGACAGCAAAGATTTTGAACTTTATTACGAAGACTTCGGTAGCGGACAACCGATTATTTTAATTCACGGATGGCCACTAAGCGGAAAATCTTGGGAACTTCAAGTTCCTGTACTTCTAGAGCTTGGTTACCGTGTGATCACCTACGACAGACGTGGTTTCGGAAAATCTTCTCCAACAAATGAAGGATACGATTACAACGGGCTGACTGCAGATCTTCACGAGTTAATTACACAATTAGAATTAAAGAATGTCATCCTTTTCGGATTTTCAATGGGTGGCGGCGAAGTAGTACGTTATCTGACCAATTACGGTTCGGAAAACGTAGATAAGATCGCATTAATTTCTTCAATCATTCCTATCGTAAAACAGAAAGAAGATAATCCGGACGGTGTTCCTGAAGCAGATTTAAATGAAATCATGGATAACCTGAAAAAAGACAGGGTAACTTTCTTGGAAACTTTCCACAAAAACTTTTACAATTACGGACTACTTTCACAAACTGTAAGTCAGGCACAACTGAATTATGACTGGAGCATCGCCTCATGTGCCTCTCCTCTCGCCACCATCAAATGTGCTGAAAGCTGGGCAAACACAGATTTCCGTCCCGAACTTTCCAATGTCAAAGTAAAAACATTAATTGTACATGGTGATGATGATCAGATCGTACCGATCGCAACTGCAGGAAGACAGGCAGCAGCAGGAATTCCCAACAATGATTTTATAGTGATAGAAGGCGCACCTCACGGACTTAATGTAACACACGCCGATAAATTAAACAATGTTTTGGTGAATTTTCTTATGATGAATTAATAATATTTAGATATTTAAACGGTTTTTTGATGAGGATTATAAATCATTACCATCAATTGAACAAATAAACCTGCCTCACAGCAGGTTTTATCATTAATAAAAACTCAATTTGAATTTAAATATTTAATTGTCAAATGTAAAATCTACTTTGAAATATTGTTTTCCGTTTTCACCTATATAGACATTTTGTGACTGGTGACTATCATAATTATTGATCTTTGCTTTGAAAACATCAAAGTTTTTTCCGTTAACCGAAAGACTTTTTGCAGGATCAAAAGACGAAAACTTGTTTTCAACAGTCACCCCGGAATTGAGTATAAAATAATGAGTGATACTTTTTTTTGAAGATGAATTCTTTTCTTTATATCCTATATAATTTTTAATTACATACAGTCTTTCATATTCTTTTGCCGGAAAAACGGTCTTCTGATCCTGATCAATCACATATTCCTTTGTTCCTATTTCCACAATAATATAATACTTCGATGTCCCGGGATTCCAGGTAACACTTTTATATTCTTTTTTGCCATCATTAATGAGAAAAGCAGATATTCTGGGAAGAAAAACTGCTAAAGGACTGCATTTTCCATTTTCATTTTCTGAGCAGATACTATAATAGGTGTTATTTGCCGACACCACATTGTACGTCCCTTTTTTAGCATATTTTTTCTTAAAAAGCTCCAACACTTTTTCATTGGTATAACTGTCTGATTGGTTAGCATATTCTGCAGTTACCGGACTGTACGTATTCGGTGTACTTTCTAAAACTCTTTTCTTCAGAAGCTGGTAATCATTAGAATAATAATGCAATTCTTTTTCAGAAAAATAAACTGCATAACCATCCGCAGTTTTACTGATTGGTTCTACAGAAATAAACGGAATTACAGCTTTCAGATCTTTATTGAGTAAGCCATATTTTCCATCTTTTTTTACAGAATAGCCATTGGTTTTAGAAGAAAAGAAATCAGTATCCGAATATATCGGTTCCAGCAGGATCTTCCCTTCTGTATCGCAAAGTCCATACTTTCCGTTATCATTAAAAGGAATTAAATTTTGTGCCTTAGAAATAAAGCTTGATAAAACAATGAGGCAGGTGAAGATTAATTTCATGATTAATATTGGTGTTTTGTAAAAGTAATCTAATTATGACGAACGTACAAAAAAACCTGCTTTGAAGCAGGTTTTTATATTAAATAATCTGGATTAAAACAGATAATCCGTACTTAAAAAATTAGAATCATGATCCCTGACAATGGTGTTCAATAAATTTTTGTTGGATTCCGTAGATTTCGCAGCCACCAATGATCTGATTGAGAACGAACGAAGCGCATCAAAAACAGAAAGCGTTCCTTCTGCAGAATCTTTTCTTCCGGTAAACGGAAAAACATCGGGACCTCTCTGAGCCTGACAATTGATATTCACACGGCTTACCAGATTCACAAACGGATCGATCAGTTTTGAAACTTCCAAAGGATCTTCACTAAAAATACTCACCTGCATTCCATGATCGGCATTCACCTGATAATCAATCGGCTCTTCAATATCATCAAACGCCACAACAGGAATTACAGGACCAAATTGCTCTTCATGATACAATTTCATGTCACTGTTCACAGGATAAACAACCGCCGGAAAAACAAATGAAGCCTCATTATAACCGCCATTTTCATTTAAAACTTTTGCCCCTTTTGATACAGCATCATCGATGCATTCTTCCAGATAAGGAGGTTTGTTGACTTCAGGAAGCGGTGTTATTTTTACATCTTTTTCCCACGGAAGTCCTCCTTTCATTGCAGAAACTGCAGCTGTTAGCTTTTGAGTAAATTCTTCAGCAACATCTTTCTGCACGAAGATTAATTTCAACGCAGTACAACGCTGTCCGTTGAAAGAAAGTGCTCCGAGAATAATTTCGCTTACCGCAATATCGAGATTGGCATTTTTGGTAACGATGGCTGCATTTTTTGCATCTAAACTAAGAATTGCTCTTAATCTGTTTACTTTCGGATGCAGTTTTTTTAGTCCGTTGGCTACTTTGCTCGAACCAATAAAAGCCAAAACGTTCACTTTTCCACTTTCCATAATCGGCGTGATAATTTCCGAACCTTTTCCGTATAAAGTATTTACCGTTCCTTTCGGGAAAGATTCTTTAAATGCTTTTAATAAGGGATAATGTGCTAAAACGCCATGCTTGGGAAGTTTAAATAAAATGGTATTTCCCATAATTAAAGCAGGAATCAATGTGGTGAAAATTTCATTCAAAGGATAATTGAAAGGTCCCATACTCAAAACCACGCCAAGCGGAGCTCTCCTGATCTGCGCAATCGTGCCTTCTGCCTGCTGAAAACGTGAAGATTCACGGTCAAGATCTTTTAAGGCATCGATGGTTTGGTTGATATAATCTACTGTACGGTCAAATTCTTTGGTAGAATCAGGTAAAGTTTTCCCTATTTCCCACATAAGTAATTTGATGATGAGATCACGTTCTTTGATCATTAAATACACAAACTTCTGCATACATTTGATACGCTCTTCCACAGACATTGTCGGCCATTCTCCAAGACCGTTATTGTAAGCTTTTACTGAAGCTTCAAGAACTTCCATTGCTTCATCCGGGCCGATGTTGGGAATGCTTCCCAACAGTTTTCTTTCTAAACCGTTTTCCGTTCGGATGCAGACCGGCGAGTAAATTTCCGTAACTTCTCCCTTCCACTCTACCAATTCGCCGTTTAAAAGATAGACTCTCTGATGAATTTCCTGAACTTTATATTCTTCGGGGATTTCGTTTTCACTTTTAAAAATTTCTTTGAATAATTCTGTATTTGCTGAACTCATAAACTTTTCTTTTTTTAATAATTTGAATTTGAAAATTTGAAAGAATAAAGTTAGAGCTAAAGATTGACTTTCGGAATAGCCAATTCATAGATTTGCTCTATTTTTCGGGTGTTTGAATTAAATTTAATCTTTGGTAATGGAAAAAAGAATAATTTTGCTGAAACCTGTCTAAGCTTTTATTTTATACTACAAATCGAAGATTGAATTGAGTTAAATTCATAAAAATTTACAGTTAAAGTTTAATTTAAGCTGACTTAAAAATAAAATTTATGTTTTCAAAATTAGTTTTCAGTACATTATTGTGTTTTTCGGTACTTACTTTCGCTCAAAATTCTAAGACAGCAAACACTGTTTTGATGGGAGGAAAACCTGTACATACTTATGCAAAATTACCATCGGTAAATAAACCTGCTCCAAAATTTACCCTTACAGATGTTGCAATGAAAGACCAAACTCTCGATTCTTACAAAGGAAAGTTTGTGATTCTCAATATTTTTCCGAGTGTTGATACCGGAGTTTGTTCGGCCTCTGTTCATCATTTCAATGAAGATGCTGCCAATATTCCAAACACGGTTGTTCTTTGTATTTCTAAAGATTTACCTTTTGCACAAAAGAGATTTTGCGGCGCAGAAGGCATAAAAAATGTGGTAATGCTTTCTGATTTCCGTTCTGATTTTGGAAAAACATATGGTGTAGAAATTACAGACTCTGTCATGAAAGGACTTTTAAGCAGAGCTGTTGTCGTGATCGATCCTTCAGGAAAAATTATCTATGAAGAGCAGGTAGATGATATTTCACACGAACCGAATTATGAAGCGGCGATTAACGCGGTGAAAAATTAATTTTTGCTTTAAAAATAATAAAACCTCTGG
>Ga0065714_10065450_pt1 | contig 10008 bp, 11 predicted proteins | sample MisRhiReplicate2_FD_59101 | JGI IMG/M metagenome (GOLD analysis project Ga0065714, IMG submission 59101) | Miscanthus rhizosphere microbial communities from Kellogg Biological Station, MSU, sample Rhizosphere Soil Replicate 2: eDNA_1 v2... | ecosystem: Host-associated > Plants > Roots >... | reverse complement strand
TAATTTTGGCGCAGGCCCTTGTATTTTACCTCAAGAAGTGTTTAAACAAGCAGCTCAGGCTGTTTTAGATTTTAACGATGGATTATCGATTTTAGAAATTTCGCACAGAACAACCGAATTTGAGGCAGTTGTTGCTGAAGCTGATAAGTTGGTAAAAGAATTATTAAATGTGCCTTCGGGTTATTCCGTTTTATTTTTACAGGGTGGTGCTAGTTTACAGTTTGCAATGGTCCCGATGAACTTATTGGGCGATGAACAAACAGCAAGTTATTTAGATACTGGTGTTTGGGCAACCAAAGCGCTAAAAGAAGCTAAACTGATCGGTAATGTAAACGTGGCAGCTTCTTCAAAAGATGCAAACTACACCTTCATTCCTAAGGATTTCGAAATCCCTGCTGATAGTGCTTATTTCCACTATACATCAAACAATACCATTTACGGTACTGAACTTTTCGAAGTGCCTAAAACCGATGTTGCTGTAGTTTGCGATATGTCGTCAGATATCATGAGCCGTGTAATCGATGTTTCTCAGTTCGATTTAATTTATGCCGGAGCGCAAAAAAATGTTGGTCCAGCAGGTTTAACCATTGCTATTGTTAAAGATGAAATTTTAGGTAAAATTGACCGTAAAATTCCATCAATGTTAAACTATCAATCGCATATCGATAACGGTTCAATGTATAACACACCTCCGGTTTTCTCTATTTATGTTGCATTATTAAACCTTCGTTGGTTAAAATCAAAAGGCGGTGTTGCAGAAATTGAAAAAGAAAATAAACAAAAAGCAGAGGCACTTTACAGAGAGATCGATCGCAATCCTTTATTTAAAGGAACCTGTGCTGTTGAAGACCGCTCCAGAATGAACATTTGTTTCGTAATGGAAAATGCAGAATTGGAAAAACCATTTTTAAAATATGCAGAAGAACAAGGTATTGTGGGGATAAAAGGCCACAGAAGTGTAGGTGGTTTCCGTGCTTCGATGTACAATGCCTTGCCAATTACAAGTGTTCATGCATTGATAGATGTCATGCAATCATTTGAAGAACAACAAGCAAAAGCAAATTAAGAATTAATTATAACCGCAGATTATTGGTATAATCGTTTTAATCTGTGCAATCATAAATAACAATGATTAAGATATTAGCAAACGATGGGATTGATCCGATCGGAAAAGAATTATTAGAAAAAGCAGGTTTTCAGGTTGATACAGAAACTGTTCCTCAGGATAAATTAGCCGAGGCTTTGAAAAACTACGACGCCATTACCGTTCGTAGCGCAACAAAAGTTAGAAAAGAATTAATTGATGCTGTTCCGAATATCAAATTAATTGGTAGAGGTGGCGTTGGTATGGATAACATTGATGTAGAATATGCACGCAGTCAAGGTGTTGCAGTGGTAAATACACCTGCTGCATCTTCATTGTCAGTTGCTGAATTGGTTTTTTCGCATTTATTTACCGGTATCAGGTTTTTACAGGATGCTAACCGTAAAATGCCTGTTGAAGGTGCTACGCAATTCAATAACCTTAAAAAAGCTTACGCTAAAGGAACCGAATTAAGTGGTAAAACCATTGGTATTATCGGTTTTGGCCGTATTGGTCGTGCAACTGCAAAAGTGGCTTTAGGTTTAGGTATGAATGTATTAGCCTACGATTTATATCCTTCTGAATCTGAAATTACTTTAGAATTCCAAGGTGGTAAATCAGTAAGTATTCCAATTAAAACAGTTTCCTTAGATGAAGTTATTACAGGAAGTGATTTCTTTAGTTTGCATACTCCATTTGCCGATAAACCGATTTTGGGTGCAGAAGAATTTGCTAAAATGAAAAATGGAGTGGGCATTGTAAACTGTTCACGCGGTGGAACAATTGATGAGCCTGCTTTAATTGAAGCTTTAAACTCTGGTAAGGTTTCTTTTGCAGGTTTAGATGTTTTCGATAATGAACCTACACCATTGGCAGAAATTTTAACACATCCTAAAATCTCTTTAACACCACATATCGGTGCATCAACAAACGAAGCACAAGAGCGTATTGGTACGGAATTGGCAACATTAATTATTGAGCATTTTAAGAAATAAAATAATGTCGTCAGCCTGAACTTGTTTCAGGGTGCTCTACTTGAGATAGATGCTGACCACGAAGTAGCTACAAGGCAATTGAAAACACTATTTCTACTTGTAAAATAAATTCAGCATGACGAATTTAGTGTAAAGACCAATCAATCTATTGGTCTTTACATTTTTAATCCAACGCATTTGTTGTTACCCAATACCGATAACCCAATATCACTTTCTGAAAAGTGGTCAGCTTGTTGGGATCTTTTTTATACAAACTTGGCAAAACTACTTTGTTTATCTTTGCCAGGATTTTAAACAGTCCTTTTTTCATAATTTGTTTATTGCTTTTAAAGGTCATGAAGCTGATAAAATCTTATTTGTAATTTAAGGTTTGATTTTAGCAGCTTCATTATTTTGCAGTTTTTTATTGAAGAAGTAAAATCCGCCAGCCATTATTAAAATTAAAAAGGCAATGATATAGGTTGATAAACCTCCTTTATTTTTTTTCTCTAAATCTTCTTTAAGCTGTGCATTCTGATCCTGTAATTTTTTAATGGTACCCATATAGGCTTCAATCCGTTCCTGAGAATTATCCGCAACAGCCACTTTTTGTTGGTTTTGCAGGTCTTTATAATCCATTAGGACTTTCAGCTCCTTAAAAATATTATTATCGGTTAATACCACCTGACGGAGAATTTCATTTGAATTTTTGATGTCTTTCTTCGTTTGCCAGCCAAAAATGCCTGAACGTTGTGTTAAGCTTTCATCATATTGGCCAAATTTTGCACTTCGTTCTTGAAGCAATGAATTTACTTTAATCCTTTGTGCCGCATAAGCGGCAGTATCCTGTTGCGCAAAAGCTTGAAAACTAAATAAGATAAGCGAGAGCAGATAAAAATATTTCTTCATGTGGATATAAACGCGAAAAGGGTAGAAGTTGTTTTGTTGGTTCATTGGTTCGGTCGTCATTAGTTCATTTGTAATGCAAAGTTCCCAAAATATTCGTCCTATCGACTGGAATACAAGGTAACGGAGATAGGAGATATCTACCTGGAAGTAAGTTCGGCCATAGATTTCTCCATTTCGTCGAAATGACGATAATTTCTATATGGATTTTTCTGCTTTAGTCTTTTACCTTTGGTATTTTCGCTTTTAAGAATGAAACTCAACCCTTACAATATCACCGAGATGCAATCCTAACAATCCACTGGCTTTTCCTTTATTAATGGCAATTTCAAGGTGGTTACTGATGCCGAACAGACAAAGTTTTTCACCTTCCTGCACTTCGTTGTAATGCCAGCTTAATTGTGTAATGGTTTCGCTTTTTCTAAAGTATAAAGTAAAGTCTCTATTTTTCTGAATTTTGGTAAAAAGATCCTTGGTAATATTGGTAATTACATTGCAAAAAGTATCAATATACACCACACTTCCTCGGATCACATCCCGCTCAATTACAGGGTGTAAAAGCATCTTTTGTTCAATCTCCGCTACAGGTAAACCAATATCCTTCAGTTTGCCTCCTTTAGCCAGATGTGTAGCCGCTTTAACAAAAATATCAACTAAGGGGAAGTGCAGGTATTTCAAATCTTGCATAATGTTCAGTTCCACCACGTCTTCGGGAACATCATCAAAAAGAAGCGAAAAAATACCATTGTCTGCACCCACAAAATAATGATCACGGTGCTTTACCGCTATGTATTTAGTATTTTCGCTATATACAGAGTCGATTCCGATTAAGTGTACTGTATTTTTCGGAAAATAGGGGTAAGCGTTTTTTAATACAAAAGCCGCATAAGAGATATTAAACGAAGGAACTTCATGGGTAATATCAACTAAGTTAACATTAGGCATAAGACTCAACAGACTACCTTTAAGGGCACTCTGGTAAAAATCTTTTGAACCTAAATCTGTTGTTAAAGTAATTATCCCCATTAAAAATTCATTAATATTGCTTATTCTTGTGTACAGGCCTAAGCGTCTGCAAATATTCAAATTTTAATTAATATACCCCGATAACTTTTTAAAATACTACAGTTTGAACGAATTAAAATTAACCCTGGATACCGTAAATCCTGCTCACTTTTGGGGGCCGAACAATGAGAATTACGAAATGATTAAAGGTGCTTTCGCAAAGTTAAAATTGGTGGCGAGAGGTAGTGATGTTAAGGTTCTCGGTGATGAACAGGAACTTAAGGCTTTCGAAGAGAAGTTTAATCAACTAATTGCACATCTTGAAAAATATAGTTCGCTAAGCAATAATGATGTAGAAACCATACTGGGTGCAAAGGCAGCTGGCGTTGCAAAAAAAGATGTAGAACAACCAACCGGTGGAGGAGGAGAAGTGATTGTTTTTGGTACAAACGGTCTGTTGGTAAAAGCAAGAACTGCAAATCAGCGGAGAATGGTAAGCAGTATTGCTAAAAATGATATTCTATTTGCCATTGGCCCTGCGGGGACCGGAAAAACATATACTGCAGTAGCACTGGCGGTTAGGGCTTTAAAAAACAAAGAAATTAAACGCATCATTTTAACACGCCCTGCTGTTGAGGCAGGAGAGAACCTTGGTTTCTTACCAGGCGATTTAAAGGAAAAAATCGATCCGTATTTACGCCCACTATATGATGCATTAGATGATATGATCCCTGCTGAGAAATTGAAATTCTACATCGAAAACCGAACAATAGAAATTGCACCATTGGCATTTATGCGGGGCCGTACATTAGATAATTGCTTTGTGATTTTAGATGAGGCTCAAAATGCAACCGATATGCAATTAAAGATGTTTTTAACCCGTATGGGACCAACAGCTAAGTTTATTGTTACTGGTGATGTCACGCAGGTAGATTTACCAAAAAAACAAATGTCGGGTTTATTCAATGGCTTGAGGATTTTAGAAGATATTAAAGGAATTGATATTATTTATTTAAGTGGAGAAGATGTAGTGAGGCACAAGTTGGTAAAAGATATCCTGAAAGCTTACGGCGATATTCAATAAGTTGGAGGTCAGAAAGTCATGGTCCGAAGTTATGATTCAGATTGATTATTGTGGAAAGTATTAATTTAGAAAATGATTTGACGCTTTCTTTTGAAAAATTGTCTCATACCATTAGATTAATCGTTTCAAAAGATAACAAAGAATTGATTTGTCGCAGAGAAAAGCTGAGAAATCTGTTTGCTTTTACCAAGCTAAATAAAGCGCACTTTTTTAAAGGACGACTTCAGTTATGTAAATCTGATGATAAGATTGCTATTCTGTTCAAAAATGAAAATATCGGAACCATTTCGGCAGAAGGCTTTAAACAATCATTAAATAATTTGAAATAAAAAAACTCGCAGTTTATTAAACTGCGAGTTTTTTTATCATATTTTATCATCGAACCTCCGACTCCGGTCTTCGGACTTATTATTTAATATTAACCAGGGACTACATTTTATGGACTTTCGGACTTTTTCCCTATTTTTACGTCCTCATGAAAGCACTTAAAGAAACCCATTTCAATTTCCCGAATCAAAGTAATTTTTACAAAGGTAAAGTACGCGATGTATATACAATTGCCGATCAATCAATGGTAATGGTGGTGTCAGACCGTATTTCTGCTTTTGATGTCGTATTGCCTGAAGCGATTCCATTTAAAGGACAGGTATTAAACCAAATTGCGGCTAAATTTTTAGCAGCTACACAGGATATCGTTCCCAACTGGGTTTTGTCTGTTCCAGATCCAATGGTTACTATTGGCCGTATCTGCGAACCGTTTAAAGTAGAAATGGTGATCAGAGGTTATTTGGCCGGACATGCCTGGAGAGAATATAGCGCTGGCAAACGTTCTGTTTGTGGTGTTGCTTTACCTGAAGGTTTAAAGGAAAACGATAAACTTCCTCAGCCAATTATTACACCAACCACTAAAGCTTCAGTTGGGCATGATGAAGACATTTCAAAAGAAGATATCTTGGCAAAAGGTATTGTTTCGATAACCGATTACGAAAAATTAGAAGAATATACTTATGCATTGTACCAACGCGGAACTGAGATTGCGGCAAAAAGCGGATTAATCCTTGTAGATACAAAATACGAATTTGGCGCAGCAGATGGTGTAATCTATTTGATCGACGAAATTCATACACCAGATTCTTCCCGTTATTTTTACGCTGAAGGTTATCAGGAGCGTCAGGATAATAATGAACCACAGAAACAACTTTCAAAAGAGTTTGTAAGAAAATGGCTGATCGAAAATGGTTTTCAGGGAAAAGATGGACAGGTTGTACCAGAAATGACATCGGAAATCGTAAATTCAATTTCGGAACGTTACATTGAACTTTATGAAAAAATTGTAGGAGAAACCTTTATAAAAGCTGATGCTGATGCAATTTCCAGCCGCATTGAAACTAATGTTTTAAAGGCTTTGGAAACACTTTAAATTCGAAAGAAATTTATACATTAGTAAAATAAAGATTAGAGAGATGAAATTTTCAGTAGATAAACACGATAAATATGTAACCTTAAAGTTAGAAGAACATAAGTTTACAAACGACAATGCTCCAGGTTTAAAATCAGAATTCTATTTGCTTAATGCAGAGGGATTTCAAAATATAATTGTTGATTTAAGTCATGTTACAGAGTGTAGTGATGCACAGGATTTAAGCTGTTTATTGGTTGGCGACAGGCTTTGCAAATCAGCAGGCGGATTATTTATTGTAACCGGAATTAATGATGAACTAGCATCCATTGTCGAATTATCAAACATATTTCAATCTGTTACGTTTGTTAATACAATAGACGAAGCTACCGATTTTATCTTTATGGATGAGTTGGAGAAGGAGTTTAGAGGCGCTAAATAACAAAATATTTAAATAACATTCTGGCCTCGTAGTTTCTAAAAATCTACGAGGCTTTTTATATCTTATCATGATGAAATTTGAAGTTACAATTTTAGGAAGCAGTTCTGCAACCCCTGTATTTAACAGGAATCCTTCGGCACAGCTGTTAAATTGTAATGAAAAATATTACCTGATTGATTGTGGTGAAGGTACTCAACAACAATTGGCTAAATACAACCTTAAAGCAGCCCGTATAGATTATATTTTTATCAGTCACTTACATGGCGATCATTACTTTGGTTTAATCGGATTGCTATCCAGTTTGCATTTAAATGGCAGGTTAAAACCCATGCAGATATTTGGCCCCAGACCTTTATTAGAAATTTTGGAGATCCAGTTTAAACATTCCGATACAATGTTAAGGTATCCAATTGAGTTTTTTCCAATTGAAGCCGATCAGTCTATACAGATCTTCGAGAATAGCGATTTAACAGTTAAAACAATCATTTTAAATCACCGCATTCCAACTACAGGTTTTATCTTTCAGCAAAAGAAACGCCAGCGTAAACTGATAAAAGAGAAGAGTAATGAAGTACCAATGGCTTATTATACGGCCTTAAAAAAAGGGATTGATGTAGAACTGCCCAATGGCGATATTTTGCGCAGTGAAGATTATACCACACCGGCAGACGCACCACGGTGTTATGCCTATTGCTCTGATACCTTGTTTGATGAAAGTTACTTTGCTACCATAAAAAATTGTGATACCTTATACCACGAAGCTACCTTTATGCACGACTTATTGGATAGGGCTACAGAAACACATCACACAACCGCTTTGCAGGCAGCACAAGTAGCAAAAATTAGTGGTGCTAAGAAATTACTCATCGGCCATTTTTCTTCACGTTACAAAACCTTACAAATGCTTTTAGAAGAAGCACAATCTGTTTTCGAAAATACTGAGCTGGCGGTTGAGGGGAGGACTTTCCAGCTGTAAAAAGAGTTCAAAACTCTGGTTCGTTTCGATCCGGTAGCTATCAGATGGAGCGAAGTCCCGAACTTTCTGGAGAGAAATCTTTTTACATAGTTCAAAGATTTCTCCACTGCGTTCGAATGACGATTTATCTTAATCTGTTATCTCAACTCATTTGTTTTTGTAAAGAACTGATCATCAACAGTTAATCCGTGGCAAAAATCACGAATTATAAATAATCATAGATTTCCCCATTCCGTTGCAATTCAGTCTAAATGACGATACTAAAGTCTTAATTTAGCAAAGAAATCCCAAAATACTATCCCGGCAGAAATTACGATGTTAAAAGAATGCTTGGTCCCAAATTGCGGAATTTCGATGCATTCATCAATTTTAGCCATTACCTCATCGCTAACACCATCAACTTCATTCCCGAAAATAAGCGCATATTTTTTATTGGGATCTGGTGTAAAAGTATTTAGCATCGTGCTATTCTCTGCCTGTTCAATAGCAATAATTTCGTATTCTAAACCCCTAAGTGCATCAACAGCCTGTAAAGTGTCTGTATAGTAAATCCAATCTACAGATTGAGTAGCACCCAGAGCCGTTTTTTCAATTTCGCGATGTGGTGGTTGTGCAGTTATGCCACAAAGAATCACTTTTTCTAAAGCAAAGCCATCCGCAGTACGGAATATCGAACCTACATTGTGCATGCTGCGCACATTATCCAAAACCACTACAACAGGTAACTTTTCCTGTGCCTTAAACGCCTCAATATCCAGACGGTTTAACTCATCTAATTTTAATTTTCTCATTATTTTAAAAGGATTACACAGATTGGATATGTTGAATCTGTGTTTACTTATTTGTCTCTGTTATTAAATGTGGGCCATTACTAATTTCACTAACGTAAATGGCAGCAGGATAGCCAATATTAGCTACGTAATAATCAGTTAGGTGTTTTGCAAAGTCTTCTTCGTAACCTTTCTCTAGCAAAGCAATTGCACAACCTCCAAAGCCGGCACCTGTCATTCGTGCACCAATTACATGATTATACCCTGCGCAAAAATCAACTACTGTATCCAGTTCTTTACCACTTACTTCATACAGATTTCTTAAAGACTGGTGTGAGGCATACATTAACCGGCCAAATTCTTCGAGGTTACCACTATTTAAAGCCCTGGCAGCCTGATGAACACGGTCGTTCTCCTTAACTACATGTGTAGCCCGGTTTAATATGGTTTTGTCGCTAATCAAATGGCTGTGCAAAGCAAACTTTTCTGCATTAAGCTCGCAAAGATAGTGGAGTGTAATTTCTTCGTTCAACAACTTTAAAGCTGTTTGACATTCGGCAACACGTTCATTGTACTTAGAATCTGCCAGTTCGCGCGGTTTATTGGTATTGATGATGGCCAGCACATAATTGCCAAGATCAACATCAACCATTTTATATTTTAAAGTCTCACAGTCTAAAACAATCGCTTTGTTTTTTTCGCCAAAAGCAACCGCAAACTGATCCATAATGCCAGAGTTTAGGCCAATAAAATCATTCTCCACCCTTTTGGCAATCTTAACAAGATCCAATCGATCATAACCCAGGTTAAAATAACTGTTTAAGGCATAAGCCGTAGCAATCTCAATTGATGCAGAAGAAGAAAGTCCTGACCCAATGGGGATATTCCCATAAAAAAGAAAATCCAATCCGGTGATCTCTTTTCCATCCTTGATCATTTCATTAATTACACCTATAGGATAATTGGCCCAGTGGCTTCCGTCTTTTTCATTTAAAACATTGCTTTCAACAGTGGTTTCCATCTCGAAATTCAGACTCTTTAACCTAAATTTGTTATCGTTATTAGGCGCAACGGCCAACCAGGTACCGAGGGTAATGGCACAAGGCATTACTAAACCGCCATTGTAATCAATATGCTCGCCAATGAGGTTAACGCGACCGGGTGTAAAATATATGGCGGCTGCTTTTTTATGGTATTGCGCTGCAAATTTTTCCTCAAGGTTAATATTCATTGGCTAAAATATATTTATTAAAAGCATTAATAATAGTATGTTTGTTTAGGAAACAAAAGCCCTAAGTTACAATTTATGAGCGTTCAGCAAATACCTACCGGAAAAATTATTGATGGCGAAGAAGTTATCGCAATCGA
>Ga0065714_10004178_pt1 | contig 10018 bp, 6 predicted proteins | sample MisRhiReplicate2_FD_59101 | JGI IMG/M metagenome (GOLD analysis project Ga0065714, IMG submission 59101) | Miscanthus rhizosphere microbial communities from Kellogg Biological Station, MSU, sample Rhizosphere Soil Replicate 2: eDNA_1 v2... | ecosystem: Host-associated > Plants > Roots >... | reverse complement strand
AATAAACCTTTACACTTAGGTCACGTTCGTAACAATTTGTTAGGATATTCTGTTGCTGAAATTATTAAGGCATCAGGTAAAAAAGTGTATAAAACGCAAATTATCAACGATCGCGGAATTCATATCTGCAAATCGATGTTGGCCTGGGAAAAATTTGGAAACGGAGAAACACCTGAAAGTTCGAATTTAAAAGGAGATAAATTAGTTGGTAAATATTACGTGGAGTTTGATAAAGCCTACAAAGCAGAAATTAGCCAATTAATCGAAACCGGAAAAACAGAAGAAGAAGCAAAAAAACAAGCACCTATTATTGTTGAAGCACAGGAAATGCTGAAGAAATGGGAGGCAGGTGACGATAAAGTAATTGAGCTTTGGAAAAAGATGAACGAATGGGTTTATGAAGGTTTTGCTACAACTTACACGAATCTTGGAGTGAATTTCGATCGTTATTACTACGAAAGCAATACCTATTTATTAGGAAAAGATGTGGTTCAGGTTGGATTGGATAAAGGTGTTTTTGAAAAAGATCCTGATGGTTCCGTTTGGATTGATTTGACAGAAGAAGGTTTAGATCGTAAAATCGTATTACGTTCTGACGGAACTGCCGTTTACATGACACAGGATATTGGAACTGCAATTCAGCGTGTCAAAGATATGCCAGATGTTGGAGGTATGGTTTACACGGTAGGGAACGAACAGGATTATCACTTTAAAGTATTATTCTTAATATTGAAAAAATTAGGGTTTGACTGGGCTTCAAGCTTATATCATTTATCATACGGAATGGTTGATTTGCCTTCCGGAAAAATGAAAAGCCGTGAAGGAACTGTTGTAGATGCTGATGATTTGATGCAGGATATGACCGATACAGCAAAACAAATTTCTGAAGATTTAGGAAAACTGGATAGTTATTCTGCAGAGGAAAAAGCAAAGTTGTATAAAACAATTGGTCTTGGAGCTTTGAAGTATTATATTTTAAAAGTCGATCCTAAAAAGCGTATTTTGTTTAATCCGGAAGAATCGGTAGATTTTGCTGGAAATACAGGTCCGTTTATTCAATATACGTACGCAAGAATCCAATCGATAATTCGTAAAGCTGATTTTGATTTTTCAGCAAAAACAAATACAGAAGAGCTCCACGAAAAAGAAAAAGAATTGGTAAAACAAATTGAACTTTTTCCTGAAGTAATTCAAAATGCTGCTCAAAATCACAGTCCGGCTTTGATTGCAAATTATACGTATGATTTGGTAAAAGAGTATAATTCTTTCTATCAATCGGTACATATTTTAGGAGAAGTAGATTTAACTAAAAAGATTTTCAGAGTACAGCTTTCTCAAAAAGTGGCCGAAGTTATAAAGTCTGCTTTTACATTATTGGGAATTGAAGTTCCGGAGAGAATGTAGTAGTTTTAAAATAAAAGTAAAGAGCCGATAATTTTTTATCGGCTCTTTTTTTATGCATAAATATTTAATCAGCCTTTATAGTACGACACTTAAAAAAAAGGATAACATAAATTAATTATAAGGCGTCGGTTAAGAATTTGTTAAGCTGAATTTTCTTCTAAAAATATTGATTTTAGATTTGCAAATGTGAATATTATACTTATGTTTACAGTAAGAAAATGATTTGTAAAAACATCTTGAAAAGCCAGTAAACAGAGGAGATCCCCCAGATCTTTTATGCTTTAAATAATCGAGGAAGCTGAAAATCGTAAGAGTAAGCAAAACCAAAAACATGAAAACAAATGATTAAAAAACCTTTTTTCGTATTAGCATTTTTATTCGCGCTAACTACAATGAATGCACAAGATTTAATTAATCCATCTTATGGGTTCTCTCACAGTAAAACAGCCTACATTACTTTGGCAGATGGAACAGAAATCAACGGAACTATCAGAGATATTGATAGAGAGAAAGGGCTGATTGAGTATATTAAATTACAAGACGCAGCAGGAAAAAAGCACAAACTTAAACCAGAAGATATTAAGTTTATGTATTTACCACCAAGCGGATTGGATAATTTAACTAAAAGCCTGGATTTTATTTCTGATTATCAAAAATGGAGCGATGATAAATTGAACCAAGCGTACATAAAAGAAGGTTATGCCTATTTTGAAACAGCTGATGTACAAGTTAAAAAGAAAACTTCAAAATTATTAATGCAACTCTTAAACCCGGGATTTAGTAAAGAGTGCAAAATATACTGTGATCCAAATGCAAAAGAAACTACTTCATTAGGAGTTGGAGGAGTTAAATTTATTGGAGGCGATGCAAAATCTTATTACGTAGCAAAAAAAGATGCACCTGCAGTTTTATTAAAGAAAAAAGAGTATAAAAAAGAATTTGCACCATTATGGGGTAGCTGTGANAAAGTNATTTCTGNAAATCCTGAGCCTAAATGGACAGATTTAACAAAACATGTTATTACTTACTCTGAGTGTGCAGAATCAAAATAATTGACTTGCAAACTAAAAAAATATAGAATAAAAAAAGCCGATAGCATTAAAACTATCGGCTTTTTTACAACTAACACAAACCATTTTTATTTAACGAACTTGTCGATAATTTTGTCTGTTTCTGCTTTTGAAGTGTCTGGTTTTAAGTCAAATAAAAGAGAATACAAAGCTTTTCTATCTACTTTAGCTTCTAAGTTTAAGTCTTGGTGTCTGTCAAACAGCGTTTGCCATTTGTCGCGAACGTTTTTCCAAAGAGCGTTATTTTCCTTCCACCATTTTTGGGCAGCAGCACATTTAATATCCGGAACTTTAGTGTAAACATCAAATCCTTTTTCTTGTGCTAACAAGAGATCTTTTCCACTGTCATCTCTCACCAGTTTGTCATTGTCTTGCTCATGATTCCATCCAGTAGAAGTGATTTCATGAATGTTTCTTCTTTTCAAAACATTATAATCATTTCGTTTGGTTTGCTCTCTTCTTGGTAAAGGAGCATCAGCAACATTAGCCCAGTAATCTTTACCGTCAACGTGTACCCATGTTGATGATCCTTCGTATCTTGGACTATCATCTACCTGATATACTTTTTGAGTCCATTGTCCTTTTACCGCTTTTTTATCTAATTTTTGGTATTTCCAGGATGTTCCTTTATTAAATGAATATAAGTCTGTGTTTTCAAAAAGCCAGTCCTGTCTCCAGTGTTTGATGATCATATCGTCGCTCACAATCAATAAATGCTGCATTACGATTTTGTTTGGAGTATCTTCCAGTAAATCAACCCACTCTAAAGCAGACTCATGTTTAGTCTCTGATGGCTTGTACGTAAGAGTATCTTTTGGATATTGAAAAGTTTCAGTAAAATTAAATTTCACTTCATAACACCCGCACATTGATTTAATCGATTTGATGTCTTGTTGTTTTTTATCCTGGCTAAAACCAAGCGTACAAGTCAAAGCCGTTACGGCCGATAAAAAGAGGCTTTTTGTAATCATAACTTATTGTTTTGTTTTAAAATTTTTTCAGCAAATATATAAATTTTATTTAGAACAAATAAAAATAGTTATATATTTGCGATCTTATTAAGACTTAATAAAAATAATGAAAATTAAAATTACCCTTTTTATAGCGATTCTTTTTTGTCAAATTTCTTTTGCACAGCAGAAAGATTCTACAGCTGTAAATAAACTTTCAGAGGTTGTTGTTACTGGACAGTTCGAACCTCAATCCATAAAAAAATCGGTATTTAATGTTCGCGTTATTTCAAATCAGGATATTCAAAATTTAGCTGCGACTAACTTATCAGATGTTTTAAATCAGTATTTAAATATTACCGTTACGCCAAGTGGCACAAGTGGGCGTTCTACTGTTTCTCTTTTTGGATTAGATGCGCAATATTTTAAAATTTTAGTTGATAATGTCCCTTTGGTTAATGAAGCAGGTTTGGGTAATAATATAGATTTATCGCAAATAAATCTTAACGATGTAGATCATATTGAAATAGTTGAGGGTTCAATGGGAGTGAGTTATGGAGCTAATGCAGTAAGCGGTGTATTAAATATCATTACAAAGAAAAATTCCAAATATAAGTGGGGAATAACAGCCTATGTTCAGGAAGAAACAGTAAATAAAGAATATGCTCTTTTTGATGAAGGTCGTCATATTCAGTCTTTACGAGTTTCGCATACATTCAATAATAATTGGTATGTATCTGCAGGAATTAATCGCAATGATTTTCAAGGCTATTTAGCTGATAAAAAAGGAGTAGATTATGCTGAAAATGACGGTACTCGTGGTTACAGATGGCTTCCAAAAGAGCAGTTAAACGGAACAGCAACAATCGCTTATCAAAAAAATAGTTTTCGCTTTTTTTATAAATTCGAATTTTTAGATGAGGATGTAGACTATTATAACAGCACTGTGCAATCTGGTTATAATAGTACGCTAGGTTCTTATCGTTATAGTGAAGATAGTAGGTACTTTACAAACAGATACTTCCACAACTTAAATGCTACCGGAAAGTTATTTTCTCAATTAAATTATAATGTTTCGCTTTCACACCAAAAACAACAACGTGATGTAGAAGATTTTAGATATTATTTAGCAACTAAGACAGAATCGAATAATGTTACGGTAAAAGATCAGTCTATGGAAGTTTTGTATTCTACAGGGACTTTAAATAATTTTTTTTCAGATAAAACAATAGACCTTCAATTGGGATATGAATTCGTAAATAATCGAGGTTATTCTTTAGTTCAGGAAGCAAATAACATTTTTAGTCCCGTGCGTAAAACGCTTGAAAATTATGATTTCTTTGCTTCTTCAGAGATCATGGCCACACATAAATTCTCGATACGACCAGGAATAAGATTTTCTGCTCAGTCTCAATTTGATAATCAGTTCGCTTCTTCTTTAGGGTTAAGATACTTGTTTGATAAAGGAATCGAACTTCGGGGTTCTTATGGAAACTCTTTTAGAACACCAACATTTGATGAACTGTACTCCAAACAAATTTTTGATGGACACTTTTTTACAGGAAATGAAAATCTGATTCCCGAAACAAGCACTTCATATGAGACAAGCCTTAAGAAGATGACCTTGTTTCCTTCTGGATTACAGCTTTCAAATACATTTGCCGGAAGTTATTTAAGTGTTGATGATCGAATCGGAATGGCATTAGTGCGATTCAACCCGGATACTGGAAATCCTGAATACCAATACATCAATATTAGTAAATATAAAATGTGGAATTTCTCAACCATGAATCAATTGAGAAAAGATAATTTCACTTTTAACTTTGGTGCAGCACTAATTGGAATCTCGCAGAAAATTGAAAACCTGGTATTTTCCTCAGATGACAAATTTCTTTATTCTTTCAATCTAAATGCAAGTTTTTCCTATACACTTCCAAAATGGAAAACGATTGTTTCAGGATATTATAAATACAACGGTAAAACACAGCAATTTATTGAAGGAGCTTCCTCTTACATTTTGTCTGAAGTTGCACCAAGTAATTGGCTTGATGCTAGTATTCGTCAAAATTTCTTCAAAGATCATTTCGAAGTAACTGTTGGAGCAAGAAATATTCTTAATGTAACCAATGTTACCCAAACCGGAACCGGAAGCGCTGCAGGACATGCAGGACCAGGTGAAGTAATGCTTGCCTACGGACGTTCCTATTTTTTAAAATTAGCATATAACCTTAATCTTTAATATAAATACAGAATACAATGAAAAAATTATTATTTCTATCAATCGCGTTACTATCCTTAGCATCATGTTCAAGTGATGAAGATACTAAAGTTGAAATTCCAACCGTTGGAGCAACTTTATCAGCCTCTGTTGGTGGGCCAAATCAGCCAAATCAAGTTTACCTTGATTTAAGTGCTGAAGAAACTAAATCAGTAAACAGAGCTTCATGGGATTTAGGATTCTCTTCTGGTTCAGATTTTAGAGTGATTATTAATGGTTCAATTAAAATGGCCGTTAAAAAACTAGAAACTTCAGATATCACTTTGCCTCAAACTAATGATCCAGGTGTTTCAGTTGGGACTTCAACTCTTACATCATATGGATATGTTGATAATCCAACAGGAGTTTTGACAGGAGCAGGAGCAGGTATTGGAACTGCTATTGCTGAAATTTCTGCTACAGAATCGGAGAATAAAGTGTATTTAGTAAATTTAGGATTAGCAATTTCTACTAAAACGGCAGGTGTAGGTGCAGTAGAAGCCGATGGAGACGCCAGAGGCTGGAAGAAAGTTAGAATCTTAAGAAGTGGAAATGGATATAAAATTCAATATGCAGACCTAAATTCTGCAACTTTTACAGAAAAAACAATCTTAAAAGATGCAGCTTTTAATTTTTCATTCTTTAGTTTAACTTCAGGAAGTACTGTTTCAGTAGAGCCTGAGAAAGCAAAATGGGATTTAAATTTCACCACTTTTACAAATTATATTCCTTCTCAGGATGCTGATAAAAAACCTATTGAAGTTACTTATGGATACGCTGATTTTATTACCACAAACGCAAAAGGAGGAACTCAAGCGTACCAGGTATTAACTTCTTCTAAAACTTATGAGGCTTTTGTAAAAGCAGATGTTGTTGAAGCTAACTTTACTATTTCTGCAACAGATCAAAGAGTAATTGGTGCTAACTGGAGAAATGGTGGTGGACCAGGGACATTACCAAGTATTAGAACTGACCGTTTTTATGTGGTTAAAGATGCTGCAGGGAATTACTACAAAGTTAAATTCCTTTCAATGACAAATGATGCAGGAGTAAGAGGATATACTACTTTAGAGTATGCTATGTTGAAATAATTATATACAAAACAAAAAATATACAGGTGCTGTTTCTGCGTTTAATTAATAAGGGCTAGCAGCGAAATCAAAAATTAGTTAATCATTAGCTTTGTTTTTTTTATTTTTTTTGAGGGAGGTTAGATAATATCTAGCCTCTTTTTTTGTTTTTTATTTTAATGTTAAAAAGGCTTATAAATTAATGTTTAACCCTATATTTGTGCCTGTTTTTTTAATGTCGAATTAACAGGAAATTTTAATAAATTTCATATCAGCCATTCTTCAAATTATAATTATTAAGTGAATACAAAATCCTATTTTTTTCAGTCTTTCGCAATTGTCGCCCTGGCATTCATCGCCTTTATTGGATTCAAACAAATTTTGCCGGATAAAATCTTTTCGGATAGTAAAATTGATTCTAAAAATGTATTAATCGACAGTATGCTTTTAGAGTCAGTTGCTAATGATTCCTTGTCTCTTGAAAACGACAGCATTGCTCAGGCAGAACAGGAAGAAGCACAGCAGGAAATTGTTTTTGAAAATACAGAAGGAATCGAATTTCCATCAGAAACTTTCGAAAACTATAAAGGATATCAATATCTGGTTTCGTTTTACGAGAAGTTATATCAATTAGAGAAAAATCCACAAGCTAAAGTACGAATTGCCTATTATGGTGATTCTATGACGGATGGCGANTTAATNGTTCAGGACGTAAGAACCAATTATCAGGAACGTTTTGGTGGAAATGGAGTGGGGTTTGTATCCATAACTTCAGAATCTGCAGCGTCCAGAGGTTCGGTAAAATCGGTTTATTCTAAAAACTGGAAAACACAATCCTATTTAAATGTAAAAAGACCAACAAGCCCATTTGGAGTAAACGGTCACGTATTTTTCGCCAATGATAAAACCAATCCAACCTGGGTCCAATATGAAGCGGGAACGAATAAATATGCAACTACTTTAGATAATCCGGTATTGTTTTACGGAAAATCTGCCAAAAGAGGAAATGTAAACTTTATTATTGGAAAAGATACACTTCGAAAAAATCTTGTTCCGAATAATTTGGTCAACAGTCTAAAAGTAACTTCAGGAAGCATAAAAGCATTTAAAGCTAATTTTGTGCATGCCGATTCTATTCCGATTTACGGTTTCAATTTCGATAACGGAAGCGGAGTTCACGTAGATAATTTTTCACAAAGAGGAAATTCAGGATTGCCAATTTCAATGTTTGATGCCGATGTAATGAGAGCTTTCAATAACAATCTTAAATATGATTTAGTTGTATTGCATTATGGAACCAACGTTTTGAATTATGGTACCAAGAATTACTATTGGTATGAAAAAGGAATGAAAAAAGCCGTGAATAAAATAAAAGAATCTTTTCCGGGAGTTTCTATTCTGATTGTTTCTACTGCAGATAAAGCAACGAAATATGATTTAGAAATGAAAACAGATTCAGCTGTTGTTCCTTTAATGAAAGCACAAAAAAGATATGCTTTAGAATCAGAATCCGGATTTGTGAACTTATACACTTTAATGGGTGGTGACGGATCAATGGTAAAATGGGTTGACGAAACACCGGCCAGAGCCAATAAAGATTATACGCATTTTAATCAGCGTGGTGCAAAAGCAATTGGAAAATTATTATACGATCAATTAAATAAAGGTTACGAAGAGTATAAAATATTACGAGAGAAACGTGACGCTGTTTCCCGTCAGCAAAGAGCAGCACGAAAAACAAACACAGACTCGGTCTCTGTAAAAAATGATAGTGTAAATGAATAAACTAATTATTTTCTTTTGTTGTCTTTTTTTATCTGCAAATAATAAAGTGCAAAAGACAGTCCCACTTCCAATAACTAAGCCTATGAATAGTAAAACTGATACAACCACAGTTGATTCTTTTTCTGACGATAAGATTTATAACGCAAAAGTTTTGGAAAGCATTTTTCAGAAATTAAATGAAAATGACAACCAGAAAAGTCAAAAGATAAATATTGTTCATATAGGAGATTCTCATATTCAGGGTGATTTAATGACCAATGAAATTAGAAAAAACCTGCAGCAACGATTTGGGAACGCCGGGCGAGGCTTAGTATTTCCTTATCAATTGGCCAAAACAAACGGATCTTACAACGAACGTTTTCGTTCGAACAGAACCTGGGAAAGTTATAGAAATATTCATCCTCATAAAAATTACCCGGTTGGTTTAAGTGGAATCGGACTTTGGAGAGATAGTGGCGGTTTTGCAGTAGAACTGAATGTGAAAGATCCGGCATACAAGTTTAATTCGATTAAAATTATTACACCGCAAAACCAGAATATGTTTGACTTGGCAACATCATCTCAAACGAATATTATTCAATCGACAGAGCGAAAAGTAATTACGCATAAAATAAAAAAAGGAGAAGCAATTTCAACTATTGCCGATAAATACAATATTTCGGTTGCTGATATTAAAAAAGCAAATAGTTTGAAATCAAATAATATTCGGGCAGGAAGAACATTAAAGATTCCAACGAATGAAACAAAACCAAAAGCAATCAAAAGCTCAGCGTTTGTTTCTTTAGATATGGAATCAGACTCATTTTGTCATTATTATAATTCGGAAAAAGCATTAGATAAAATCTTCCTGATTCCGAATAAAGACGCTTCTAAATTTGAGCTAAACGGAATTGTTTTAGAAAAAGATGCCCCCGGATTACTTTATAGCAGTATAGGTGTAAACGGAGCAAAGTTTTCAGATTACAATAAATATCCAATATTTTTTGAGCAGTTAAAAGCGTTGCATCCGGATTTACTGGTTTTTTCACTAGGAACAAATGAAAGCTACGATCACATGGAAGCTTCAGCATACATCAAAGAATTACGCCAGTTTATAAAAAATATAAAGGATCAAAATATCAATGTTCCGATAATAGTGATGACGCCGCCGCCTTCTTTGCTTAAAGCAAGAAGACCTAATATTTACGTTCAGGACTATGCAAAAAGTATTCTCGGAATTGCCAAAGAAGATGGTTTCGCTGTTTGGGATTTATATGATGAATTTGGCGGGATGGAAGGTGTCCGACAATTAAAAGCGGAAAAATTGATTGGTCCGGATTATGTTCATTATTCCAAAAAAGGATACGAAAAACAAGGAAATTTGTTTACACAGGCGTTTTTAAAAGCATACGATAATTTTAAATTAAAAAATTAAGTTGATTACAATTGATAGCATAAATAATTGGTTTGTTCAAAACTTTGGGGAAGTTACTTTAGAGCAGG
>Ga0065714_10065449_pt1 | contig 10019 bp, 7 predicted proteins | sample MisRhiReplicate2_FD_59101 | JGI IMG/M metagenome (GOLD analysis project Ga0065714, IMG submission 59101) | Miscanthus rhizosphere microbial communities from Kellogg Biological Station, MSU, sample Rhizosphere Soil Replicate 2: eDNA_1 v2... | ecosystem: Host-associated > Plants > Roots >... | reverse complement strand
TGTAAATGCGGACTTGGCTTTTGCGTTTAGTGATACTGATGACAATAGACTAAAACTCACAATGTATAAAAATGGAGAATGGAGTTTTTTTAAAAATAATATAAAACTAAATCCGGGTGAAGCAGCATTTGCAGCAAGTAACACCAATATTTCCTCAGCCAAAAATTATGTTTGGATTGCAACAGGTGGAAAATCTTCAAGAATTTTGAAATTAAATTTAAAAAATCAGCAGATCGAAATTTTTAATACACCATTTATTCAGGGAGAATCTTCACAGGGTATGTATTCAATAGATTTTTCTGATGATAAATTCGGGATTGCGGTCGGTGGAGATTATACCAAACAAGAGGCAAACACCAATAATATTGCAACGACAATTGACGGGGGCAAAACATGGCAGATTCAGGCTTCTGGAAAAAATGCAGGATATACAACTTGTGTAAAAATAAAACCAAATTCTAAAGGAAAAGAAATTATAGCAGTTGGAGATCAACACATCAGTTACTCATCTGATTTCGGAAAAACATGGAAGAAAATCTCTGACGAAAAAGCACTTTTTGTCTGTGAATGGATTGATGATAAAACGGTAGTTTTTGCAGGAAAAGGCAGAATTATAAAAATGAAAATGGATTAATATTTAAATGAAATTTAAGATGACTTATTTTTTATTTTAATGTTTCTGATAGACGATATCGTTTATTTAACTGACTTTTTCAAATTACCTTTGAACAAAATTTCTCCAATGAAAAATCTGAAAATATTTTTTTTACTCTTAGTTCCTGCTTTATTTTACACACAAAAAATAAGGATTTTTATTCTTGCCGGACAATCGAATATGAATGGTTTTGGATATAATAAAGATCTTCCGAATGAGTTAAAATCCTTTAAAGACGTTTACATATTTCAGGGAAATTCTGTTCCTGACGGAGATCTAAATGGCGGAACCGGAAAATGGGATGTTTTAAAACCCGGGAACGGAACAGGCTTTAAGTCTGATGGAAAAACTAACACGCTTTCAGACAGATTTGGTCTGGAACTTTCTTTTGCTAAAAGAATGAAAGAACTTTTCCCGAACGATAAAATCGCCTTGATAAAATATGCAAGAGAGGGTACTTCTATTGACAGTCTTGCAGCGGCAAATTTTGGATGTTGGGATGCTGATTTTAATGGCAAAAATGGGATTAATCAATATGATAATTTTTTGAAAACAGTGAAAAATGCCTTGTCTGAAAGTGATATTGATGGAAACGGAAAAAAAGATGAAATCATTCCATCAGGAATTCTTTGGATGCAAGGTGAAGGTGATGCAAGTTACAACGAAGAAATTGCCAGCAAATATTACGGACATTTAAAAATTTTAATGAATCAAATGAGAGCAACTCTGCTTGCAGATGATCTTCCTGTTGTGATCGGTAAAATTTCAGATTCTGGGAAGAATGAAAAAGGAAAAGTTTGGCCAACTGGTGAACTGGTACAATACGCTCAGGAAAAATTTGTAAAAACAGATAAAAACGCTGCAATCGTCCGTTCAACCAAAAAATACAATTACGGAAATGATCCTTGGCATTACGACAGCGCAGGTTATATTGATTTAGGAAAAAACTTCGCAGACGAAGTATTTAGATTGATTATAAAATAAGAACTAATATATTTCATGCTCAAAAAGTCATCCGTAATGGTTAATTTTGCATGATGAAAATCTCACAAGGATTTAATCTTTTTTAAAATTTCAAAATGAATTCGTTAATCGATAAATATAATATTCCCGGACCTCGTTACACGTCTTATCCCACTGTTCCTTATTGGGACGAAAGCACTTTTTCACCAGAAAAATGGAAAGAAAGTGTGATAAGATCTTTCAATGAAAGCAATTCGGAAGAAGGTATTTCAATTTATATTCACCTGCCTTTCTGTGAGGCTTTATGTACATTTTGTGCTTGTCATAAGCGTATTACAAAACAACATAGTGTAGAGATTCCGTATCTTGAAAGTGTTTTAAAAGAATGGAAGTTATATTTAGATTTGTTTAACCAACAACCAACAACCAACAACCAACAACCAATTTTAAAAGAACTTCACTTAGGAGGCGGAACTCCCACCTTTTTCTCCCCGCAGAATTTGAAAACATTGTTGGAAGGGATTTTTTCAACAGTTGAAATTGCTGAACATCCCGAGTTTTCATTTGAAGGTCACCCGAATAACACAACCAGAGAACATCTGCAGACTTTATATGATTTAGGTTTCAGAAGAGCGAGTTTTGGGGTTCAGGATTATGATCCAAAAGTACAGAAAGCGATCAACAGAATTCAGCCTTTCGAAAAAGTAAAAGAAGTAACCGAAATCGCCCGTGAAATTGGTTATACAGGAATCAGTCACGATTTGGTGTTCGGTCTCCCGCATCAAAGTTGGAAAGCAATGGAACATACGATTCACAAAACAATGGAACTAAAACCAGATCGTTTAGCGTTTTATTCTTACGCTCACGTTCCGTGGGTAAAAGGAGTCGGACAAAGAGGTTTTGATGAAAATGATCTTCCGAGTGGCGAAGAAAAGCGACGTTTGTATGAAGATGGCAAAAGACTTTTGGAAAATTTAGGATATATTGAGGTGGGAATGGATCATTTTTCTCTCGAACACGATGATTTGTATCAATCTTTAATTCAGAAAAAACTTCACCGTAATTTTATGGGATATACTTCGAGCAATACCCAATTAATGGTTGGCTTGGGAATGTCTGCAATTTCAGATTCATGGTATGCTTTTGGGCAGAATGTAAAAACTGTGGAAGAATATCAGAAAATTGTTGAGGAAGGAATAATTCCAGTAGTAAAAGGACATATTCTGAGCGAAGAAGATTTAATTGTAAGAAGACATATTTTAAATTTGATGTGTCAGCTTGAAACTACTTTTGATATTCAAAATTCTTTTCCTGAATTGGAAAATGCCTTCGAAATGTTAAAAGAAATGGAAAAAGATGAACTGGTTGAAATTCATGATAATCAGATAAAAATTACCGAGAAGGGGAGGGCGTTCACGAGAAACGTTGCGATGGTTTTTGATCTCAGAATGATGAGAAATAAGCCAGAAACGAGAATTTTCTCAATGACGATATAAAAGAAAAGCGATTCAAAACTGAATCGCTTTTCTTTGCCTAAAGCCTAAAGCCTAAAGCCTAAAGCCTAAAGCCTAAAGCCTAAAGCTATTTAATAATCAACTTCTGACTGTACTCTTGCAAATCTCCCGATTTGATGTTGAGATAATAAACTCCGGGTATAACTCCGGTAATGTCAAAACTGTTTTCGCTATCCAGTTTCACATCAGTCATAACGATTTTACCTTCTGTACTGATTAATTCTATTTTAGCATCAGCAGATTGTAATCCTTCCACAAAAACTCTTTCAGAAGCAGGATTTGGATAAATTCTTATCTGGTTCAAAGTATTTTCCTGTGTTCCTAAACTGGCTGTCGTGATTTTATAAATTTTTCCGTTATTGACTGCTGCCACATATAATTCTTTCTGAAAATCTTCGCCAAATGTTGAAAAATTGTTTCCTGAATAAGCAGTAGTCCAAGTAATAACATTATTAGAATCTAAAGTTCCGATCTGTTGTGAGCAGTAGTCCGCAAAAAAATATCTTCCCTGCAGACTCGGTGATGCAGTTCCCCGGTAAACGTAACCTCCCGTAATCGAGCATTTTCCACCTGAATGATCATATACCGCTATTGGAAATGTCATTGTAGCTGAAGCAGCACAACCTGCATTATTATAAGTGTTGTTTCCTTCGTAGCATCTCCATCCGTAATTGAGTGCTGAAGTTGCGATTGGCATTTTGTTGATTTCTTCAATCGCGCCTTGACCGACATCTGCTATCATTGCGCTTCCTGTTGTAAGATCGAATGAAAATTTCCATGCATTTCTTAATCCGTAAGACCAAACTTCATCTGCACCATCAACTCCGGCTCCGATAAATGGATTTCCGGCAGGAATGTTATAAGGTCCGGTCGAATTGATGTCGATTCGCAACATTTTTCCCAACAAAGAATTTTTATTTTGTCCGTTATTATTAGGGTCACCGCCGCTTCCACCGTCACCGGTCACAATCCACAGATTACCATCAGGAGCAAAGTGAATACTTCCGCCATTGTGATTGTCAAATGGTTTTGGTATATTGAGGATGATTTTTTCGCTGGTATTGTCAGCAACATTCGGATTGGTTGTACTTACAGAATATCTCGCAACAACAATATTTCCTGCAGTATTGTTATAGTACACAAAAAAGTAGCCGTTGGTTGCATATTGAGAATGAAAAGCTAATCCGAGAAGTCCTCTTTCTCCGCCATAAGTAATTTTTGAACTGATATTGAGGAAATCAGCAGCGTTAATGGTTCCGTTGGGTTGAATGATCTTAATAATTCCGTTCTGTTGTACGACAAATAATCGGCTGTCGTTAGCATTCGTGATTTCTACAGGTGCAGTAAGACCTGTCGCAAATTCTTGCAATACAAAACTTTGGGAATAAAACAGTAAGGAAGAAAATAGTGAAACTGAAAGTAGTAATTTTTTCATAATATTTTGATATTTAGTGTATTATGTTAAATGAAAATTCCGTACCAAAAGGAAATTAAAAAATTCATTAAAATTTTATATAAAAATTAGTAAATCTTTAATTGAATGCAGAATACCGATATATCTGAAAATAAACCATTTCTGTTCTTAAAAATTCATAAAATATCAATAAAATCATTATATTTGCCGACTTAATTTAACGTAGTTATAACAAAATGCAAGGAAAAGGACTTATTACAATTGTTGCTATTGTACTAGGGTTAATTTGCTTAAATGAGCTATTACCAACATGGTACGCCAGCAAAATTGAAAAGCAGGCAACTGCTATTGCAGGAGACAATCCGGAAAAGTATCAGAAAGAAATCGCAAGACTTTCTAAGGATACATTGAATCTAGGTTTTACAGAACTTTATTACACCAAAGCGAAAGACAAAGAAATGAAACTTGGTCTTGACCTTAAAGGGGGAATCAACGTTCTTTTGGAGATTAATCAGAGAGATCTTGTGAATGATTTAACCAATTATTCTACAAATCCTATTCTGATCGAAGCTTTGAACAAAACTGACGAAGTTCAGAAAAATTCAACAAAATCTTACATCGACAATTTCTTTGTTGAGTTTGATGCTGTAAATAAAGCAAAAGGAGCAAATCTAAAACTTGCAGATCCTGAAATTTTCGGTAATACGAATCTTTCTGAGATCAAATTCAATACGACAGATGAGCAGGTTCAGAGCATCATCAAAAGAAGAATCGACCTTTCTGTAGGTACTGCTTTTGAAGTAATCAGAACCAGAATCGATAAAATGGGAGCTGTTCAGCCGAATGTTCAGAGAGTTCCTGGTACAGCAAGAATTTCTGTTGAAATGCCGGGAATGAAAGACATTGACAAGGTGAAAAAAATGCTTCAGACTTCTGCGAAACTTCAGTTTTGGGAAGTACAGCAAATTCCTGAAGTAGCTTCATATTTCCAGACTCTTACAACTACCGTTTCTACGAAAGGTGATTCTATTGGAGTTGCGAAAAATACTAATTTCATGAGCCTTCTTCAATTAGATAAATTAAGAACGAATGGTGTTGCCAGCGTAAAATTATCTGATACTGCGAAGGTTAACAAAATATTAAACAGCAAAATTGCTAAATCATTGCGTCCAGCAAACATTAAATATACCCAGTTTATGTGGGGATATAAGCCGGAATCAACTGATACAAACAGCTTGGTATTGTATGCTGTAAAAGGAAATATCAGCCAAAAAGCTCCTGTTGACGGTTCGGTTGAAACTGCAAGTATAGGTTACGATGAACTAAGCAGAGTTGTTGTAGACATGCAGATGGATTCTAAAGGTGCAAAAGACTGGAAAACTTTAACGGAGAAAAACGTTGGAAAACCGGTTGCAGTAACTTTGGATAACAGAGTATATACAGCTCCAAATGTTGTGGGTGCTATTCCAAACGGTAAAACTCAAATCTCTGGTAATTTCTCTCAGGAGGAAGCTAAAGAATTGGTCGACGTTTTAGGAGCAGGTAAATTACCAGCAGGAGCAAAAGTAGTTCAGGCAACTCAGGTAGGACCTTCATTAGGACAAGAGTCTATTGATGCAGGGATGCTTTCATTCGGTATTGCATTCTTAATCATTATTGCATATATTATTTTCTATTACGGTGGAGCGGGAGTTTATGCTGTAATCGCAATGATTATCAACTTATTCTACATTTTCGGAATTATGGATTCCGCAGATGCTACACTTACCCTTCCTGGTATTGCGGGTATCGTTCTGACGATGGCAATGGCAGTAGATACGAATGTAATTATTTACGAAAGAACAAAAGAAGAATTATTCGCAGGAAAAAGTATTCTTGAGGCATACAAAGATGGTTTCAAACATGCATTAAGTGCGATTGTTGATGGTCACTTAACGACGTTATTGACTGCAGGTGTACTATTCTTATTCGGAACCGGTCCTATTAAAGGATTTGCTTTGACTTTAGGAATTGGTATCTTAATGACATTCTTTACTTCTGTATTGCTTTCAAGAGTAATGATTTTCAGCAGATTGAATAAAGGAAAACATCTTTCTGTTTGGACTGCTCCTACTAAAAACCTATTCAGAAATACCTGGATCGATTTTATCGGGAAAAGAAAATATGCTTACATCGTTTCTGGTCTATTGACAGTTGTATGTATAGCATCAATCGCAATCCACGGATTCAAATACGGAATTGACTTTACCGGAGGTAGAAACTACGTTGTAAGATTTGATAAAGATGTAAATGCTGAAAATATCGAGCAGAATTTGGTTAAAATGTTCAAAACTGAAGACGGTAAAAACTCTTCTGTTGAGGCTAAAACTTTCGGTAGCGAAAATCAGTTGAAAATATCTACAGATTATTTAATCGATGACGAATCTTTGAAAGCTGACCAGACCGTGGAGCAGAAATTATATGAAGGTTTAAAATCAAGCTTACCGGCTAATATTACTTTGGAAGATTTCAAAGCTGCTGATAAAGGTAATACAGGAATTGTTTCTTCTGAAAAAGTAGGACCTACGGTTGCAGATGATATCAAAACTCATGGTATGTTAGCAGTTGCTGCTGCTTTGGCAGGTATCTTTATCTACATTTTAGTAAGATTTAGAAAATGGCAATTCTCATTGGGTGCTGTTGCGGCATTATTCCATGATGCGATTATTATTTTGGGAGCTTATTCATTGCTTCACAAATTCATGCCTTTCAACATGGAGATTAATCAGGATTTCGTTGCTGCGATCTTGACGGTTTTAGGATATTCAATCAATGATACCGTAATTATCTTCGACAGAATCAGAGAATATTTAAGAGAGAAAAAATCTCTTACATTAGCAGGATTGTTTGATGATTCTATCTCAAGTACATTGGGTAGAACTTTCAACACTTCATTTACAACAATTCTTGTAATCTTGGCTATTTTCATCTTTGGTGGAGATAACCTGAGAGGATTTATGTTTGCAATGTTGATCGGTATCGGTTTCGGTACCTATTCATCCATATTCATTGCTTCGGCGATTGCTTATGACTTCCTTAAAACAGGAAAAGAAGAAGGTGTACACGGAAAATCATCTTCTGATAAAGAAGTCCTTGCTTCAAAATAATTTACACTACAATAAATAAGAAAAAGCCTTTCATTTGGAAGGCTTTTTTCGTTTTCTGAACATTATACTTTTTTAATAGAGAAAATTTAGGATCACTATTTTTGGGGATTTGATTACTTTTGCAGAGCTATGGAAAAATCAAAGAAAAAAGCTGCGATGAGCTTTATTTTCATCACTTTGCTGATCGATATTACAGGATGGGGAATTATTATTCCCGTAGTTCCGGCTTTGATCAAAGAATTGATTCATGCTGACATCAGTGAAGCTGCAAAATATGGGGGTTGGCTTGGTTTTGCCTATGCTTTCACTCAATTTGTATTTTCGCCAATTGTCGGTAATCTGAGTGATAAATTCGGACGAAGACCTATTATTCTGATTTCACTGTTCGGTTTTGCCATTGATTATATTCTTTTAGCATTATCACCAACAATTATCTGGCTTTTTGCAGGTAGAATTATCGCAGGAATTACCGGAGCAAGTGTCACAACGGCAAGTGCATATATCGCAGATATTTCGACAGATGAAGACCGAGCTAAAAATTTTGGTTTAATTGGAGCTGCTTTCGGGCTCGGATTTATCATTGGTCCTGTGATTGGTGGCGTTTTAGGACATTATGGAGCAAGAGTTCCATTTTATGCGGCAGCGGTTTTATGTTTACTGAATTTCCTTTATGGATATTTCATTCTTCCTGAAAGTTTAGATAAAGACAAAAGAAGAGAATTCAGCTGGAAACGGGCAAATCCTGTCGGTTCATTTAAATTTTTAGGCAAACATCCTGAAATCTCAGGGTTGATTGTTGCTTTAATTTTAATCTACATCGCTGGTCATGCCGTGCAAAGTAACTGGAGCTTTTTTACGATGTACGAATTTGACTGGACTGAAAGAATGGTTGGGATTTCTCTTGGAGTAGTTGGGCTTTTAGTTGGTTTGGTACAAGGAGTTTTAATTCGATGGACAACCCCAAAATTGGGTGAACAAAAAAGCATCTATTACGGTTTGGCTCTTTACGCTCTCGGAATGTTACTTTTTGCATTTGCCACAGAAGGCTGGATGATGTTTGTTTTCCTGATTCCATATTGTTTGGGTGGAATTTGCGGACCGGCTTTACAATCTGTGATCACCAAAAGCGTTCCTTCAAACGAACAGGGTGAATTGCAAGGAGCATTAACAAGTTTAATGAGTGCAACTGCGATTATCGGACCTCCGATGATGACCAATTTATTTTACTTTTTCACGCATGAAGAAGCACCTTTTAAATTTTCTGGTGCGCCGTTTTTCTTAGCATTTATCTTAATGACAATCAGTGTGGTGGTGACATACTATGCTTTCCAGAAAAAGAAATCTTAAAATTTATTTAAAATTAAACCTTAAAACATTATTTGTTTATAATCTTTTGTAATTTAGCATCATGGAATTAAGCATTGGAGAAATGGCATTGATCGCCATTGCGATTGTGGTTTTATTCGGACCGGATAAATTGCCTCAGATTGCTCGAGATCTAGGATCGGGAGTAAGAAAAATGCGTGGCGCAGTAGAAGATATCAAAACCGAAATCATGAAAGAAACAGATAATCCTGTCTCTGAAATAAAACGTGAGATCGAAAAAGTGAAAGATGCTGCCAAAGATTTTGATCCTACAAAAAATATTCAGAAAGATATTATTGGTGAACCTTTAGCTGATACAACTCCAAAATTGAAGCCTTCCGATGACGACACATACGAAGGTCCTGTAAGCAGATAATAATGGAAGAAATCATTCTTGAAGATAAAAAGGTATTTCTGTACCTCAATAATTTGGGAGATACTCCATTTGATCAGTTTTGGATGATGATCTCAGGAACGTGGATCTGGGTTCCTTTGTACATCATTTTCTGCTATTTTCTTTATAAAAATTTTAAGCTAAAATCTTTACTTTATATTCTTATTTTTGTCGCAATAGGAGTAACGGTTTCCGATCAGTTAGCCGGTGTTTTCAAATACGGAGTTGCAAGATTAAGACCCTGTCACGACCCAGGTTTACAATCTTATATGAGAATTGTAAAATGTGGCGGACAGTTCGGTTTCTATTCTGCCCATGCCTCAAATACCTTTTTTTTAGCGAGTTATCTAAGTTTTTTGTTAAAAGATAAGCTCAAATGGTTTCCTTATATTATATTTGTCTGGGCAGTAGTGGTATCATACAGCCGCATTTATTTAGGAGTGCATTTCCCGATAGATATTTTGGTGGGGGCGTTTGTTGGAATTTTATTGGGAGCTCTATTTTCTATGCTCGCCAAAAAAGTCATCAACAAACAAACTATATAAAATGAAAAAACTTTTACTCATTA
>Ga0065714_10003296_pt1 | contig 10019 bp, 5 predicted proteins | sample MisRhiReplicate2_FD_59101 | JGI IMG/M metagenome (GOLD analysis project Ga0065714, IMG submission 59101) | Miscanthus rhizosphere microbial communities from Kellogg Biological Station, MSU, sample Rhizosphere Soil Replicate 2: eDNA_1 v2... | ecosystem: Host-associated > Plants > Roots >... | reverse complement strand
TTAACAAGCAACACAGGGCATTTTGGAGCGAGAAGGGTAAAGGATGGTGTGAACACTCCATATAAGTTGTCTAAATATTTCATGATGGGGAATGGGCAAAATCCAATTTTCTTTGATGAAATGAGCAGCTCTTTTGTTTCTTGTGCGGCTAGTCCTACTGTGCTAAACCTCCTTACAGATGGTACCAACACTATGATTAGTGTAAATAATAACAATAAGAAGTTATTGTTTATGGGTACAAAAACAGCGTCTCCATATACAGGTTATGCTATTTTACAAGATAAAACAGATCCATCTATAAAGTTATTGTCGTCACTTACGCCTGCATTTCCTAAGCTTACTATAGGGAGCGAGACCATAAAAGTTACTGACAAGCTTTATAATGCCATTAACTATACTTTGATACTTGATGATGAGAACTTGCTTTATTTTACATTAGGTAACCAGGTTTGGTCTAGAAACTTATCAAATCAAAATGAACAGTTGCAATTTACCGCACCAGCTGGTGAAGAAATCACCTTTATTCGTCATAGAAAATATGCTTCAACAGTGCAAACAGAGGCTCCTTTCAGATACAATTATGTAATGATAGGTACGAAAAGTGGAGCTAATTACAAGGTACGTATGTTCACAAAAACATCAGGTAACCTTTCTTCTGCTCCAGAATTTACGCTTGAAGGAAAGGGTTCAGTAGGAGATGTGATGTATATTTCACCTTCAAATTCTGTTTACCTTAATAATTTTTAAAACAATAAGATACTTCACAAAGCTCTTTAAATCTATGATTTAAAGAGCTTTGTGAAAACTGATTTGAGTAGAAATAAATAATAGAAAGATATTTTTTAAATTCTTTTAGGGGGTAGGCCTTTTTAATTAGACATATATATATGAACCGCTCAATGACAGATATTAAATTCAGAGAACTGGCATCAAAATGTCAGGAAGGAATTGCTACTGAAGAAGAACAAGCAGCTTTTGATGAAGCTTATCAGTTACTTCTTAATAGACACCCTTCATGGGATACTGGGCTTATGGGTGAAAAAAAGGCTATGCATGACGAAATATACAATGGGTTGCTTTATCGTGTGAATAAGCATAAGACAAAGCATAAGGTATATTCGATAGCCCGGTATTTGTCGGCAGCGGCGGTCCTGATCATAGTTGGGGTCGCGGCCTACCTTTTTCTGAATAAATCAGATAGGAAAGATCAATCCCTTGCGGGTAATATTGTGCCAGGAACAAATACTGCAACTTTGACTTTGGGAGATGGCCGGAAGATCAATTTAAGTGATGCTGAAAATGGAGCACTGGTTGAGCAAACAGGAATTCAAATTACAAAATCTGCTGATGGTCAATTGTTATATAAAGTACAAGATGCCGGGGAAGGAGTAGGTCAGTCAAAACTCGCCTATAATACGGTGGAAACACCAAAAGGTGGGCAGTATCAGATTATTTTACCCGATGGCACTAAAGTTTGGCTTAATGCGGCTTCTTCTTTGAAGTTTCCTTTATCTTTTGCTTCCTCGGTAGATCGTAAAGTTGAGTTGAATGGGGAGGCTTACTTTGAGGTGAGAAAAGACAAGTCCCATCCATTTAAAGTAATCAATGAGGGACAGGAAGTTGAAGTCTTAGGTACTCATTTTAATGTCAATGGTTATAAAGATGAAGGCGCAATCAAAACCACCTTATTAGAAGGGAGCGTTAAAGTGGTCTCTACTTATGGCGTGAATGGTGATGAGGTAATTATCAGACCAGGAGAACAAGCTGTATTGACTAAACGTGGTATTGAGGTTGTTAAAAAGGATGTCGATCAAGTGGTTGACTGGAAGAACGGTGACTTTATATTCCAGAAAGAGAGTTTGAAAGATGTGATGAATAAAATCGGTAGATGGTACAATGTGAAAGTGGTTTATGATCAGGATGTAAACCAGAAGTTGACTTTTAGCGGACAGATGTCGAGATCAAACAGCATCTCCGAAATCTTAAAAAGTTTGGAATCAACCGATGAAATAAAATTTGAAATTAAAGAATCAACAATAAAAGTTACGAATAAAGACTAAGAACAAAGCGTAAAGACCAAAGAATCAATAAAAAACCTATATAACCTAACTAACCAAATCTTTAACCCTAAACCAAATTTAAAGCGAAGATGTTTTTGCTGGCAGCTTGTTGGTATAATAAAACATGCGTATGAGAAAAGTTACTTAACCTTTTATGAAGGCGTAACATAAATAAGCCAGGAGTGGTGGAACACTCCCGGCTAGCTATTTAATGTTATTCATCATGCCCGAATGTAATCGGGAATTGCGTAAACAATTATTAATGAAAACCGCGGGATGCCAAACTACTTCTCAGACTATTGGCATTCACGTATTAAACTAAACCAAATGTATGAATTTTTACTTTAATAGCCTATGCAGGCCACCAGCTGGCGTAGCTAAAATTTTGCTGGTAATGAAATTGATTATTATACTATTAACAGCTGGGGTTTTGCAAGTCAGTGCAAGTACCTATGGTCAGAGTGTGACATTGAAGACTAAGAAGGCCACCTTAGTAAGCATATTTAAAGAAATCAGAAAGCAAACGGGTTACGACTTTATTTATAGTGACCGAATGATGGAAAATGCCGGACTGGTTGATTTAGATTTTAATAACGTCTCAGTTGAGGAAGCTTTGAAAAAGGCTTTTATGAATCAACCTTTTATATACGAGATGGAAAAGAAAATCATTGTCGTGAAGGCCATGCCTTTTGTTGTTCAACAAGAACGAATTGTTACCGGTAAGGTAACTGATGAGGATGGCCAGATTTTGGTTGGCGTATCCGTAAAGAGTTTGAAAACTAATACAGTAACAAAAACGGATAAAAATGGAAAATACGCCATTAAAATAAGTGATAAAACAGATGCACTTACCTTTTCTTATGTAGGCTTTGAAGCCAAGACAATGCCGGTTTCTAATAAGCAAATCATAGATATTCAACTCAAATCAAGTGTTGGTAAGTTGAATGATGTCGTAGTTACAGGTACCGGTATTGACAGAAAGAAGGACAGTTTCACAGGGGCCTCTGCTACATTTTCTGGTGCAGATCTGAAAAAGGTTGGTAATAATAATATTATTTCCAGTTTAAGAGCACTTGATCCTGCTTTTCTCCAGATTGATAATGATTTAAAAGGATCTAATCCCAATGTGTTACCTACGCTTGAGCTTAGAGGTAAGACTACGGTTAGCGAGCTTTCGCTAAAAGATCAATTTGGAACAGATCCGAATCAGCCATTATTTATTTTGGATGGTTTTGAGACAAGTTTGCAAGCTATTATTGATTTAGACATGAACCGCGTAGCCTCCGTAATTATCCTAAAAGATGCGGCTTCTACAGCGCTATATGGGTCAAAAGCTGCAAACGGTGTTATTGTAGTAGAAACCGTTAAACCAATACCAGGAAAATTGCGCTTTTCCTATAGTAACGACATAAGAATTGAGGGGCCAGACCTGACCGTATACAACATGATGAATGCGGCAGAAAAATTGGAGTTTGAAAGATTATCAGGAAGATACAGAATTGACGATGCGCAACAACAGGTTGTATTGGACTCGATATACTATCAAAATAAGGCTGCTATTGCTCGGGGAGTCGATACGTATTGGTTAGCAGAACCGCTTCGCAATATCCTATCTCAAAATAACTCGCTGAATGTAAGCGGTGGTGACCAGATTTTTCGATATGGTGTGAGTTTTAATTATAAAACGAATCCTGGAGTAATGAAAGGCTCAGCCCGTAATTCATGGGGTGGAAATGTTAACCTTATTTATAGAAGAGATAAAATTAATATTAACAATTCCTTTTCTGTAAATGGTAATGAGAGTTCAGAATCACCTTATGGCAATTTTTCTGCTTTTGTGAACGCGAATCCTTATTATGAAAAAGGTACAAGTAATCCTTTTTTAGATCAAACAAAGACTTTCTCAAGTTATATAACGACAACCCCTTTAAGTATTGCGAATCCACTTTATAATGCGTCATTACCTTTTAAAAATTCGACAAATGGAATGACCATTACCAATAATCTTTCGCTACAATACAATATACTTCCGAAATTTAGGTTGAATGGTGCTTTAAGTGTATCGAAGGGGGCTTCTGGAAGTGATACTTACACATCGCCTGATCATACCAGCCAGGCAGCATTAATTCCTACGCTGCGTGGTAAATATTCCAGCGCCAAATCTGAAAGTTTTTCGTATAGCACAAATGCGCTATTGACTTATGGTAATGTATTTAAAGAAAAGCATTCAGTTACTGCCAACCTGAGAGGCCAGCTGAGCCATAACTACTCGAACTCAAAATCTTTTGTAGCTCAAGGATTTCCAACAGGATCTGAACCTATTTTAGGATTTGCCTATGGTTATGAAACTAATGGTATACCTAATAGTTTTACGAACTCTTTTCGTAGCGTAAATATCACTGGATCAACGAACTATTCCTATGATTCACGTTATCTGCTGGATGCTTCTTATCGCTTAGATGGGTCAACCGCTTTTGGTAAGAATGATCCATGGACTCCATATTGGTCTACGGGTATTGGATGGAATATGCATAATGAAAGTTTTTTGAAAAACAATAAAACAATTACGCGGATTAAGCTCTTTACGAATATTGGTGTAACCGGAAATCAAGCGATGAATATGCCGGTTTCCACTTCGATTTATCAATATTTGAAAGGCTACAATCAAGCTGGTTTGGGCGTAAATATTCTTACGCTTGGTAATTCTGATTTGTTACCAACAAAAACGACTCAATTGAGCAGTGGTTTGGATTTTGGAATGTTTGAGAATCGCTTGTCTGGGTATGTGAATGCATACTCTAAGGTCACCAATAATCAGATTGTTGCTGTTAGTTATCCTACTTCTTCTGGTGTTTCAAGTTATCAGTTTAATGCGGGTAAATTGGTGACGACGGGTTATGAAGTAAAACTGAATGTACTTGTAATTAATAATCTTTCAAGACGTATTACATGGAGAGTCGGCGTAACAGGCGCATCGACTGACGGCAAATATGAAGATTTTGGAAATGCATTAGACAAGCTCAATGCTGCAAAAGTATCTAGTAAATCTTTAAATCGTTTCAAGGATGGAGTTAGTCCAAATGATTTATTTACAGTTCGATCTTTGGGCATTGATCCGGCTACCGGCCGCGAAATGTTCTTAACGGAGACCGGAGCGCATACACTTGATTATGGGGCTGCGGATTTGCCTAAAGTAGGTAGCTCCAAACCATTGTTGGAAGGTGTGATTTCAACCCAATTCGGCTATAAAGATTTCTCAGTGTCATTGATGATGCGTTATAAAGCAAAAGCCGATGTTTTCAACCAGGCATTGTTAGACAAAGTTGAAAATATTGATTACAATGATATTGTAAACAATCAGGATAAACGTGCTTTGTATGATCGATGGAAAAAACCAGGAGACATTGCTCAATTCAAGGGCATTTCTTTGACTGACGCAACGCAAATGTCAACTCGTTTTCTTCAGGAAGAAAATACGCTTTCATTAGAATCCATCAACATGAGTTATACATTCAGAAATAAAAAATGGTTGAAAAAAGCGGGGCTGGAAAATCTAAACCTATCCGGGTATACAAATGATATTTTTCGCTTTTCAACTGTTAAACGCGAAAGGGGGACTGAGTATCCATTTGCCCGCTCAGTGTCGTTTAGTCTAAATGCTTCATTCTAAATAAAAGGAACCATGAAAAAAATATATAGATACTCAATTGTTGCTATCAGTATGGTAGCTTCATTGTCTTCTTGCACTAAATTTTTGGATTTACAACCTGAAGATAAACTATTGGAAACTCAGGTTTTTAATTCAGCCAAAAATATTAAAGCCAATTTAAATGGCATATATGTAAAACTAGGTGGAAGTACATTATATGGCGAAAACCTTACCCTAACCATTCCCGACATCCTTGCGCAAAGGTATAATATAGGGACCTCGAATGTTTTTTTTGGATATGCACAGCACAGATACACCGACGGTGGAGTAGCCGGAAAAATGTCCGAGATTTGGGCAAATGGCTATTCTACTATTTTTAACATCAATAGGTTCATGTTCAATCTGGATAATGCTCCGGGAATTCTGGATGCAAAAACCGATTCTACAAGTCGGGGCGAAGTATTAGCTATACGTGCTATGATGCATTTTGACCTTTTGCGTTTATTCGGGCCAATGTATAATTCTGCGGATTCTACACTTCAAAGTATTCCTTACAATACACAAAGTGAAGTTAGTATAAGTCCATTCTTGCCGGCTAATGATGTGATGAATCATATTCTGGCCGATTTAAACAAGGCCGAGGGTCTGCTTTCTGCGGATAAGTCAATGACTTTCGATAAAAAATTCCGGTTTAATTATTATTCGGTAAAAGCGATGCAAGCCAGGGTATATCTGTATAGGGGGAATAAACCTGAAGCTTTGGCAGCTGCTATGGTTCTGGTTCAAAACTCTACCAAATTTCCTTGGGTAACCCTTGGTAATATGAATGATAAAGCAAATGCTGACAAGATTTTTTCTTCAGAAATGATTTTGGGAGCATATAACCCTGATCTATATTTGAATACAGGCGGGCAGGCAAGGTATTTCGCCTCCGGTTTGGCCGATAATAGTATTCTGGCTCCACTTGATGGTCGTTTGATCGCTATGTTCCCGGAAACGTCAGATTTCAGATATGGATTTGACCAGCTTTGGGGAAAACCAGTAAATAAAAATTACAAAACATTTTTAAAGTATGCTGATATTGAAGACAAAGCCAAGCTTTACAGGAATACAATTCCCATGTTAAAGCTTAGTGAAATGTACTATATCGCAGCCGAATGTGAACCAAATCAAACTACAGCCATTGGTTATTTAAATACGGTACGATTAAATAGAAACCTGGGTACACCAGTATCTGCGCAACAGTTAACATCGGAATTAACAAAGGAGTACCAAAAGGAATTCTTTGGAGAAGGTCAGTTATTTTATTATTACAAACGGAACAATTTTACTGCGATTCCATCAGGAACTTCTGCTACGGCTAATTATACTATGGGGACTGCCAGTACTTTGAGAATTAAATATGTAGTTCCAATTCCATCACCCGAATCTGAACCTCGTAAAAACTAATTAAAAAATCATGAAGAAAGTTATATATAAAATCGCTATACTATTCGTAGCAGTTTCGTTGGTGTCCTGTGAGAAAGGACTAATGAATTTTGACAATAAACTTGCTGATGTTTATTTCTCAGATGCAGGTAGATCTATAAACGCCTTAGCTTTCGATTCATTATACGTGTCGTTTTCCTACTCTAAGTCCCAGGACTCTATAAGGGATGTCATAGTAGCCGTAACCGGTTCTCCTGTAGATCATGATAGAGCATATAAGGCGGTAATAAATCCGCTGTCAACCGCTATTTCCGGTACCCATTTTGAAGCTTTGCCTCAAAATTTTATCATCAGTAAGAACAAACTTTCGGATACGATCAAATTAAAACTGCTTCGTACTCCGGAAATGCAGACGAATAGTTATTTTGTTATTATTGATTTGGTTTCCAATGAAAACTTTGGTACTAATCTGAGTACTAGGTTGATCGCTGGTAAACCTTTAAAAACCATTTCAACCAAAATTCTTTTTAATGATATTGTAAGAAAACCTAAACTTTGGATTGATTCTTATTGGGGAGTTTTCACGCGGAAAAAACTGTTTTACGTATGTGACTTCCTGGAGATAACGCCTGAGTATATGGATGCTGGAATGAGCGTGGCTGAGAACTCTGCTTTACCTAAAATTGTACAACGTCATTTAAACACATTGAAAGCAGCCGGTAAAACCGTGTATGAGGATGATAATACGGAGATGAAAATGGGACCAAGTGCTCAATAATTATTCTTTTAAATAAAAATGTGAATATTATGCTAAAAAAATATACTTATGCTTGCCTACTGGCAGCATTGACATTATTTGCCTATTCGTGTAAAAAGGATATAGGTAATTATGATTACCACAAAATTAATGAGGTAAAGTTTCCTACTGAATTAGATGGAAAGATAACCGGTTATGTGCTTGAAAATTTGACTGTTAGTCCTCAGCTATCTTTTACACAGGATGCTGGGAACGATCCAAACCGATATACTTATGAATGGTCTTACATTGTTCCAACGACGCAAGAAAATCCTGGTATGACCACACTGGCCAATACAAAAGATCTGAATATGATTGTTAACCTGGCTCCAGGTACTTATCAGGCTTTTTTTAGAGTTACTGATCAGACTACAGGCGTTCAATTTAGTAAGAAATTTACGCTGGAGATTAGAAATGAATTCAATGAGGGCTGGTTGTTAATGACGGATGTTAATGGTAAAGCTCAATTAGATTTACTTTCAAAACAGACTGATGGTCAGTTTATTACGATTAATAACTTATTAGGGAAAACAAAATCAGATCTTTTATTAGCAGGGAAACCTCGATTGGTATATAGTTATAATACCGGAAAACTTAGCGGTTATGGTATTAATTTACCTTATGGACTTTATCTTGGAACTGATCAGAGTATTGATAGAGTGGATGCTGAGACTTTTGCATGGCAGCCGAAGTACAATGTAAAAAGGGAAATTTTAGATCCTGATCTTCCTGCAGATTTTCATATTGATGCGATCAAGAGAGCTCGGGGTGATAATAATGCTTATATGATTACCTCAAAAGGTGATGTATATTTTACGGCTCCTGTGCAACAGGTAAAATACAGTCAGCCGCTGAATTATGGGAATGGACTTCTGTATCGGGTAGCTCCATTTATTGCTGTGAATGAAAATTTTGTTACACCAAACCCGCAGGCATATTTTTATGATATGGAGAATAGACGTTTTTATAAACATTTTAGTGCTTTCGATTCTAGATTACTAACAGTTCCTGATCCTACAGGAACTGCACCTAAATTATTCTCGTACACAAATACCGGTAAAGATTTATTATACATGACTTTTGTGAATAAAGGAAGTGAGGTATATGCTTTGTTAAAGGATCCAGCTACAGTAAAGGTATATCTGGCTCGTTTTAGTTCAGCTGATGCTACACAAATAGATTTTAGAGAAATTGTATCTACAGATTTTGATAAGGCTGAAAATTTTGCGGTTAGCCCTGAACAAGGATATATTTATTACAATGTGGGGGGCAAGCTGTTCCAATATGATTACTCTACTACGCCTGCTACAAGTAAATTGGTAAAGGATTATGGTGCTGAGAAAATTAGCGTATTGAAATTCCAAACCTATCATAATGTGGTTAAATATCCTGACGAAAGGAAACTGGTGGTTTGTAGTTATGATCCGGCACTTCCAGGAGACAAAAATGGAAAGCTTGACATATATAATATCCTTCTAGGTGCTTCAGGAATAAGTTTAGATAAAAATTTTACTGGATTTGGTAAGGTTGTGAGTTTGCATTATAGAGAAAGATAGCATAAAATAGAAAATCCGGAAGCAATTGCTTCTGGATTTTCATTATTCACATTTTAATCATGTCAGCTCCATCTGACAATTGAAAATAAAAAGATATATAGATGAAAAAAATATTCGCAATTGCAGCCGTATTGTGCGGTCTGGCAATATCCCCACCGACTTTTGCCGAAGATGGCGGTAAAACCGTTATCAAAGGACAGATGTCTTCACAGCAGGGAGGAGCTTCCCTTTTTATCGAAGGTTTTGGTATGACTCAAAAGGGAAGAGCCAATTTTACAAAGGGAAGTTTTATTATGGAAACAACCTTTAAAGAACCTACATTTTGTATTTTAACTACAACGGATCCGGTTGTAAAGGGATTTAATGTATACCTGAAACCTGGTGATGATATATTAATAACAGTAAAAGACAATCAGGTTCTATTAAGTGGGAAAGGAAGTAAACTTAATCAGTTTCTCTTCGATATTGTTAATAAATATAATTACAAGGATAAGCAGTATACCGCTAAAGAAGTATATACCAATCGTGTA
>Ga0065714_10065447_pt1 | contig 10045 bp, 8 predicted proteins | sample MisRhiReplicate2_FD_59101 | JGI IMG/M metagenome (GOLD analysis project Ga0065714, IMG submission 59101) | Miscanthus rhizosphere microbial communities from Kellogg Biological Station, MSU, sample Rhizosphere Soil Replicate 2: eDNA_1 v2... | ecosystem: Host-associated > Plants > Roots >... | reverse complement strand
AGATGTCGATGATCAAGGGCAGGTCGGCGTTGCCCGGCTCAAAGTGTTCGTGGGCCGCCATCGCCCGTTCGACGAACAGTTGCAACGCAGAAAACCCCATCGCCTGATCGCGATCCAGCACCGCAATCGGTGGCGGACAATCGAGAGATTCCAGACGCTGCACATATTCGCCCTCGGCGCGCAGGCTTTCGCGGCTGGTGGCCAGAATATGTACCTGCGGCGCGCCACGCAGAATGCTTTCACTGAGCAGCGCGACGGCGTCGATCAAGTGCTCGCAGTTATCGATCACCAGCAGCATCTGCCGCTCGCGCAGGCTGCTGATCAGGCACGCCATCGGCTCGCTGTCATGCAGCGAAAGATCCAGCAGGGTGGCGAGGTGCGAGCAGATCGAGCGGGGATCGTTGAGCGGTGCCAGATCCAGCAGACGAATACCGTCGCGATAACGGCCGATCAACTGTTCGGCGACACGCAGGGCCACGGTGGTCTTGCCGATGCCGCCGGGGCCGACCAGGGTGATGCAGCGCTGGCGCGGCAGTTGCGTCATCAGGCTGTCGACCACCGACTGGCGCCCGATCATCCGCGTGCGCCGCAATGGCAGGTTATGTCGACCGAGGTGGGCGGCGGGGCGTTGTTCGATGGATTGCAGCACGACCGGCGCGACGAAACTGTAACCACGCTGCGCCACGGTGACGATGTAGCGCTGCCCGGCCTGACCGTCACCGAGCGCCTTGCGCAGTGCAGCCATGTGCACCCGCAGGTTGATGTCTTCCACCACGCTGTCCGGCCAGACCCCGGCGATCAACTGCTGCTTGCTCACCACCTCGCCGGCGTGGGCCAGCAGGATCAGCAGAATGTCCATGGCGCGGCGGCCCAGGCGCAAAGGCTGGTCGCCTTCAAGCACCAGCCGCTGGCCGGGGTGGATCCGATAGGGGCCGAAACCGATGGCCTGATTCGGGGAAAGACTCAACCGCTCACTCCTTCGACGTTTTTTATGATCCTGGTCCGCCTCGGTGAAGAGTCCGTGACGGGCAGGGCGGATGGCGACTTGAGGGGCATGCAAGCCGTCTGATCCGCAGTATCCGGGCATATTCCTCAGGATTTGGCGCCAGCGCAACTTGCGCGCAAGGCTTGGGCCTTCGCATCGCTCGGCATTCAGTACCGTCACCACTGTATTCAAGGGCCGGAACCCGTGGCGGTTTGCCCGACAGCCGGGAAAAATTAACAACGATTAACTCGTCCGCGCCCGCTTCAGAGCCAAAACTCCGGGGCAAAGGAATGCATACGTCCGGAGGACGCTGCGATGAGCAAGGTAGTGGTGGTCTATCACAGTGGCTACGGGCATACCCGCGTCATTGCCCAGGCTGTGGCCCAAGGTGTGGAACGCCACCTGGGCAGCACCTGCCTGTTGCTGGCCGTGGAAGACGTGGAAGCCCACTGGGATGACTTGCACCGCGCCGACGCCATCATTTTCGGCGCGCCGACCTACATGGGCAGCGCGTCGGCGGCGTTCAAGCAATTCATGGAGGCCACGGCCTCGTTCTATCTCGCCCGGCCGTGGCGCGACAAGCTCGCAGCGGGCTTCACCAATTCCGGCAGCCTGTGCGGCGACAAGCTCAATACTTTGCTGCAAATGGCGGTGTTTGCGGCTCAGCATTCGATGATCTGGGTCGGGCTCGATCTGTTGCCGGCGCGTGCGTGCGAAGGTGTGTTCGACGGCCAATTGAATCGCCTCGGCAGCTCCCTCGGTGCGATGTCCCAATCCTGTGTCGAACAACCGCCCGAACAGGCACCTCCCTTGGAAGACCAACAAACCGCCGCGCACCTGGGCGAGCGGGTGGCGCGACTGGCGCAGCGGATGGCTCGCGGATGAAACCGCTTCAGCGGTTTTTCATGACCTGACAACGCCACGCAAACGGATTGATCCCTTCGCTGCGGGTGAAGATGTGGCAGAAGTGCGCCTGATCGCAGAAGCCGCATTCCAGGCTGATCTGCGTGAGGCTGTGGTTGGTCTGCTGGATCAACAGCTTGGCACGGGCAATGCGCTGGGTACGGATCCAGTCTTGCGGCGAGTACCCGGTGCTGCACTTGAACGCCCGGGAAAAATGACTGCGTGACAGTGAGCAGGCGCTGGCCAGCTCGGTGACTTCAAGGCTGTCGCCGAGGCGTTCGAGGATCAGTTGTTTCACCAGGCGTTCCCGTTGCGGGCTGAGGCCGCCGGTGCTGGTCTTGCGGGGTTCGCTGGCAGGGGCGCGGGCGACGGTTTGCTGTAAGTGAGCCATGGCCTAGGTCCGTGTCGGGGGGGAACGCACGGTCAGCGCTTTCCCTCAGGTCAAAAAAACAACGCTGCGCAGAGGGATTCATTGTTTGGTGAAGGGCGAGTGCTGACGAGTTAAACGTTGTTAATTCCACTGTCGGCTGCAACTCAGCACACCGTTGCAAGTGGCCATGACGGGAACCGGGCAGGATGGCGAAGATTGGGGGCGGGCCATAAGGGGCCGCAGAATCGGGCTCGGGCGAGAGGATGCATATGAAAGGTTTGTTCAACGGCGTAATCGGCATGGCGGTGGTCGGTGTGATGTCCAGCGCCATGGCGCAGGCACCGCAGGTCGGCACGCAGGCGCCGGGTTATTTCCGGCTGGCACTGGGCGATTACGAGGTGACGGCGTTGTTCGACGGCTACAACGACTTGTCGCCGAAGCTGCTGCAGGGCATGAGCCAAAGCCAGATTCGCGCGCTGCTGGCCCGTCGCTCGATTGAAACGCCGGGCGTGCAGACTGCGTTCAATGCGTTCCTGGTCAACACCGGCAAACAATTGATTCTGGTGGATACCGGCGCGGGCCAGTGCATCGGCGCCACTGCCGGCCAGCTCTCGGCGAACATGCAGGCAGCGGGTTACAAGCCTGAGCAGGTCGACGCGATTCTGCTTACGCACCTGCACCTGGATCACGTCTGTGGGCTGGTTGACGGCCAGCAACGGCCGATCTTTGCCAATGCCACGGTTTACGCCGCCAAGGCCGAAGCCGATTATTGGCTCGATCCGCAGGCCGAGGCCAAGGCGCCAGCCGGTGCCCGGGAGTTTTTCAAGATCGCCCAGGACTCCACTGCGCCTTACGTGGCGGCCGGGCGCTTCAAAACGTTCGCAGAGGGCCAGTCGCCTTTGCCGGGTGTGGTCGAAGCGACACTGGAAGCCGGGCACACGCCGGGCAGCACCACCTACCGCTTCACTTCGCAGAACCAGAGCATCGTGTTCATGGGCGACCTGGTGCACAACCTGGCGGTGCAGTTCGATCATCCTGACGTGTCGATCCGCTTCGACGTCAACGGTCAGCAAGCGATCAAGAGTCGTAACGCCGTGTTCAGTGCAGCGGCGGCCAGCAAGACCTGGGTCACGGCTGCGCACTTGCCGTTTCCGGGCATTGGCCACATCACGGCGGTCGACAAGCACTTCCAGTGGGTACCGGTTGAATACGGCCCCTACAAACGCGCGGCCAAAGTGCCGCTGATTGAGTAAAGTGCGCAGCTCCCACGTCAGGCTCAAACAAGGAAAACGTGCCCCATGAACCGTAACGATCTGCGTCGCGTCGACATGAACCTGCTGGTGATTTTCGAAGCGCTGATGTTCGAAAAGAACCTGACCCGCGTCGCTGAAAAACTGTTCATGGGTCAACCGGCGGTGAGCGCGGCGCTGGGGCGTCTGCGCGATCTGTTCGATGATCCGCTGTTGCTGCGCAATGGCCGGGGCATGGAGCCGACGGCGCGGGCGCTGGCGATTCTCCAGGAACTGCAACCGGCGATGGACGTGATTTCCGGCGCGGTCAGCCGGGCCAAGGAGTTCGATCCGGCGACCAGTTGCGACGTGTTTCGCATCGGCTTGTCGGACGATGCCGAATTCGGTCTGTTTCCACCGCTGCTGCGCCAGTTGCAGGAAGAGGCGCCGGGGATTGTCGTGGTGGTACGTCGCGCCAATTACCTGCTGATGCCGGGGTTGCTGGCATCGGGAGAAATTTCTGTCGGCGTGAGCTACACCACCGATCTGCCGGCCAACGCCAAGCGCAAGAAACTGCGCGACATTCCCTGCAAGGTCCTGCGTGGCGACAATCGTCCGGGCCCGCTCACGCTTGACGAGTATTGCGAGCGCCCGCACGCGATGGTGTCGTTCTCCGGAGACCTGAGTGGCAATATCGATATGGACCTGGCCAAGGTCGGCCGCAGCCGCCGCGTGGTGCTCGGTGTGCCGCAGTTCAGCGGCTTGCGCGCGCTGCTGGCCGGCACCGAGATGATCGCGACCGTGCCGGATTATGCTGCGTGTGCGTTGGTCGAAGGGTGTGCGTTGCGGGCTGAAGATCCGCCGTTCCCGATTGATGCGGCGCAACTGTCGATGGCGTGGAGCGGGGTGCATGACAACGATCCGGCGGAGAAATGGCTGCGTTCGCGGATCAGTCAGTTCATGTCGGTGACGCTGGATATTCCGGCGGTTTAGTGCGGTGTTGAAAGGTGTTTATGGTTACGTCCGGTAAGCCACAACGCCTTGCGCCTTTGCCTACGTGTACGCCAGAATCCGCCGGCTTGTGCGCCTCTGGGACGGGTTCTATTGTTTGCCGGTCGCTGAAAAACAGCGATCGGGTTTAGCAGCCCGGATCTACTCTAGACGCACAATGCCGTTCGTTCGTGATCAGGCTCACGCCTGACCGTTCACGTTATGGCGGCTTTGCGTGGGGCACTTCGGTGCGCCGGGTTCTAGAGTCCTGGTCTGCTAACCCGCGTACGGCCGCCACCTTATCGCCCCCGGCATCGACAGCGAAGAACTGCTGGCCGACGCCTGCGAAACCCTGACCTCGGCCAAGGTCATGGCCAATGACTTCGCCGGGCTGGTGGACGGCTCGCATCGGCATGTGCTGCCTGGGATTGCGCAGTTGATTATGCTCGGTGAGCTGGCGGTGAATCGGGTGCTGGATACCCTTGAGGTGGCGGCTGATCCGGTTGCCTGATTCGGTATTGATAAAACGGCCTGCGGGCCGTTTTTGTAACTGGTCAAAACCTGCCACCTCGGCAAATCACCGCATTGACCATTCGTCGCTACTGTCAAAGTTGACAGTAGCGACGTTCCTCTCGATTGGCGTTCGATGGCACATGCCCGCTGCACTTGAAGCTGTACAGGCTTATCCAGTGAAGGAGTATGTGCCATGACGAAGATCTACTACTGCGAAACACCTGGCGGAACTGAAATCAAGGATGGTGGAGAAACTACGTCCAGAAAAGTATTGTTGAGCGTCGATGACGGGCCGCCCAATAGCGGGTGGGAAATGGTCCACAACATGGGCTATGCAAAGCCATTCCAGCTCAACTCCAGCGGAGCGGAAACAGTGCATATGGAAAACCTGGTTCCTGGAGAGAATCTTTTCCAGGTACGTGAACATTCCAGTGCGTCGCCGATATCGCAGTGGGTGGTGAACGTGAAGGAGGTGACGGCCGAGCTGACGATTGATCCAACCCCCATGACCCTCGACCAACACTCGTTCTTCAACTCCTATGGCTGGCTCTACATCCCTCAGAATGAAAGCAGCGCGACGCGTCCTGCGAGCGGTGGCGTTCTCCCCTATCAATACGCTTCAAGTAATCAGGATGTCGCTACCGTCGACGGATATGGCAAGGTGATCGCCCGCAGGAACGGTACGGTAACCATCACCGTGACGGACGCCGCGGGCAGCAGCGTTTTTTATATCGTTCGGGTATTCAACGTTTACCAGACTATTGTCAATAACGGGGTGTTAACAGCCGATGAGGCAAGGACGTGGACGGTTAGTGTGGGTGGCAATGTTGATAGCACCGTTGAAACTCTACAGATCACCCATTTGGCCAATTGGGCTCGCGATGTCTTCGATAACCGTCTCTATCCAGATCCGCTAAGTGAGCGATTTACTCAGATCCAGCCACTGGGCATGTTGTTTCGACAATGGGCTGGCACAAGTTTAGGAGGGTCCTATTGGCCATGGGGCAGCCCTCAGCGGATGAGAGTCATCACCTCCGTCCCCACCTGACAGGGTTTTCCCAAAAAGAGCACACCCACCCAATTTCTCCTCCGATCAACCATTGCACTGCTCCCTGGAAAAGGGGACGTGGAAAAGGGGACGCATTTATTTGACGGGGTTGGTGGACGGCTCGCATCGGCGTGTGCTGCTGGGGATTGCGCAATTGATCATGTTGGGGGAACTGGCCGTGAATCGGGCGCTGGATAACCTGGACGTGGCGGCTGATACGGCTGGTTGATCCGGTAGCGATAAAACGGCCTGCGGGCCGTTTTTTGCGACTGGTCAAAACCTGCCACCTCGGCAAACCACGGCATTGACCACTCGTCGCTACTGTCAAAGTTGACAGTAGCGACACTCCTCTCGATTGGCGTTCGATGGCACATCCACCGGTCAAGCAGTTGCCGCGAACCCCACGAAGGAGACTTTTCCATGGACATCCAGTCACCAAGCTTTGGCGCCACGAGTTTTCCCGGCGGAACCCCCGTCAACGATGGCGATAACATTCAATTCACGGACATTGAACTGTTCAGCAGCGATGGAACGGCTTTTCGCACCTACCAGATACTCGATAACGGTGTCGTTGTACGCGGAGGCGGATTTAATGGCTCTGGTGCATTTCGCGAGCTGTTCTTGAGCCTGGCTTCGGGACCACATCACTTCGAATTGCGCGAGCACGCCAGTGCGTTACCTACTTCCGAATTGCGGTTCACCGTCAACGGTGTATTGAAGTCGCCACAAGTCGATGAGGCTGAGGCGAACAACAACGTGCTGGACTTGGTTGCGTTGGGTTCGAATGACGCAACGCTTCGTGCGGGGGACTGGCCGGGAATCGAAGTGGGGCAACAAGTCTGGCTGAACTTTACGGGCTTCAAATCAGACGGAACGATGCATAACCTGACGTTCTGGAAGGGTGGAACTCACAAGACCAATGCGACGTGGATCAGTCAGGGTTACTGGATCAAGCCACTCAGTAACGGCTATCTGGCAGATCTTGGTAATGGCACCACGCTGACACTCACATTCAAGGTATCAATGGACAAGAGTGGCGAGGAAAGTACCGCCACACTGTTCCCTGAAACGGTTTATACGATCAGGACCGAAAGGCTGGAGATTGATCGCACGCCCATGATCCTCAACGGTATGGCCGTTTTTTCAAGGTACGGATGGGCGGACAGCCATCGGGATTTTCCCGGCAACACACAGAGCCGGTTGCCGAGCAATGGCACTGCGCCTTACACCTTTGTTTCAAAAAACACTGCCATTGCGACGGTCGATAGTTCAGGCAAGGTTCAGGGCAAGGCAAACGGCGTGACCATGATTGAAATCCAGGACGCGACAGGCGCTACGGCCAGCTATCCCGTCGAAGTCAGTCAAGTCTTTGAACTGGTCCACAATGGCGCGACAGTTTCAGTACCTGCGGCGGTCGCCTGGATGTCCTCGATAGGCGGATCACCACTGACTTCGGCAGTCTGGAACCTTATGGTCTTCAAATACCCCAACTATCAAAGTTACTGCCCGCTGTTTTACCACGTAAGCAACATCATCAGTTGGGCAAAAGGTTGGGGCTGGTGGTCATGTCAGCCACAAGGCAGCGGGCAGGAAATCGCCGGGTATGCGCAAAGTAGTCATGGCGGGAATCAAGGGCCGGGGTTGTACGCCCAAGTGGGCGCTGCTACAGCCACGGCAATGTGTATTCGGCCATTGAACGGTTAGGGCGCTCGAACGGAGCAGGCACTCTTGTTGAATAGTGTTTAAGGCTATGTCCGCAAAGCCACGCAACCTTGCGCCTTTGCCTACGTGTACGCCAGAATCCGCCGGCTTGTGCGCCTTGTAGCCGGGTCTTATCGTTTCCGGGTCACTGATGAATCAGCGACCGGATTTGACCGTCCGACTCAATCAAGGCGCGCCAGTACCCCCAGACCAGACTCAGATTTTTTCTGAATCCCGGTTTCGCGGTGGCTGTGCGTGGGAACGATCACGGTTCCGGCCCTGAACACGCCAAAGAGAGCACACCCATCCAATTTCCCCCCGGTCAATCGTTGCACCATTGCCTGCAATGATTGATCAAGGGTGGGCCCATGAACGCTGTACAACGCAATGACCAGGCGCAAGATCTCGGCCTGCTGTTCCTGCGGGTCGCCAGCGGACTGTTTCTGCTGTTCGTCCACGGCTTGCCCAAGCTGCTGGACTTCACCGCACAGCTGCAACTGATCGAAGATCCGTTCCACCTCGGTACCCACCTCACTTTGATTCTGGCGATCTTCGCCGAAGTCCTCTGTCCGCTGCTGATCGTCGCCGGGGTGCTGGCGCGTCTGGCGTGCTTGCCTATTCTCTTTGTGCTGCTAGTGGCGCTGCTGCTTGTGCATCCGCAATGGAGTGTGGCCGAAGGGCAGTTCGGCTGGTTGCTGTTGATCCTCTTCACCACTGTTCTGATCGCCGGGCCCGGACGGCTGGCGCTCAATGTTCGTTTGCCCGGAGTACTCCGTTATGCCTGATGCCCAGACCCTGAAAAAACCGGGACCCGAAGAAACCGTGACGCTGATCGTCAAGCACCGGGTCAAGGCCGGATTTGAAGCGCCTTACGAAGCCTGGCTGCGCAACATCGTCAGCGTGGCGGGGCGCGAAGAAGGGCACTTGGGCGTGGACGTGATGCGCAGCCAGCAGGGCGGGCTCGCACTGTTCACCTGCGTGCTGCGTTATTGCTCGACCGAGGCGATGCAGCGCTGGCTGGACTCACCGCAGCGTCAGAAACTGATCGACGAAGCCGCGCCGATGCTCGCCGACGGCGACCAGACCGAAGTCAATGCGGCCAACGAATTCTGGTTCACGCCGCTGGCCGAGGCCGGCTCACCGCCACCGCGCTGGAAGCAGGCTGTAGTGACGCTGCTGGTGATCCTGCCGCACACCTTGCTGGTGCCGCTGATCTGGGGGCCGCTGCTGCAACTCAATGCCTTTCTCTCCAACTACGTGGTCGCCACGTTCCTGATCACCCTGACCATCGTGGTGTCGGTGGTCTACGTGTTCATGCCGCCCGTGACCCGTCTGTTCGCGCCGTGGCTGGAAGCCGGTCAGTCACACAAACACCTCGAATCCAACGCCAACCCGCCGCGCTGAGCCGGCGGGTTCGCTCCGTTTCACTTATCTCGAAGGAACTGCGATGAACGCCGATCTGATTCTGTTCAATGGCCAATTTCATACGGTAGACCGCGAAAAACCCCTCGCCAGTGCCGTGGCGATCAAGGACGGTCGTTTCGTCGCCGTCGGTAACGATGCCGAGGCGATGGCCCTCAAGGGCGCCGGCACTCAAGTGGTCGACCTCAAGGGCCGCTGCGTGATTCCCGGCCTCAACGACTCGCACTTGCACCTGATCCGTGGTGGCTTGAACTACAACCTCGAACTGCGCTGGGAAGGTGTGCCGTCGCTGGCCGATGCGCTGCGCATGCTCAAGGATCAGGCCGACCGCACGCCAACGCCGCAATGGGTGCGCGTGGTCGGTGGCTGGAACGAATTCCAGTTCGCCGAAAAACGCATGCCGACCCTCGAAGAAATCAACCAGGCCGCACCGGACACCCCGGTGTTCATCCTGCACCTGTATGACCGTGCGTTGCTCAACCGCGCCGCGTTGCGCGTGGCCGGCTACACCCGCGACACGCCGAACCCGCCGGGCGGCGAGATCGTGCGCGATGCCAACGGCAACCCGACCGGCATGCTGGTGGCGCGGCCGAACGCGATGATTCTGTACTCGACGCTGGCCAAGGGGCCGAAGCTGCCGCTGGAATATCAGGTCAACTCGACCCGCCAGTTCATGCGCGAACTCAATCGCCTCGGCCTGACCAGCGCCATCGATGCCGGCGGCGGTTTCCAGAACTACCCGGACGATTATCAGGTGATCGAACAACTGGCCAAAGACGACCAGCTGACCGTGCGCATCGCCTACAACCTGTTCACCCAGAAGCCGAAAGAAGAGCTGACCGACTTCCAGAACTGGACCGGCAGCGTCAAGTTGCATCAGGGTG
>Ga0065714_10065445_pt1 | contig 10047 bp, 7 predicted proteins | sample MisRhiReplicate2_FD_59101 | JGI IMG/M metagenome (GOLD analysis project Ga0065714, IMG submission 59101) | Miscanthus rhizosphere microbial communities from Kellogg Biological Station, MSU, sample Rhizosphere Soil Replicate 2: eDNA_1 v2... | ecosystem: Host-associated > Plants > Roots >... | reverse complement strand
TCGAGATTTTTGCCATTTATATAAGGTAAAATTCTAATTTTGTAATGCTTATAGTAAACAGTTAATAATGGATAAATTATCTTATCTTAATGGCGCAAACGCCGAATATATAGAGTCTTTATATCAATCATATCAACAAGATTCAGAATCTGTTGAGTTTGGTTGGCAGAAATTTTTTGAAGGTTTTGATTTTGGAAGAGGATCGGAAGCTCCTTCAGTAACAGCAGAAACGCCAGAACAATTTTTAAAAGAGGTTAATGTTTTAAATCTGATTGATGGTTATCGTAGCCGTGGGCACTTATTTACACACACCAATCCTGTCCGCGAAAGACGTAAACATTTACCAACATTAGATCTTGCCAATTTTGGATTGTCAGAAGCTGATTTAGAAACCGTTTTCAACTCTGGTGTAGAGATTGGTATCGGTGCAGCAAAATTGAAGGATATTGTAGCCTTTTTAAAACAAACATACGCACACTCCATCGGTGCAGAATATAAATTTTTACGTACGCCAGAAGTGTTGAACTGGATTCAGCAAAAAATGGAAAGTGCACGTAATACGCCTAATTTCTCAATTGATGAGAAAAAACGTATTCTCCGGAAATTAAACGAAGCTGTAAGTTTCGAAAATTTCTTAGGTACAAAATTTTTGGGCCAAAAACGTTTTTCATTGGAGGGTGCGGAAGCTTTAATTCCGGCTTTAGATTCAGTAATCGAAAAAGGTGCTGAACTGGGAATTGAAGAATTTGTAATTGGTATGGCTCACCGCGGTCGTTTGAACGTATTGGCCAATATCATGCAAAAAACATACAAAGATATTTTTGCTGAGTTTGAAGGTAAAAGCTATAATCCAGATACCCCATTTGGTGGCGACGTAAAATACCACCTAGGTTATTCTACCGATGTTACTACCGTTTCGGGTAAAAGCGTTCACTTAAGTTTGTGCCCTAACCCATCACACTTGGAAACGGTTGATGGTGTGGTAGAAGGCATGAGCCGCTCGAAAATCGATTTCAAATATGGTGGCGACAACAGTCGCTTAGCACCAATTTTGATTCACGGTGATGCATCAGTTGCCGGACAGGGTATTGTTTATGAAGTCATTCAGATGGCAGGTCTTGAAGGTTATAAAACAGGGGGAACAATTCATTTAGTGATTAATAACCAGATTGGTTTTACCACTAATTATAAGGATGCCCGTACAAGTACCTATTGTACCGATATTGCTAAAGTAACTTTGTCTCCGGTTTTCCATGTTAATGGCGATGATCCTGAAGCTTTGGTTTATGCAATTAACCTCGCAATGGAATACCGTCAGAAATATAAAAACGATGTTTTTATTGATATCCTTTGCTACCGCCGTTTTGGTCACAATGAGTCTGATGAGCCTAAGTTCACCCAGCCCTTATTATACAAAACAATCGAAAAACACCCTAATCCAAGGGAAATTTATATCGATCAGTTAACTAAAGAAGGTAAGTTGGAGGCTGGTTTGGCAAAAGAAATGGAAAAAGATTTCCGTGGTATTTTGCAGGAACGTTTAAATGAAGCTAAAGAGTTTGTTGCGGGTAATGCCGAAGTTAAATTTGGTGGTGCATGGGCAGATTTGCGTATGGCAACACCGAAAGATTTCGAATCTTCACCAGTTACTGCAGTTAAAAAATCTACTTTGTTAGAAATTGGTAAACGCATTACTGCTTTGCCATCAAATAAAAAGTTCTTCAAAAAAATCGAAAAGTTATTTGTTGAACGTAGTAAAATGGTTAACGAAACCAATGTTTTCGATTGGGCAATGGGCGAGCAGTTGGCTTATGGTACTTTGTTATCAGAAGGTAAACGTGTGCGTTTAAGTGGCCAGGATGTGGAACGTGGTACTTTCTCTCACCGTCATGCCGTTTTAACGCTTGAAGACAGCGAAGAAGAATATGTACCGTTGGCAAACATTTCTGATCAACAGGCACCATTTGACATTTACAATTCGCACTTATCAGAATATGGCGTTTTAGGTTTCGAATATGGTTATGCCATGGCAAATCCGAATGCTTTAACCATTTGGGAAGCACAATTTGGTGATTTCTTTAACGGAGCGCAGATTGTTGTCGATCAGTATATTGCAAGTGCGGAGACCAAATGGCAACGTGAAAATGGCTTGGTGATGTTATTGCCTCACGGTTACGAAGGTCAGGGACCAGAGCACTCATCAGCACGTATTGAGCGTTTTATGGAGCTTTGTGCCGATTACAACATGCAGGTAACCAATTGTACTACTCCGGCAAACTTCTTCCATGTGTTGCGCCGTCAGTTTAAACGCGATTTCCGTAAACCATTGGTGGTATTTACCCCTAAAAGTTTATTGCGCCACCCAGCCTGTGTTTCTAAATTAGAAGAATTTACCGAAGGTGGTTTTAAAGAGGTGATTGATGACGTAAATGTTAAAGTTGCAGATGTAACGCGTATTGTTTTCTGTAGCGGTAAAATTTACTATGAATTATTGGAGAAACAGCAGGCTGATAAAATCAAACACGTTGCCCTGGTTCGTGTAGAGCAGCTGTATCCAACTCCGGTTGATCAGATGGAAGCCATCCAGAAAAAATATAAGAATGCGAAAGAAATTTTCTGGGTACAGGAAGAACCAGAGAACATGGGCGCATGGCCATATTTATTCCGCAGGTTGTACAAAACTGCATTAAAAGGTATCGATGTGATTTCTAGAAGAGAGAGCAGCAGTACTGCTACCGGTTTTGCAAAACAACATGCTAACCAACAGGCTTATATTTTGGCAAAAGCTTTAGAATTTCCTATTAAACAGGAAGAAGTAAAGGAAGCGACCAAAAAGGCCAGTAAAAAAATGGCAGAAGCGGATTAGAGGTAGAAGGTTCCAGGGTTTAAGGTAGAGGATTTAAGTAATCCACAATTTTAAACTTTCAATCTTAAAACATAATAACAACAAAAATTACAATTTTAAAAATATGAGTTTAGAGATAAAAGTTCCACCTGTTGGTGAGTCGATAACCGAAGTTGTTTTATCACGTTGGATAAAAAACGATGGCGATGTTGTTGAGATGGATGAAGTTATTGCTGAATTGGAATCAGACAAAGCAACATTTGAATTAACCGCAGAACAAGCTGGAACTTTAAAAACCATAGCAGCCGAAGGCGATACTTTAGCCATTGGTGCAGTAGTTTGTAAAATTGAAGATGGTGGTGCAGCTGCTAGTCCTAAGTCTGAAGTCGAAAGTCCGAAGGCTGATGCACAAGCTCCTGCTACTGTTGCAGAAGCACCTAAGGCTCAGGATTCAACCGCTTCCAAAGATTCTTATGCTACAGGAACTCCATCACCTGCTGCTGGTAAAATTCTTGCAGAAAAAGGAATTGATGCTACTGCTGTGAAAGGTACTGGTGTTGATGGCCGTATTACTAAAGATGATGCAGTAAAGGCAGAAGCTGGTAAAAAAGCTGAAGCTCCTAAAGCCAGTGTTCCAGTTGCGGCGGCTGCTCCTGCAGGTAGTCGTGGCGAACGCAGAGAGAAAATGTCTCCACTGCGTAGAACCGTTGCTAAACGTTTGGTTGCCGTTAAAAATGAAACCGCAATGTTAACTACTTTTAACGAAGTTAACATGAAGCCAATTATGGATTTACGCGGAAAATATAAAGATCAGTTTAAAGAGAAATTTGGCGTTGGTTTAGGTTTTATGAGCTTTTTCACTAAAGCCGTTACCGAAGCTTTAAAAGATTTCCCTGCAGTTAATGGCCGTATTGAAGGTGAAGAATTGGTATACAATGATTTTGCTGATATTTCTATCGCTGTTTCTGCACCGAAAGGTTTAGTGGTTCCGGTGATCCGTAATGCGGAAAGCATGACTTTAGCTCAGATTGAAAAATCGGTGTTAGAATTAGCTTTAAAAGCACGTGATAGCAAATTAACCATCGAAGAAATGACAGGTGGAACATTTACCATCACTAACGGTGGTGTATTTGGCTCAATGATGTCGACGCCGATTATCAATGCACCGCAATCTGCTATTTTAGGCATGCACAACATTGTTGAGCGTCCGGTAGCCGAAAAAGGTGAGGTAGTAATCCGTCCGATGATGTATGTTGCTTTATCTTACGACCACAGAATTATCGACGGACGTGAGTCTGTTGGTTTCCTGGTTCGTGTGAAACAATTGTTAGAAGATCCAGCTAGATTATTATTAGGTATCTAGTACCGGCGTAAATATGTTTTATAAAGAAGTCAAGTTTTAAAAACTTGACTTCTTTTTTTATATTTATACATCAAAAATGAAATTAACGTTCAACTTAAAATTTCTCTTCATTTTTTTAGCGATATTCCTTATCGAAATTTTAATTGCTAAGTATCTTCACGATGCGTTTATCCGGCCATTTGGTGGTGATGTTTTAGTGGTTGTATTAATTTATGCATTCTTCAGAATATTCATAATTACCAATAATAAGAAACTTGCTTTAGGTGTACTGATTTTTTCTTTTGTTATCGAATTTTTACAGGCCACTCATTATGTAAATTGGTTGGGCTTGCAGGATAATAAGTTCTGGAGTATTGTTTTAGGGACTTATTTTTCTGTTTATGATCTGCTTGCTTATTTTGTTGGATATCTGATCTGTTTGTGTTTTAAGGATTAAGTTAAGATGCTTTTCTTATTTAGAAAGTGCTTTAATCGGTTTTAAATCCAGTTGTTTAAATTCTACTTCACTACCTTCTGCCTGTAAAGCAATCTGTCCGCTACTTGCCGTGCAGTTTGTACCATAATTTACCAATATGCCGTTTACCCAAACCTTCACTTCGTTGTTTAAGCACTGAATAATCATGGTATTCCAGTCGCCAACAGGTTTTTCACTGTCGTCTGTTAAATTTTTAATCCGGCGCAGTTTATCGCCATTTACACCCCAGTTTTCTTTCGGGCCACGTCTGGCAAGCATATCTGGTACGGTAATGTCTTCTTCAATACACCAAAAATCGCCCGCATCTTTATTTTGCATCTGCACTTCCAGGGATTTTGGAAACATACCGTACAGTATCCTCGGTGTTGAGGCGTGTACCAAAACGCCGCAGTTACCTGGTTTGCCAGCAAAACGGTATTGTACTGTTAATTGGTAATTTTTGTAAATTTTATCGGTTATTAAATGCCCACCTGGTGTACCTAAACTTACCAGCATGCCATTACGTACAATAAACGGATTAATGGTATCTGGTCTGTTGTCCATGGCAGGTACGTCAACGTGCCAGCCATGTAGATTTTTGCCATTAAAAAGGCTTTTTTGAGCAAATGCTGAGGTGCCCAATGTAATGAGCAACAAAAGGACATAGTAGAGTTTCATGATATCTGGTTTTAGTATCCCAAATATATTAAATATAAATGGCAGGAGGGTTGTAAGAGGTTCGTCATTTATTGGAGTGCAATGGAATGGAGAAATCTATCACAACTGGTCGTCATTCTCGCGCATGCGGAAATCTTAAAGCAATAAGTGTTAAGAGATTCCCAATCAAATTGGAAATGACGAAAACCTATTATGTATTGATCTGGCCTTAGCGTTGCGCTAAGTATCCAATTTCAATAATTCCTCATAGGCGTTTCCCTCCATTCCCAGTAATTTAGCAAAAGCTGGTTCGGTTTTATAACCTTGCTTTTTTAAGGAGATAATTTCCTGTCTGAATGCTTCTCCTTTTTCTAAAAGTAATTTATATTCGATTAACATGTGGCGATAAGCATTCTGTTGTATTGTCGGCCTGTTTTGTCCGAAAATTTCAACTTCAAAATCTTGAATTTTAAAAGTCGCTTTGATTGCATCGAATTTGATACTTTCGGTAACCGAGAAATCTTTTTCGGGGCTAAAAATGGCCATTAATTGATCAATAAATTCATCGTTATTATACACTTCACAGATGATATCCAGATCACTGTTTTCAATGTCGATATTAATTGGTATGGTGCCCACTAGTATTGGATGATATAAAGCAAGTTTTTCTAAAATCTTATTATCCATTAAAACCTGATAAGCTTTTACCTGTTTTTCGTTTCCTGAAAGGAGATAAGCTATGTTGAGGAAGTTGATCATTGTTATTTATATTTAACTTTAGGTCGGTGGGACACGACCTCGAGATTCTGATTTCTTTGTTATGCCTGTTGCCTACCAAACTCTTGTTTGGTGTAATACCAATGAATTGAGAAGTGCCATAACCAATAGGTTTTATTCTAATTGCAAGAAAGATCCTGAAATAAATTCAGGATGATGAACTGACTGCTTTATATATCGCTTAAATAAATGTCAAAGAATTTAATTCAACATAAACAATGAGCACTTTGCTTTTTTCTTTTCTGCACTACCCAAAGTTACTAAACCCGATAGGATGAATGCCAATGCGTTTTGGTACTGCCCTGATTTTTCTGATGAAACATGGTTAAACACGGGACCTCATTGGGAGTAAGGATAGCGGGAACAGACTTAAATATTTGCTGCTGTACGGTGTGACAACGACCAACAGGATTTATATAATGACAATTTTATAAAAAAAAGCCCATCTCAGTTAAGAAACGGGCAATTATCAAGTTAAGATGCTGAAACAAGTTCAGCATGAAGGTTTGAAATTTAATCTTCTACAATTTCGCTGTTGATGCTGACATCATCCTTTACATCTTCTTTAAAGTAGTTTTTTTGGAAGATGAGGATTAAGATCACACCAACTGAAATGGCTGCGTCTGCAAGGTTAAAAACAGGCCTGAAGAAAACAAACTCTTCACCTCCCCAGATCGGTAACCAGGTAGGAAAGTGGCCTTCTGCAATCGGGAAGTAGAACATATCTACTACACGGCCATGAAACCAGCTTTCGTAACCATAAATCTTTCCATAAAATACAGAATCTATGATATTTCCTAATGCGCCAGAAAAAATAAGTGCGACATTTAGAATTAAACCGCGGTGATATTTATGTTTAATTAAATAATGTAAACCATAACCAATCCCCGCCACAGCAGCAATACGGAAAAGTGATAAGGCTAATTTGCCAAATTCACCACCAAATTCCATCCCAAAGGCCATCCCGTTATTCTCGGTAAAATGGATGATAAACCATTTACCAATAATATGGAATTCCTGACCCAGGTACATATGTGTTTTAACCCAGGTTTTAACCAGCTGGTCGGCCAGTAAAACCAAAAAGATAACAATTAAAGGTTTTGTATAGCCCTTCATTAACTCTGCTTTAATTTAGCTTCCATACTTAAAGTAGCATGAGGAACAGCACGTAAACGCTCTTTTTGGATTAATTTACCGGTTTCGCGGCAAATACCATAAGTTTTGTTCTCGATACGTACCAATGCGTTCTCAAGGTTATCGATAAATTTTTTCTGACGGGCCGCCAATTGATTGATCTGCTCTTTTTCCATCGTTGCAGACCCATCTTCCAATGTTTTGTATGCACCTGAAGTATCTTCAGTTCCATTTGCATTAGGATTACTCAAAGAGGTGGTTAAAGAGTTAAGTTCCTCTTTCGCCATGCGTAATTTATCTTGAATTAATTCTTTAAATTCCTGTAATTCACTGTCTGAGTAGCGTGTTTTGTTGCTATTTTCCATGTTTTTAATTTAGTTTTCTAATATATGGATTTATATTTTAGTTACTGAAATGCTTAACTCAACATCATCTATAACGATTTTGTTTGCATTATTTACAGTATCTGTTAATTCAAATTCATCGGCCAATATTTCCGCGCAAATATAGTCCTTGTTTTTAGCAACTGCATTAGCTACCAAGTTATCATTTTGTAACGAAACTTTAACCCTGTCGGTTACTTCAAAGTTTAATTCTTTCCGCAAATTCTGGATACGGTTAACCAACTCGCGCGAAATACCTTCTTGTTTTAGCGCTTCGGTTATGGTCACATCCAAAGCCACAGTTAAACTGCCCAGGTTAGTTACCTGCCACCCCGGAATATCTTCGGCAAAAACCTCTACATCATCATTTATGTTGATGGTAAATTCTTCTCCGTTGCTTCCAACTACGATTATAAAACCATCACTTTCTAAACGCTGGATGTCATCCTGATTTGAGTTTTCTAAAGCCTGTTTAACCAGGCTCATGTCTTTTCCAACTTTTTTACCTAACGATTTAAAGTTAGGTTTCAGTTTTTTCTTAACAATACCATGCGTATCAGTAATAAACTCGATATGTTTTACATTCGTTTCAGAAAGGATATAATCGGCAACTTTTGATATTTTTTGTTCGAAATCGCCATTTAAAGAAGGGATTAAGATTTTCTCCAGTGGCTGACGCACATTGATGCTCGATTTTTTACGCAATGATAAAACCATCGATGAAATATCCTGAGCATAAACCATACGCTCATTCAAATCAGTATCAATCAAACCTTGATCAGCCTCCTTCCATAAAGTTAAGTGGACAGATTGTTCAGCGTAAGCGTCCGTAACGGTTAAGTTGCGGTACAACCAATCGGCAAAGAAAGGTGCTACAGGACTCATCAGTTGTGACAATGTTTCTAAACAGGTGAATAGGGTTTCGTAAGCTGCACGTTTGTCATCGGTCATTTCGCCTTTCCAGAAACGGCGGCGGCTTAACCTGATGTACCAGTTACTCAAATGTTCATCAACAAAAGCCTGAATAGCTCGGGTAGCTTTCGTTGGTTCGTAAGTGTTGTAGCTTTCATCAACTTCGTTGATTAAGGTTTGCAATAACGATAAAATCCACCGATCTAATTCTGTTCTGTCTTCAACTTTGCTCATGTTATTTTTATCAATCTCGAATTTATCGATATTGGCATAAAGGGCAAAGAAAGCATAGGTATTGTAAAGTGTTCCAAAGAATTTACGACGCACTTCAGCAATTCCATCAATGTCAAATTTCAGGTTATCCCATGGATTTGCATTAGAAATCATATACCAACGCGTTGCATCAGCTCCATATTCGTTTATAGTTTGGAATGGATCAGCAGCATTGCCTAAACGTTTAGACATTTTTTGTCCGTTTTTATCCAGTACCAATCCATTGGAAACTACATTTTTGTAAGCTACTTTATCAAAAACCAATGTAGAGATCGCGTGTAAGGTATAAAACCAGCCACGGGTTTGGTCTACACCTTCGGCAATAAAATCTGCTGGAAAATCTTCATTTCCATCAATTGTTTCTTTGTTTTCAAAAGGGTAGTGCCACTGCGCGTAAGGCATAGCGCCAGAGTCAAACCAAACATCAATTAAATCACTTTCTCTGCTCATCGGTTTGCCTGATGGAGATACTAAAATAATCTTATCGACCACATTTTTATGTAGGTCGATCAAATCATAATTCTCTTCAGACATATTCCCTATTTCGAATCCCTTAAACGGATTTTCTTTCTGGAACCCCACTGCTATAGATTTTTCAATGGCATTATAAAGTTCCTCGACAGAACCAATTAACACTTCTTCTTTTTTATCTTCGGTTCTCCATATTGGCAAAGGAATTCCCCAGTATCTCGAACGTGATAAATTCCAATCGTTAGCGTTTTTTAGCCAGTTTCCAAAACGACCTTCGCCAGTTGATTTTGGTTTCCAGTTAATGGTTTCATTAAGGTCGAACATTCTGTCTTTAACATCTGTAACTTTAATAAACCACGAATCTAAAGGATAATACAAAAGTGGTTCATCAGTTCTCCAGCTGTGTGGGTAACTGTGAACGTATTTTTCTACTTTAAAAGCTTTGTTTTCTTCTTTTAATAAAATAGCGATTTCTACATCAACCGATTTTTCAGGTGCTTCGCCAGCATTGTAATATTCGTTCTTTACATATTTGCCTGCAAAAGGGCCAACATGCTTGGTGAATTTACCCTGTAAATCTACTAATGGAACAGGGGTATCATTCTCGTCTAATACCAACATTGGTGGTACTTCCGGAATGGCTTCTTTAGCTACTTTAGCATCATCCGCACCAAAAGTAGGGGCGGTATGAACAATACCAGTACCATCTTCAGTAGTTACGAAATCTCCGGAAATTACTCTAAATGCATTTTCAGCATTTTGATATGGCAATGCATAA
>Ga0065714_10003320_pt1 | contig 10049 bp, 7 predicted proteins | sample MisRhiReplicate2_FD_59101 | JGI IMG/M metagenome (GOLD analysis project Ga0065714, IMG submission 59101) | Miscanthus rhizosphere microbial communities from Kellogg Biological Station, MSU, sample Rhizosphere Soil Replicate 2: eDNA_1 v2... | ecosystem: Host-associated > Plants > Roots >... | reverse complement strand
CCGCCAGGCCCGAGAAGGTCTTGAAGTAGGCCACCACCACGGCATACACGAACAGGCCGATCACGATCGACGGCGCCGACAGCAGGATGTCGTTGACGAAGCGCGTCACAGATGACAGCCAGCCCTTGGGGTTGTATTCGGCCAGGTAGATGCCAGCCATGATGCCGATCGGGGTGCCCACGAAGGTGGCCAGCGCCACCATCACGAACGAGCCGAAGATGGCGTTGGCGATGCCGCCCGCCTCGTTTGGCGGCGGCGTCATCTCGGTGAACGTGGCAAGCGCCAGGCCGCCGAGACCCAGGCGCAGCGTCTCCCACAGGATCCAGACGAGCCAGAACACGCCGAACACCATCGCCGCGAGCGACAGCGTGAGCGCGATCTTGTTGACGCGGTTGCGCGCGGCAAACTTGGCTTGGCGGGTTTCAGCGAGCGCCTTCGCGCTCAAGAGGCTTTCAGCAGTGCTCACGACTTGGTCCCTTCGCTCTTCTTCATCTGGGCCAGCAGCACCTTCGAGAGCGTCAGCACAACGAAGGTGATGAAGAACAGCACCAGGCCGAGATACATCAGCGCAGCCTGGTGCAGGCCCGCGCCGGCTTCGGCAAACTCATTGGCAAGTGCCGAGGTGATGCTGTTGGCAGCCTCGAACACCGACAGCGAATTGAGCTGGTTCATGTTGCCGATCACGAAGGTGACCGCCATCGTTTCGCCCAGCGCCCGGCCAAGGCCGAGCATGATGCCGCCGATCACGCCGGCCTTGGTGTAGGGCAGCACGACCTTCGAGACCACTTCCCATGTCGTGGAGCCGAGACCGTAGGCCGACTCCTTGAGCAGCGGCGGCGTCACTTCGAACACGTCGCGCATCACCGAGGCGATGAACGGAATGATCATGATCGCGAGAATGATGCCGGCCGAAAGAATGCCGATGCCCACGGGAGGACCCGACACCAGCGCGCCGAGGTACGGCACGCCGGCAAGCAGCTTCTGCAGCGGCTGCTGCACCCAGGTTGACAAGATCGGGCCGAACACCAGGAGGCCCCACATGCCGTACACGATCGACGGCACGGCGGCGAGCAATTCAATGGCCGTGCCCAGCGGGCGCTTGAGCCAGTTGGGTGACAGCTCGGTGAGGAACAGCGCAATGCCGAAGCTCACCGGCACGGCAATCACCAGCGCGATGATCGACGTGGCCAGCGTGCCGTAGATCATGACCAGGCCGCCGTACTCGTTCTGCACCGGGTCCCACACGCTGCTGGTGAGAAAGCCCAGGCCGTACTTCGAGATGGCGGGCCAGGCGCCGGCGATCAATGACAGCAGGATGCCGATCAGCATCGCGAGCGTGAGCAGCGCGGCGCCCTTGGCGGCCCAGCCGAACAGACGGTCGGCCATGGGGCCCGAGCGCGGAGCCTTGGCAGGCGGCGGCGCGGTGGCGCGGCCGCGTTCAGCCGCGAGGTCGATCGTGGATGCGGAAGCAGGATAAGTGGATGACACGGGTCGCTCCGGCAATGACGAATGCGGCGCGTCCTGGAGCGAAGAGCTGCTCATGGATGCGCCGTTCTTGACTTGATGGTTGATGGCTTACTTGAAGGCGACCGGCTTGCCCGATGCGTCCTTCACTTCACCCCATGCCTTGGCGATCGTGGCCTTCACGGCATCGGGCATCGGCACGTAGTCGAGATCGTCGGCCGTCTTGTCGCCGCCCTTGTAGGCCCAGTCGAAGAACTTGAGCACGGTGGTCGCGTTGGCGGGCTTGTCCTGCACCTTGTGCATCAGGATGAAGGTGGCGCCGGTGATGGGCCATGCATCCTTGCCGGCCTGATTGGTCAGCACCTGGTAGAAGCTCTTGTTCCAGTCGGCGCCAGCGGCGGCGGCCTTGAAGGCCGTGTCTTCAGGCGAGACGAAGTTGCCGGCCGCGTTCTGCAGCTGGGCAAAGTTCATCTTGTTCTGCTTGACGTACGCGTACTCGACATAGCCGATCGAGTTGGGCAGGCGGTTCACGAAAGCAGCAACGCCTTCATTGCCCTTGCCACCCGCGCCGGTCGGCCAGTTCACGGCCGTGCCCTCGCCGACCTTCGTCTTCCACTCGGCGTTGACCTTGCTCAGGTAGTTGGTGAACAGGAAGCTGGTGCCCGAGCCATCGGCGCGGCGAACCGGCGCAATGGCAGCGTCCGGCAGGGCCAGCGAGCCATTCAGCGCCTTGATGGCGGGGTCGTTCCACTTGGTGATCTTGCCCAGGTAGATGTCGCCCAGGACCTGGCCGTTGAGCTTCAGTTCGCCAGGCTTGATGCCTGGGATGTTGACCACGGGAATCACGCCGCCGATGACGGTGGGGAACTGCATCAGGCCCTTGGACTGGAGTTCTTCGTCCTTCAGGGGCGCATCGGAAGCGCCGAAATCGACCGTCTTGGCTTCGATCTGCTTCAAGCCCGCGCCCGAACCAACCGATTGGTAATTGATCTTGACGCCCGTGGCCTTGTTGAAATCGGAGGCCCACTTGGCATACAGCGGCGCCGGAAAGCTGGCGCCGGCACCGGTCACGTCTTGTGCGAAAGCGGGAACATGGGCGAAGACCGCGGCCACGAGGCCGGCGGCTGCAAATTTGAAAGTCGTTTTCATATGGCTTCCGTTTAGAAGTAAGAAGTAGTCCCTTTCGGGCTTGGAAAGGACTCTAGGAAGCTTGTGTGACATCGGTGTGACACCCGGCCGTCGAGGGAAAATGGCGCTGCTCCCTCTCGGCGTTTGTGACGCTGTCACACAAACGTCATTCGCCGCGCCTAGCCTTTCGAGCCTCGCCACCGGCGAATCGCGGGGGCGGCGCACCTGTCACGGCGCTACGATCAGAGATACCGCCCTCTTCACTACAACTACATGCAAAACGGCACCCGCCTCGCCGCAGTCGATCTCGGCTCCAACAGCTTCAGGCTCGAGATCGGCCAGGTCGACCACGGCCAGATCCACCGCACCGAATACCTCAAGGAAACGGTGCGCCAGGGCAACGGCCTGGACAGCGCCCGAAACCTCACGCCGGAAGCCATGCAGCGCGGCTGGGACGCGCTCGCCCGTTTTGGCGAGCGGCTGGCCGGGTTCAAGCGCTCGCAGGTGCGCGCCGTGGCCACCCAAACGCTGCGCGAGGCCCGCAACCGAGAAGAATTCCTGCTGCGCGCGCGCACCATCCTGGGGTTTGGCATCGACGTGATTCCAGGCCGTGAAGAAGCCCGCCTGATCTACCAGGGCGTGGCGCACATGCTGCCGCACACCGATGCGTCCGACCGGGAACGCCGGCTGGTGGTCGACATCGGCGGGCGTTCCACAGAAATGATCATCGGACGCGCAATGGACGCCGAGCTGATGGAGTCCTACCGCGTCGGCAGCGTCGCGTGGTCGATGAAGCACTTCGCGGAAGGCCTCTTCACCCCGGCGGCATTCCGGGCCGCCGAGGTGGCTGCCAAGGCCGTCCTGGACGACGCGCTCTCGAGTTACACCCGCGACCAGTGGGACGTGGCCTATGGCGCATCAGGGACCATCGGCGCGGTGGGCGACGTGCTGGCCGCGGCAGGCGGCGAGCCGGGCCTGATCACCCGCGACGGCCTCGACTGGCTGGTCGACCGCCTGCTCAAGGCCGGCAGCACCGACAAGCTGCGCATCGACGGCATGCGCGAAGACCGCAAGCCCGTCATCGGCGGCGGCGTGAGCGTGCTGCGGGCGGTGTTCGACCTGCTCGGCATCGACGAGATGAAGGTGGCCCAGGGCGCGCTGCGCCACGGCGTGCTCTACGAATTGCTGGAACGCGACGAAGGCGTGGCCGACATGCGCACCGCCACCGTGGCGCGGCTGGCCAACCGGTTCGCTGTCGACACGGCCCAGGCCCGTCGGGTCGGCGAAACAGCCGCGGCACTGTACGTGCAGCTCGCACCCGCCGCGCGCGGCGGCAGCTCCGGCAGCCGCGCCGGGCGTGCGCTGCGCAAGCTCGGCTGGGCAGCGCAGCTGCACGAAATCGGCACGCTGGTTTCGCACAGCGACTATCACAAGCACGGTGCCTACATCCTGGACAACACCGATGCGCCCGGCTTTGCCGTCAACGAACTGCACGCGCTGGGCCAACTGGTGCTGGGGCAGCGCGGCAAGCTGCGCAAGCTCGATGCCGCATTGGAAGACGAGACCTTCGTGATGCAGCTGCTGTCGCTGCGCCTTGCGGTGATCCTATGCCACGCCCGCCGCGATCCCGATCCGCGGGCACTGCATCTCGCGACGCTGGGCGCCAGGGCATTCACGATCGCCTGCGCGCCAGACTGGGCCGAGGCCTATCCGCAGTCCGCACACCTGCTCCGGGAAGAAGTGCTGGCCTGGCAGAAGACCAGCAGTTGGCGCGTGGAACTCAGCGGCTGCTGAGGCGCTTCACTTCACTTCGCTTTGCGTTGAGGCTGCGTCGAGGCCGGCCGTACGCGTGGGCTCGGCGGTGGCAGCAAGACGCGGCTCGTCGGCGCCGAACATCTCGGAATAAGCCGGCTGCACAGCCTGTGCAAAGCCCTGCCTGAGCCCTTCTCGCGCTCCTTTGGAGTCCTGAAGGAGGCCCTCGTACATGAAGTAGGCCGGTTGCGCCAGGTCGGCGGTGTGGGTTGCCTGGTACACCACCGACTGCTGCTCGTCGCGCAGCACCTGCTCGACGGCGACGAAGGGCTTGAAGCTGGACGTGGAATCGGGGGCGCCGTACGCTGCCGTGATCCGCATCGTCAGCGTGCCGTAGCCAGGGGTGGGCCGATGTCCGAGCGCCTTCATCTCGGCGACCGGGCCGTTGACGCGGTAGGCGGGTGTCAGCTTCACTTCGCGGCCGCTCTCCCGCAGGCGCGCCGCGAAATTTTCCGCGAATTGCCTGCTGAGGGACGGGGCGGCCGCGCTATCGTTCTTCAGTGCCGCCATGAATTCCTTGCTGCGCCGCTCGTTGCGCTCGCCCAGGTTGGCCCGGCTGCCCACTTCGAAACCAAGCGCTACCAGCGTGCCGACGGGTCCCAGAAACCCGGCCAAGCCCACGATGGCGGAACCGCCGCCGTCCACCACGGTGAACTGGTCTTCTTCGTTGTAGAGGAGTTCGATCTTTGCCAGCGATCGGGTGGCGTCGGGGCGTGCCTGCAGTTCGGGCTGGTGTGTCGCACATCCGGCCAGGAGGGCCGCGGCTGCAAGCAGGAATACAAGCGTTTTCATGGCGACTGCGGGGAAGGACCGTTGCGGCAGCGTTCGCCGCCCACTTTGTAAGTTATCGATGCTATTTGTGACTAAATGCATCTGACCCGGGCAGTATGCCAGCCTGGCCCGTTCCGGCCCTTGAGATTTCGTTAAAAAGTTCTCGTCCGGCGCAGATTTAACGCACTAAGTTCTCATGCATTGCGCCAAGAACTCAGCGGGCTTGCGCAGCTTCAGTTGAGCTCGAGGCAGCTGTCTGGGTCGAGGCCGCCCGAACCGTGCGCGGCTCGTCGTCCCCGAACATGCCCGCATAGGCCGGCTGCACGACCCGGTCGAGCCCCTGCTTCAGCCCTTGATGGGCAGCTGCGGTGTCCTTGAGCAAGCCGTCGTACATGAAGTAGGTCGGCTCAGTCACATCAGCGAAGCTGGACGCCTGATGAACGACTGCCTGCTGCTCGTTGCGCAGCAGCTGCTCGACCAGTACGAACGGCTTGAAGCTCGACGTCGCATCAGCTGCGCTGTACGCCGTCGTGATTCGCAGGATCAGCGTGCTGTAGCCGGGCGTGGGACGGAGTTCGGGCACCTGCATCTCGGCGAGCTGTCCGGTCGCGCGCATGAAAGGCGTCACTTTCACCTCGCGGCCGCTGCTGCGCAGGCGCGTTGCCAGTTGCTCCGCGAATTGTCTGTTGAGTGTCATGGCCGCGCCGCTGCTCTTCAAAGCCGCTGTGAACTCCTTGCTGCGCTGGTCGGTGCGGGCGGCCATGCCCATCCGGCTGCTGGTGTCAACGGTCAGAGCCAATATCGCGCCGATGGGCCCCAGGAGCCCCGCGAAGCCCGTCAACCCGGAGCCGCCGCCGTCCGTGACGATGAGCTGGTCTTCCTCGTTGTAGATGAGTTCGACCTTCTCGATCGAGCGGGCAGCTTCGTAGCGGGCCTTCAGCACAGGCTGGGAGGTGTTCGTCGCACAGCCCGACAGGAGGGCTGCGGCAACGAGCAGAAGCGTCAGCATATTCAACGACATGCATGCGTCTCGGCGCAGCATGCTCGTGAAGCTTTTTGGCAGCGGGTGGAGCAGTTTCATGCGTGTTCCCCAGTGAATTGGCCGGCTGGAGCCGCTTCTTTCCCCTCATCGGGGCAAGGCGTCTTGCCGTGGAGTCACTGTAGAAATTGCGCCGCGTGCGCACATGAGCGGTGCGCACCTTCTCCCGGGAGACAAGCGCCCCGCCGCCTTTGGCTGGCCCCATGACAAAGCGCCTGCCCGAAAGAGGCGGTCAAAGATTGCCGCCGCGAAGACGGCGATGGGTGCTAGAGAAGCTCGGGAGACTGCACGGTGACCACCACGGTCTGCACGTCGCCGTCGCGTTCGCGGGTCCGGATCCACCACAGGGAACCCTTGCGAACCGGGCAGCTGTCCTGCTTCAGGCCGAGAAGCAGAGAAATGGCCTGCCCCACCGATGGCTGATGGCCGACCATCAGCACCACCGACTTGCCATTCGGCCAGCCGGCCGCGCCCAGCATGGCCTCGGGCGTGGTGTCCGGCGCGAGTTCGGAGCGCAGTTTGTATTTGCGGCCGAGGGCGAGCACGGTCTGCTCGCAGCGCCGTGCAGGGCTGCAGATGATGCGCGTGCCATCGGGCAGTTGCCGGTCGAGCCAGCTGGCCATGCGTTTGGCCTGCTTTTCACCGCGCGCGGTAAGGGAGCGCTGCAGGTCGTCGCAGCCCTCGGTCCAGTCCTCGGCCTCGGCATGGCGCCAGAAGATCAAGTCCATGCTTGTGGTCTTTCGGTCGTCAGTTGCTGGATGCATCGGAGTGGTGGCCTCGCAATGCATATCGGTTCATCAGCGCGGTCTGTGCGCCATGCGCTTCGATGACGCGCGACGCGCCCTCCTCGCCCGGATGGGTGTCGTGGTCGACGCGCGTATAGATGCCGTCGCCTCCCAGGTCCCAGGCATCGCGCCCGTCGTGCAGATAGGCCACCAGGCATTCGTCGATCAGGCGCTGGCGAAGGCTGGGGTCGGTCACGGGCCAAGCCAGCTCGATGCGCCGCATCATGTTGCGGTTCATCCAGTCGGCGCTCGAAAGGTAGAGCGATTCTTCCTCGCCGCTGCGAAAGTAGAAGACCCGCGAGTGTTCGAGAAAACGTCCGATCACCGAACGCACGCGAACGTTGTCGGTCAGCCCCGGCACCTGCGCCGGCAAGGTGCAAGCGCCGCGCACGATGAGGTCGATCTTCACCCCGCTCTGGCCCGCCCGCATGAGTGCGGCCACCAGTTGCTCGTCGGTGAGCGCATTCATCTTGGCGACGATGCGCGTGGGCTCGCCCGTGGCGGCCGCCAGGCTCAGCGCGTCGATCTGCAAGATGAGGTTCTTGTGCAGGTCGAACGGCGCCAGCCACATGCGGTTGAGCTTGGGCAGCCGGCTCTGGCTGGCAAGATGGACGAACACTGCTTCCATGTCGGCCGTCAGCAGCGGATCGGCCGTCAGGTGGCTGATGTCGGTGTAGAGCCTGGCGGTGCGCGGGTTGTAGTTGCCGGTGGAGAGATGGCCGTAGCGGCGCATCTGCTTGCCTTCGCGGCGCGTCACCAGCAGCATCTTGGCGTGGGTCTTCAAGCCGACCACGCCATACACCACCTGCGCGCCAATCGACTCCAGCATTTCGGCCCAGTTGATGTTGGCCTCTTCGTCGAAGCGCGCCTTGAGCTCCACCACCACGGTCACTTCCTTGCCGCGGCGCACGGCTTCGCGCAGCAGGTCCATCAGTTCAGAATCGGCGCCCGTGCGGTAGATGGTCTGCTTGATGGCCAGCACCTGCGGGTCTTGGACCGCTTCGCGCAAGAACGCGAGCACGCCATCGAAGCTCTCGAAGGGCTGGTGGATCAGCACGTCGCCGCGCTGCAGCCGCTCGAAGAAGGACTGTGCAGGAGACAGCGTGACCGGATACGAGGCGGCGTAAGGCGGGAAGAGCAGCTGCGGCTCCTCCAGCAGATCGATCAATTGGGTCAGCCGCGCCAGATTGACCGGCCCGTGCACGCGGTAGAGCGCCTGCGCGGGCAGGTTGAACTGCGCCAGCAAAAAGCTAGCGAGCGATTCGGCGCAGCTGGCAGACACCTCGAGCCGCACGGCTTGCCCGTAATGCCGGTGCTGCAAGCCTTGTCGCAATGCGGTGCGCAGGTTCTTGACGTCTTCCTCGTCCACCGCAAGATCGGAATGCCGGGTAACGCGGAACTGCGAGAAGTCGCCCACTTCGCGCCCCGGGAACATGCTGGAGAGATGCGCGCGCACCACGCTCGAAAGCGCCACGAACAGCGTCTTGCCGTCAGACACCTTGGCCGGCATGCGGATCACGCGCGGCAGCACGCGCGGCACCTTGACGATCTGGATCGGGTTCTCGCGGCCGAAGGCGTCCTTGCCGCCGAGCCGCACAATGAAATTGAGCGACTTGTTGGCCACCTGCGGAAACGGGTGCGCCGGATCCAATCCGACCGGAATCAGCAGCGGGCGCACTTCGCGCTCGAAATATTCGCTGACCCACTTGCGCTGCGCCGCATTGCGTTCGCCGTGCGAAATGATGTGGATGCCGTGCTTTGCAAAGGTCGGCATCAGCTCGTCGTTGTAGAGCGTGTACTGGCGCGCCACCAGCGTGTGGGCCGCCTCGGCCAGCCGCTCGAACGATTCGATGGTGTAGCTGCCCTTCTGGTCGCCGGCACTGCTTGCAATCAGGTGCGGCGCGGCACGCACTTCAAAGAACTCGTCGAGGTTCGACGAAACGATGCACAGGTAGCGAAGACGCTCGATCAGCGGAACTTCGGGCCGGTGGGCCCAGTCGAGCACGCGCTCGTTGAAAGACAGGATGCTGTGATCGCGGTCGAGCAGCGTGAAAGCCGATGCCGCGGACGACAGCGTCCGGTCAGCGGGAGCAGATTGCATGGGCACTGATTCTGGAGCAAGCGGCACGGGAGCACATGTAGGCGGAAATATGACAGTGTCGCCCTCGTTTGTGACGTTTCCGTGACGCTCCTGTGACGCCGGCTGGCCGGCGCCCGGCTCCTCCATGCCAGACGAAGAGGCGGATGGCCTGGCAGCGGGCCGGGCAACCGCCGGCTTCATGCGCCGAGAAAGTGCTTGCGGTAGCGCGCCGGCAGGTCGTCGATGCGCATCAGCATCGGCAGGTCCGCGGTGTTGAAGTCGGGGTCCCAGGCCGGCGCGCCCAGCACCTTGGCGCCCAGGCGCAGGTAACCCTTGATCAACGCTGGCGGCTCGACGTCGAGCGCGCCGTCCAGCCTTTCGATTGGCAGCGGCAGCCGCGGCTGCACCTGGTATTGGATCGGCGCCATGTGGCTGGCCGACAGCTGGCGCCAGATGCTGGCCGCCGCGTCGCCGCTGGTCACGCCGTTGTGCGACATGGGAATGCTCGCGCAGCCGATCATGGTGTCGAGCTTGTTGCGATGCATGAAGCCCGCCAGGGCACCCCAGAGCGCGAGGATTACGCCGCCCTGACGATGGTCCGGATGCACGCAACTGCGGCCCAGCTCGACCATGCGCTCGCGCAAGTCGCGCAGGCGGGTCAGGTCGAACTCGGTGTCGCTGTAGGTGCTGCCCACGCGCCGGGCCTGGGCCGGCGTGAGTACGCGGTAAGTACCAATCACTTGTTGCGTGAGTTCTTCGCGCACCAGCAGGTGCTCGCAGAAATCGTCGAACAGGTCGATGTCGTGGCCCGCCAGCGACGTACTCACGCGTGCGCCCATTTCGCCGACGAACACCTGGTGGCGCAGTCGCTGCGCCGCACGCACTTCGTCCAGGTGGCGCGCCCAGCTCACGGTGATGCCTTGCTTGGCGTCGACGACCACCGGCGGCACCGGCACGGCAGCGGGGGCCT
>Ga0065714_10002869_pt1 | contig 10049 bp, 11 predicted proteins | sample MisRhiReplicate2_FD_59101 | JGI IMG/M metagenome (GOLD analysis project Ga0065714, IMG submission 59101) | Miscanthus rhizosphere microbial communities from Kellogg Biological Station, MSU, sample Rhizosphere Soil Replicate 2: eDNA_1 v2... | ecosystem: Host-associated > Plants > Roots >... | reverse complement strand
GGTGGCCAGTTTCACCGCCAGGCCGGAAGCCGGGGCGCCGTTGAACTGGGCGTTGATGCTGTAGTTCTCGCCACCCAGGCCGACTTGGGCGACATCTTTGAGGCGAACCTGGGAGCCGTCCTTGTTGACCTTGAGCAGGATCTTTTCGAATTGCTCGGCGGTCTGCAGACGGGTCTTGCCGATGATCGTTGCGTTCAGCTGGGTGCCGGGCAGGGCAGGCAGGCCGCCGAGCTGGCCGGAGGAGACCTGGACGTTCTGTGCGGCAATGGCGGTCTTGACGTCGATCGGGGTCAGGTGGAAGTTGTTCAACTTGGCCGGGTCGAGCCAGATACGCATGGCGTACTGCGAACCGAACACCTGGAAGTCGCCGACACCGGCGGTCCGCGATATCGGGTCCTGCATGTTCGACACGATGTAGTTGGACAAGTCGTCCTTGGTCATGCTGCCGTCACGCGACACCACACCGATCACCAACAGGAAGTTCTTCACTGCCTTGGTCACGCGGATACCTTGTTGCTGCACTTCCTGCGGCAACAGCGGGGTGGCCAGGTTCAGCTTGTTCTGGACCTGGACCTGCGCGGTATCGGAGTTGGTGCCCTGCTCGAAGGTCGCGGTAATGGTCATGGTGCCGTCGGAGTTACTTTCCGAAGACACATAACGCAGATTGTCGATACCGTTGAGCTGTTGCTCGATCACCTGGACCACGGTGTCCTGCACGGTTTGCGCGGAAGCGCCCGGGTAGGCCACGGAAATGGCGATGGCCGGCGGCGCAATGCTCGGGTACTGGTTGATCGGCAGCTTGAGGATCGACAGTGCCCCGACCAGCATGATCACCAGGGCAATTACCCAGGCGAAAATCGGACGGTCGATGAAAAATTTTGACATGAGTTACTCCCCTTTGCCGCTGGCAGCCTGCTCAGCTGGCTTGGCGGGGGCCGGGTTCCTGGCGCCTACGTTGGTCGCGTCAGTGGCCTTGACTTCGATGCCGGGCTTGACGAATTGCAGGCCTTCGGTGATCAGGCGATCGCCGGCCTTCAGGCCGTCTTCGATCAGCCATTGGTTGCCGACGGTGCGGCTGGCCTTGAGCTGACGCAGTTCGACCTTGTTGTCCGGGCCGACGACCAGNGCGGTCGGTGTGCCTTTGAGNTCACGGGTCACGCCTTGTTGCGGGGCCAGGATCGCCGCNCTGTTCACACCAGCCTGCAACTGCGCGTGGACGAACATGCCCGGCAGCAGNGTGTGGTCAGGGTTCGGGAACACGGCACGCAGGGTCACGGAACCGGTGGTCTGGTCAACCGACACTTCGGAGAACTCCAGTTTACCGTCCAGCTTGTATTCGCTGCCGTCTTCGAGGGTCAGCTTGACCTTGGCGGCGTTGTCGCCAGCCTTCTGCAGGCGCCCGCTTTCCAGTTCGCGCCGCAGTTGCAGCAGTTCGACCGAAGATTGCGTCACATCGACATAGATCGGATCAAGTTGCTGGATCACAGCCATCGCTTCAGTCTGGGCATTGCTGACCAGCGCGCCCTCGGTCACCGTGGAACGACCGATCCGGCCGGTCAACGGCGCGTAGACCTTGGTGTAGCGCACGTTGATCTGGGCCGATTGCAACGACGCTTCCGATTGCAGGCGGTTGGCCACGGCAGTGTCGTATTCCTGGCGGCTTACAGCCTGTTCGTCGACCAGTTGTTTGTAGCGATCGGAGATCGATTTGGTCGAGCGCAAATTCGCTTCGGCGCTTTTAAGCGTCGCTTCATAGACCGACGGATCGATCTGATAGAGCTGCTGGCCGGCCTTGACGTCACTGCCTTCCTTGAACAGGCGCTTGAGAATGATGCCGTTGACCTGCGGACGAACTTCAGCAATGCGGAACGCGCTGGTACGACCCGGCAAATCCGAGGTGAGCGTAAACGTTTGCGGTTGCAGGGTAACGACGCCGACCTGAGGCGGTGGTGCTGCCGGTGGAGCTTCTTCCTTTTTGCATCCGCTGAGCAACGATGCGAGGGCGACGGCGGCGACCAGAGCGGTAACAGCTGGCTTGAATTGCATGAAAATCCTCGGGTCAGGCGCGCAAAAAAACGCACAAGAAAAGATGGAAGGTTAAAAAGTGTGGGCCGGGTGGATAAGTAGCATGCTAAGGAATATACTTACATTCACGGCTGTTTGTAAAGACCTTGGGTACGTACCCGGCTCGTTACAAACGCCTTGGAAAAATTGAAATCGTAGGCCCGGGGACGACACCCAAGAGCACTCGCCCCGCTTTTATTCAGCTGATATCCAGACATCGCTGAAGCATCCTGATTGAGGTTGTACTGCCATGGTCCGTCGTACCAAAGAGGAAGCTCAAGAAACTCGCAGCCAGATACTCGAAGCGGCCGAAAAAGCCTTTTTCGAGCGGGGTGTGGCGCGCACGACCCTGGCAGACATCGCGACCCTGGCCGGCGTCACTCGCGGGGCGATCTACTGGCATTTCAGCAACAAGGCGGACCTGGTGCAGGCCATGCTCGACACCCTGCATGAGCCTCTGGATGAAATGGCCAAGGCCAGCGAAAGCACAGACGAACCCGACCCCCTGGGCTGCATGCGCAAGCTGTTGATTCATTTGTTTCATCAAATTGCGCTGGACCCGAAAACCCGACGCATCAACGAAATTCTGTTTCATAAGTGCGAGTTCACCGATGAAATGTGCGACTTGCGCCAGCAACGCGTGGCGGCGAGCCTGGACTGCAACGTACGGATCGGCCTGGCCCTGAGTAACGCGGTGAATCGCGGGCAATTGCCGGAAAACCTCGACACGGCTCGCGCGGCCATCAGCCTGCATGCCTACATCGATGGCATCCTGTACCAGTGGCTACTGGCTCCCGATAGCTTTCAATTGCACCTCGAGGCCGAGCGTTGGGTTGATACAGGATTGGATATGCTGCGCCTGAGCCCCAGCCTGTGCAAATGAAACAAAATTCGTAATTCGCACACACGCTGTCAATAAACGCGGGCGATGGTTATCTCTTCGCCCGCGCAGTCATGCTGGGATGCTTTTATATACGGACGCGCGTCAGGTTGACAGGTAACTCGCTACGTATTTTGTATGGATTTTGTGTCGCAGTAGAGAAATCCTGCTGGTTTCAACCCAGGATGATCACGACGTTATAGCTATAAGGTGCGCCATCAAGGCTTCGGGTAATGCTGGATTTGCAATTGAGCGGGGTATTACCGATGGAGCGAATGTCATGCGATCTGCTTACAGTAACCTGCGGTTCAAAGGTCCAAGGGTTGTAGGGCACTACCAGCTTCAACAGCGTTGAAAAGTCGAATGCCAAGCCGCCGCCCTTATAACTGAAGCCATGTTTTACTTGCGTCGGAAGATTGGACCTGCGGGTGCGACGCGCAGGTGTCTCACTGCTTAGCCTGAAGGATTCAAATTGCCAAGGTGCAATGTCATAGGCTTCTTTTGGATGGATACTGTTATCCCAAGTGGAACTCTCGAGTGCGAAGGTCTCGTCTGTGCCATTGTAAATGTAGACCAGTACGGTGGTGTGGGTTTTGACCCGTTTGATGGCTTTCCAGTTTTCTTCTTCGTCTACCTTGGCTTCTTTTGCAAGTTTGTCCAGCCTGTCCTGATGCTTCTGGCGCTCTTTATCCCTGCGTGATTTGTCTTTGTTATGTTCGTGAACGGACTCTATCAAGCCCGACAGGAAGCCGAAATAGGCATTGGCGGCAGTGACAATGGCCTGGTTAAGCTCATTTTTCTCGAAGGATACGTGCTGGATGTCTTCATATAACTCCTCGTTGTCAGGTGTTCCAATGTTGTTTGTGTCATTGTCTTTTGGATCGTCCATGATATAAGTCTTCGATTGTTAGTTGGAGTTTCTGAAGATAGCAGGGCGATATTTTACTTTCCTGTCAGATGTGTTTTGTTTTATTGCGTAAACTGAGCCAATAAAAAACCCCCGACTCTTTCGAGTGGGGGTTTTTTGTTTTGTCGGGTGATGCTTACAGTGTCGGGTAGTCGATATAACCCACCGGCCCCTTGGCATAAAACAATTCCGGACGCGCTTCGTTCAGCGGCGCATCCGCTTTCAAGCGTGCCGGTAGATCCGGGTTGGCAATGAACGGTACACCAAAGGCGACGGCATCAGCCTTGCCGCTGGCCAGCCAGGCGTTCGCACTGTCTTTGGTGAAGCGTTCGTTGACAATGTACGGGCCGCCGAAGGCTTCCTTGAGCTGTGGGCCGAGGCTGTCGGCGCCTTCTTTCTCACGCGAGCAGATGAACGCGATGCCACGTTTGCCCAGTTCGCGAGCGACGTAGGTGAAGGTTTCGGCCAGGTTGTCATCGCCCATGTCATGGGAGTCGGCGCGTGGTGCCAGATGCACCCCGACACGGCCGGCGCCCCAGACTTCGATCGCGGCATCGGTCACTTCCAGCAACAGGCGGGCACGGTTTTCCAGGGAGCCACCGTAGTGGTCGGTGCGCTGGTTAGTGCTGCTCTGCAGGAACTGGTCGAGCAGGTAACCGTTGGCGCCATGGATTTCCACGCCGTCGAAACCGGCGGCCTTGGCGTTCTCCGCGCCGGTACGATAGGCGTCGACGATGTCGGCGATTTCAGCGGTTTCCAGGGCGCGTGGAGTCGGATAGTCGGCCAGTGGGCGAACCAGGCTGACGTGACCTTTGGGCTGGATGGCGCTCGGTGCAACCGGTGCTTCACCGTCCAGGTACGAAGGGTGCGATACACGACCCACGTGCCACAGTTGCAGGAAGATCTTGCCGCCGGCACCGTGGATCGCCTTGGTCACGTTGGTCCAGCCGCGTACCTGGTCGTTGGACCAGATGCCCGGGGTGTCCGGGTAGCCGACGCCCATCGGCGTGACCGAAGTGGCTTCGCTGAGGATCAGGCCGGCGGAGGCACGTTGTACGTAGTACTCGGCCATCAGGGCGTTGGGTACGCGGCCCTCGTCGGCCCGGCAACGGGTCAGCGGGGCCATGATGATGCGGTTGGCCAACTCGAGGTCGCCCAGTTTGATCGGATCGAAAATAGTCGTCATGAATTACAACCCTCGTGAGGTATCAGTGGGTAGCAGGGGCCAGTTCGGGATTACCGCTCTGACGGAAAGTGATCAGGGTCGCCAGTAGGGCGAGTACCGCCAGTGCCGCTGCTGCGAGGGGCACGCTGGTCAGGCCGAAACCGTGGGCGATGACGCTGCCGCCGACCCAGGCGCCCAGGGCGTTGCCGACGTTGAAGGCGCCGATGTTCAGGGTCGACACCAGGTTCGGTGCCGCCTTGCCGTAGGTCACCACGTTGACTTGCAGGGCGGGCACGGCGGCAAAGCACGCAGTGGCCCAGAGGAACAGGGTGATTTCGGTCGGGATCAGCGCGACGCTGGTCCAGGTCAGCACGGTGGAAACCACGGCCATCGCGATGAAGACGCCGATCAGCGTCGCAGCAAGGCCTTTGTCCGCCAGCTTGCCGCCGATGATGTTGCCCACCGTCAGGCCCAGGCCGATCAGCATCAGGGTCCAGGTCACGCCACGGGGCGACACGCCTGTGATTTCGCCCAGCAGCGGCGCGACGTAGGTAAACAGGGTGAACACCGACGCGGCGAATAATGCGGTCATGCTCAGGGACAACCAGATACCGGCGCCTTTGAGCGCACGCAGTTCGGCGCGCATGTCGAGTTTCTCTTCATCGCGCTTGGCGGGCAGGAAGCGGATCAGGCCGATCAGTGCGATCACACCGATCACGGTCACTGCCCAGAAGGTCGAACGCCAGCCGGCTTGCTGACCGAGTGCGGTGCCCAGTGGCACGCCCAGGACGTTGGCCAGGGTCAGGCCGGTGAACATCAAGGCCACGGCCGATGCGCGTTTGTTGGCTGGCACCAGTCCTGCCGCCACGACCGAGCCGATGCCGAAGAACGCACCGTGACACAGCGCGGTGACCACGCGGGCAAACATCAGCACGTTATAGTCACTGGCCACTGCGCAGAGCAGGTTGCCGATGATAAAGATGCCCATCAACGCGACCAGTGCGGCCTTGCGCGGCAGTCGGGCAGTAGCCAGTGCCATGAACGGCGCACCGATGGCCACGCCCAAGGCATAGCCGGTCACCAGCCAGCCGGCGCCGGGAATCGATACACCGAGGTCGGCAGCCACATCGGGCAGCAGGCCCATGATGACGAACTCGGTGGTACCGATGGCAAAGGCGCTCAAGGCCAATATGAGTAGCGAGAGGGGCATGGGTTAATTCCTTTTCGGCTGGCTGACGTTAAGGGTCAGAGCTCTTTGCTGAAGACTTTGAGGAATTCCTGGATGGTTTCCTCATTGCGTTTGAAAAAGTGCCACTGGCCGACTTTACGGCTGCTGATCAGGCCGGCGCGTTGCAGGGTTGCCAGGTGCGCGGACACCGTGGACTGCGACAAACCGCAACGTTGATCGATCTGCCCGGCACAAACGCCGTGCTCGTTGCTGTGGGACTGGTCTGGAAATTCGACGTCCGGATTTTTGAGCCAGTGCAGGATTTCTCGCCGTACCGGGTGCGCCAGGGCTTTTATTATTTCGTCGAGTTCAAGGTTCATGGTTTGGGGGCTCGTGATGTGTAAAACGCTATATCGCGATGAAGCGAACTTTAAATCGGTATTTCGCGATATACCAATATGATTTCGTTCTGACGACCGAATAAATCGGTATATCGGGTTATAACGATATGCTGGGTGTGCAGACATGGGCGCGGTGCTAAGCTGCGCCCATGAACTATCTCGCACATCTTCACCTCGGTGGCCAGCGTCCCGGTCAATTGCTCGGCAGTCTGTATGGCGATTTCGTCAAAGGGCGGCTGCAAGGGCAGTTCGACCCGGAGATCGAAGCGGCCATCCAGCTGCATCGCAGCATCGACGTATTCACTGATCGTCATCCGTTGGTGGATGGCGCGCTGTCGCGGTTTTCCCTGACGCGGCGGCGTTATGCCGGCATCGTGCTCGACGTGTTTTTCGACCATTGCCTGGCCCGGGACTGGGCGATGTATGCCGACCGGCCGCTGGAACTCTTCACCTCGGACGTGTACCGGGTACTGTCCAACCAGCCGCAGTTGCCGGAACGCCTGGCGAAAATCGCGCCGCACATGGTGGCTAATGACTGGTTGGGTTCGTATCAGGAGTTCGAAGTGCTGGAGCAGGTGTTGCGGGGGATTTCGCGGCGCCTGACCCGACCGGAAGAATTGGCCGCTGCGATGCAGGAACTGCGGATGTTGTATGAGCCGTTGAGCGAGGATTTCCGGTTGTTCTATCCGCAGCTTCAGGATTTTGCCCAAAAGCCTCCAGCAACATAAACCCCTGTGGGAGCGAGCCTGCTCGCGATAGCGGTGTGTCATTCAACATCATTGTTGAGTGTTAAACCGAATCGCGAGCAGGCTCGCTCCCACAGGGGGTGTATTTTTTCAGGGCAATTGTCTCAGGCCGCGATGGCGGGGCGCATTGGGACTTGCTGCTTTTGCGGGATCTCACCAAACAACGCCTTTTGCACCGCCTGCTGCGCCTCGAATGCCAGTGCCGCACGTTCGCGACCTTCGCAGGCAATCGGCTTGAGCAGGTGAATCTCCACATCGCCGCGGTCATTGGCAAACAGGCGCATCAGGTGCGACAACAGGTCATCATCGCCAATGAACGGCGCCAGTGTGTCGGGCTCGCCGTTGCGCAGATAACGAATCGCCACCGGTTGCAGCGCCACTTGCGAGTCGATGGCGGCAGACAGCAGGCGACCATGGAAGGTGCGCAGCGAACGGCCGTCGGTGGTGGTGCCTTCGGGGAACATCAGCAGCGGGTGGGCGTGCGCCAGGTGTCGGGTCATTTGCTTGCGGATCAACTGGCTGTCACCCGAACCGCGACGGATGAACAGGCTGCCGGCCTTGGCTGCCAGCCAGCCCGCGACGGGCCAGGTGCGCACTTCGGCCTTGGACAGGAAGGACAGCGGCGTGAGCATCCCCAGCAGCGGAATATCGGTCCAGGACACGTGATTGCTGACCCACAGCATCGGCGCCTTCGGCAGTTGACCGTGCACCGTCACGGCAAAGGGCAGGGCGTTGCTCAGGCGCGCCATGAAAAAGCGCGACCAGCGCTGGCGGCGCTCCATCGAATGGGCCAGCCCCAATCGTTCGAATACACCGAACAGGGTTGCCATGCTCAGGCCGAGCCCGACCACCAGCAACACCCGGGCGATTCGCGCGTACACGCGCAAGCGACTCATTACACAGCCGCCTTGAAGTGTTTGGCGTAACGCGGGCAGAGTTCGTCGCGCTTGAGCAGGATGAACACATCGGCCACCTGGAAATCTTCGTCCCAGCACGGCTCGCCGCAGATCTTCGCGCCCAGGCGCATGTAGGCCTTGAGCAGCGGCGGCATTTCGGCGATCACGTTCGATGGAATATCCAGGGTCGGCAATGGCTTTTTCGGCTCGGCCCGCAGGTGTTCGGTGCACAGGTAGCGTTCGCGCAGACGCTGCATGATCGCGTGGGCCTGGATCCCGCCGTCCTGCATCGGAATGCTCGCGCACCCCATCAAGTAGCTGTAGCCGCCCTGGTTCAACACTTCGGCCAGCTCACCCCAGAGCACGGCGATGGTGCCGCCGTTGCGGTAGGCCGGGTCGACGCAGGTACGGCCGATCTCCAGGATCGGGCCTTGCAGATGGACCAGGCCGTGCAGGCTGAATTCTTCTTCGCTGTAGAATTTGCCCAGGCTGCTGGCGGCGGTGTGATCGAGCAGGCGGGTGGTCGCCACCAGGCGCCCGGTGTTCAGGTCGCGCACGCCGATGTGGGTGCAGTGAGCGTCATAGTCGTCCATGTCCAGGCCCAGCTCGGCACCTTTGAGCCTGGCGTTGAATTCGCCGCTGAACACGTTGAAGCGCAAGGCCTGGGCTTGCTGCAAAGCCTCGGCGCCCACCAGGCGTTCAGCTTGCAGGCGGCGTTCGTTGCCGGTGTCGCGGATGCGGGCGATCTGAGTCATGACGAATCTCCGTGCGGGCTGCTCACCCGTCTTTGGGTTACAGCGAATCGACTTTCTTTATCCAGCCTTGTTGTGCAAAGTCAGGCTATGTAGCCCCGGTGTCATCGCCATTAAGCTTTGGTGATGCTTGTATGACAGCCCTTGAGGAGCCTCTTATGCCCTGGCAAACCCTGTTGAACCGCCACGCTCGCTTGCCCGCCAACCCGGATCTGGGCGAGGGGTTCGCCACGTTGTTGCAGCAGCTGGGCAACGTCACCCCGTTTGAACTGGCCGTGGTCGGCGCACGGATGATGGCGACGCCGGGGCTGGCGTTCCTGGTGGGCTATCAGGCAGCGTTGCGCATGCTTTGGCCAAGTGCGCCGTTGAGCCTTGGCGCGTTGTGCGCGACCGAGCAGCGCAGCCTGCGGGTGGCTGACATGCAGACGCGCCTGGACGATTTGCGCTTGAGTGGTCGCAAGGATTTCGTCACCGCAGGCGATGCCGCCGACTGGCTGTTGATTGCTGCCCGCAGCGAACAGTCCGGCGAGACTGCGCGCCTGAGTCTGGCGGTGGTCTACCCCGATGAGCCGGGCGTGAGGGTGGAAAAACTGCCGCCGATCCCGTTGATGCCGGACATCAGCCATGGCCGCTTGTTTCTGGACAACGCACTGTGCGAACTGCTGGCGGGGGATGGCTGGGATGCCTACGTCAAGCCGTTCCGAACCCTCGAAGACATCTATGTATTGAGTGCCATGACGGCCTGGCTGTACGGCGTCGGCCAGGACTGTGCCTGGCCGCAGGCCTTGCAATTGCGCTTGCTGGCGCTGCTGGCCGGGTGTGCGGAAGTCAGTCGACATCCCCCGGTCAGCCCGGCGGGGCATGTGTTGCTCGGTGGGTTGTTTGCGCAGTTCGAAGGGCTCAAGGATGAAGTCAATGAAGCGTTGGCCGAGGGGCCGCCGGAGTGGGCGGCGATGTGGCAGCGGGATCAGGCGGTGATGGATCTGGCGGCGGGTGCACGGGGCAAGCGACTGGCCAAGGCGTTGGCGGTGTATTGACGGGCGCCTTCGCGAGCAAGCCCGCTCCCACAT
>Ga0065714_10002951_pt1 | contig 10050 bp, 10 predicted proteins | sample MisRhiReplicate2_FD_59101 | JGI IMG/M metagenome (GOLD analysis project Ga0065714, IMG submission 59101) | Miscanthus rhizosphere microbial communities from Kellogg Biological Station, MSU, sample Rhizosphere Soil Replicate 2: eDNA_1 v2... | ecosystem: Host-associated > Plants > Roots >... | reverse complement strand
AGCTTCAGTACAACATTTAATAGAACAGGTAACACAAAAATTAACATCGGTAAACTAAGGAAATGAATATCATCATAACAATAACTGTTACAGCTTTAGTGGTGCTTTACGCAGGTTTGTTTAAAGCTAAAAAAGCGTTATTACCCCTTACCTTACTTGGTTTGCTTGTTTCATTGGGTTTTGTAGCTGCTGGCTGGAACATGGATCAGAGCTATTATGGAATGATGCAGATGGATAATTTTGCATTGGCATTTACAGGAATTACGGTTCTGGGTACCTTGCTTATATTTTTACTGACTCAAAACTACTTTGCTGCGAATAGCGAAAACATAGCAGAGTATTTTACATTGATACTTTTTGCCCTTGCCGGTATTGTAATCATGGTTTCTTATACGAACATGTCGATGTTATTTATAGGACTGGAGATCATGTCGGTGAGTTTGTACATATTGGCGGGGATCCAGAAACATAATTTTGCTTCTAATGAAGCATCGTTAAAATACTTCCTGATGGGGGCATTCTCTACAGGATTCCTTTTGTTCGGTATTACCCTGATTTATGGGGCAACAGGATCTTTTGATCTTGCGGTGATCAATCAATACCTTGTTGGAAACTATAAAGCTGTTTCGCCGCTGTTCTATCCTGGTATCCTGTTACTGATGATCGGACTTTGCTTTAAGATTGGTGCTGCACCATTTCACTTCTGGACTCCGGATGTGTATGAAGGTGCGCCAACGTTGATTACTACGTTTATGTCTACCGTTGTTAAGACTGCTGGTTTTGCTGCATTCCTTCGTTTGTTTGCGGATACTTTTGCGCCTCTGCATGATTTCTGGATGCCTCCATTGATGGGTATCGTATGCTTAACCTTGCTGGTTGGAAACGTAACTGCTTTATTTCAAAAGAGCTTTAAAAGAATGCTGGCTTATTCCAGTATCTCGCATGCAGGATACTTGTTATTTTCTTTGGTTACTTTAACTGCAAACTCATCAAACAATGTATTGGTTTATGCGGCAGCTTATACTTTTGCGACCATCATTGCCTTTGCGGTTTTAATTTTGGTAAAGCGAAAAGTAGGGAGCGATCATTTTGAGGATTTCAATGGTTTGGCTAAACGTAATCCGTTTGTAGCGCTGGTATTGACGGTAGCGATGCTTTCGCTGGCAGGTATACCGCTTACTGCAGGTTTTATAGGGAAATATCTGATGTTCTTAAATGTAATGACAGGTTACCATGTATATCTTGTTGCATTTGCTATTTTAAACGCACTGGTAGGCTTCTACTACTATTTCAGGGTTATTGTGGCCATGTATTTCAAGGAGGGCAACGATACCGAATTACAGACACCTTTTCAATACCAGCTGGTGCTTGTTTTTTCTGTATTGATTACGCTATTTCTGGGAATATATCCGGCGGTAATTTTAAACCTGATATAGTGAGGTCATCTGCTTATCTATTGTCTTTATTGATAGTTTAATATTTGTTTTCAGTGGTATCAATGAGCTCGCAAGCTCGGTTTAATTATCAGATGGAGCCTTTGATGATTAAAATAATTATGGAACTGTGTGTTTAATAATTATCTTAATCATGTCGGGTTCTACAGATATTTATTTGTAGTTTTACGAATAATTGAAATATGCACGATTTCTGGAATTCATTACAGCACTTCATTGATCCCGAAAAACTACTTAGAGAAGGTGGTTTTTACGTTGTAATGTTCGTGATATTTGCCGAGACGGGTTTGTTCTTTGGGTTCTTTTTACCTGGAGACTATCTGTTGTTCCTTGCTGGAATGTTTGTGGCTACGGGTAAATTAGATGTCAATATTTATGTTTTGATTGTAGGACTATGTGTTTCTGCTATTTCGGGCAATTTTGTAGGGTATTGGTTTGGTCGAAAGACGGGGCCGGTACTTTATCACCGGAAAGATTCATTATTCTTTAAACGTAGATATTTGAAGGCTGCTGAGGAGTATTACAACAAACAGGGTGCTTTTGCTTTAATTATGGGTAGATTTGTCCCGATTGTAAGAACTTTTGCACCGATTTTTGCGGGAGTAGTGCGGTTAGATTTTAAAAGATTTGCTTTATATAACGTTTTGGGTGCTTTTATTTGGATAGCATCCTTAACTTTGCTGGGTTATTTCCTGGGTAAAAAGTTTGAAAAAGAGATTAACGATTATTTATTATATATAATTATAGGTTTTATTGTCATTACAACTATACCACTTATCCTCGCATTTGTGAAAAAGAAGGTGGTTAAGGATGGCAATGATGAATTATCAAATACTGAACAATAAAAATGAGTAAAGACAGTCATCCGTGGCACAGTGTATCTCCAGGCGATAGTTTGCCGGAGGTAGTAAATGCAATTATTGAAATCCCTAAAGGGTCAAAAGCAAAATACGAAATTGATAAAGATTCGAATCTGATTAAATTAGACCGCGTTCTATTTTCTTCAGTGATGTATCCTGCAAATTATGGTTTTATACCGCAAACTTATTGCGATGATAATGACCCGCTAGACATTCTGGTATTATGTTCTGTGGATGTATATCCTATGACCATTATTGAAGCTAAAGTTATTGGTGTAATGCACATGGTTGACAATGGCGAGCAAGATGATAAAATCATCGCGGTAGCTAAAAACGACCAGTCAGTGAACTACATTAACGATCTTGCTGAATTGCCTCCGCATACCATGAAAGAGATCGTAAAATTCTTCCAGGATTACAAAGCATTAGAAGAAAAGAAAGTAACTATTGAACATTTGCTGGGTGTACGTTATGCACACAAAGTGATTCAGGAAAGTATTGAGCTTTACGACAAGAAGTTTAGAAATCAATCTTAAATGGAAGCATTTAAAATATTTTTTACCTTTTTTCTGGTTGCCTTGAACGGTTTTTTTGTTGCGGCAGAGTTTGCAATAGTAAAAGTACGGGCATCTCAGATTGAGATAAAAGCTAAATCCGGTAACCGTGTTGCCAACATCGCAAAACATATCACCCAGCATCTGGATGGTTATCTTGCAGCAACACAATTGGGAATCACCCTGGCCTCTCTTGGTTTAGGTTGGGTGGGTGAGTCGGTTATGCATAGCATTGTGCACGATCTGCTGATCAATTTCAATCTTTCTGAGGTATACATTACCTCTATCTCTACCGGTATAGCATTCTTGTTCATTACCGTTATGCATATCGTGTTTGGAGAATTGGCGCCAAAATCAATTGCCATTCAAAGACCGGTAGCTACCACCTTGTTTATTTCCTTGCCGCTTCAGGCATTTTATTGGTTATTCAGACCATTTATATGGGTACTGAATGGGTTTGCCAACATTATATTAAAGATGTTTGGTATTTCCACGATTAGTGGACATGATTCAGTGCACAGTACTGAGGAGCTTTACTATTTACTGGACCAGGGAAAGGAAAGTGGTGCATTGGATACGAATGAACATGAGCTGATTAAAAACGTTTTTGATTTTAATGAGCGTGTAGTAAAAAATATTATGGTTCCGCGAACTAAGATTTCGGGTGTAGAATTGAATACCCCGAAAAAGGAAGTCGTAGAAAAAGTTATATCGGAAGGATATTCGCGCCTGCCTGTATATGATGATATTATTGATAAGATCATCGGTATTGTGCATGCTAAGGATATGCTTCCGTTGTTAGCTGAAAATAAGGACTGGACGTTGAGTGACATCATTAGAAAACCTTATTTTGTTCCTGAGACTAAAAAGATCAATGATCTGTTGAGCGAACTTCAGCAAAAACGTATTCAGATAGCCATTGTAATTGATGAATTTGGTGGGACTGCCGGTATGGTGACCCTTGAGGATATCGTTGAGGAGATTGTAGGTGAAATTCAGGATGAGTATGATGAAGAGAAACCTACCGTAGAGAAAATCTCTGATACTGAATTTATCATCAATGCTTATGCTACTGTTTATGACGTAAATGAGCACCTTCCGCATGACCTTCCAGAGGATGAAGATTTTGATACCGTAGGCGGATTGGTTTCGCATGCTTTTGGTAAAATACCTGAAGTAGGTGATAGCGAGGAATGCTATGGTTACCTGTTTACTATTTTAAAGAAAACAGAGCAGAATATAGAGACCATTAAGCTGGAATTGGTGATCAACAAAAGTGATGCGATAGACTTACACTAAAACCAAAGCGATGCACGTTTTTTATACCCCGGATATCAGCTCTAACGAGTATGTTTTAAATGAGGAAGAGAGCAAGCATTGCATCAAAGTACTGCGTTTAGGCGTAGGTGCTATGGTTTACCTGATTGATGGTATTGGAGGACTTTATAAAGCTGAAATTACCGGGGAATATAAAAAACATGTGACCCTTCGGGTAGTTGAAGCTAAATACGAATACAATAAGCGCAACCATCACCTTCACATCGCAATTGCGCCAACTAAAAATATTGACCGCCTGGAGTGGTTCCTTGAAAAGGCTACTGAGATCGGGATAGAGGAAATTACACCTGTTATCTGCGACAGATCGGAACGGAAAGTGGTAAAGGAAGATAGGTTGTATAAAGTGATTACTTCTGCTGTAAAACAATCTTTGCAGGCTTATCATCCGGTATTAAATCCACAAACAACTTTGTCGGCCTTTTTAAAACAGACAAACGACAGCGTTAAAATGATTGCACACTGTTTGGATAATGAGCCCAGACAGTTCATTAATCAGGTTGCTGAACCAAAGCAGCGTTACACTATTCTTATTGGCCCTGAAGGAGATTTTACGGGCAATGAAATTGAATTGGCTTTGCAGAATGGTTACAAACCCTTAACTTTAGGTAATACACGTTTGAGAACAGAAACAGCCGCACTGGCTGCTTGTTTTGAGGTGAATTATTTAAATCGATGAGGGTAAAATTTCTATTGCTTCTTTTATTGGTCGTGCTGCAAAGCAGTTTTTGGGTGCCTACCTATAAAATGGCTAAGCTTAAGTATAACGGTGGTGGCGATTGGTATGCCAACCGAACAGCGTTGCCGAATCTGATTGATTTTTGTAATAAGAATCTTAGAACTAATTTTGCCGCTGAGGAATCCATCGTAGAAGTGGGAAGCAGCGATATCTTTAATTATCCTTTCGTTTATCTTACCGGACATGGTAATGTCGTTTTCAGTACTTCAGATGCGGCTAATCTGCGTAAATATTTAATTGGTGGAGGTTTCCTTCATATCGATGATAATTATGGTCTGGATAAGTTTATCCGCACGGAGATAAAAAAGGTTTTTCCGGAACTCTCGTTTGTGGAATTGCCTCCCAATCACAGCATCTATAATCAGAAATTTAAGTTCGCTAACGGGTTGCCTAAAATCCATGAGCACGATGGTAAACCTGCAAAGGGATATGCCTTGATATGGAAGGGTAGGGTTGTTTGTTTTTACACGTATGAGTGTGATTTAGGCAACGGTTGGGAAGATGCCGGGACTTATCCTGATGATAGCGAAGAAAAGCGGACAAATGCGCTTAAAATGGGTGCAAATTTAATACAGTATGCATTAACACAATAACTATGAATGTAAAAGTAAATGACCGGTACAATTTTAACGTAGAGCTGGCACCAAAGCGCTTGAAAGTGGATGGTGCGGAATTAGAAATTGATTCAGCTGACCTGGGTGGCGGACATACAAATGTGATATATCAAAACAAATCCTATAACATAGAATTGGTTTCTGAGGACAAGGCGGAAAAGAAAAGTGTAGTAAAGGTAAATGGGACCCTTTACGAGGTGGCTATTGAAGACCAGTACGACTTGCTGCTGAAACAACTGGGCTTAGATAATACAAGGGCCAGTAAAATGAAAGAGATTAAAGCTCCGATGCCGGGGTTGGTATTGAATGTAATGGTTCAGGAAGGTCAGGAAGTAGGTAAAGGTGATAATTTACTGGTGTTGGAAGCGATGAAGATGGAGAACATTATTAAATCACCTGATAGCGGCACTGTTAAAAAGATTCTGATTACTAAAGGAGATAAAGTGGAAAAGAACGAAGTTCTGATACAATTTTCATAATTGAGCAGGCATAAAAAAAAGGCGCTGATTCATATGAATCAGCGCCTTTTTTATGCCTTAGTTTCTATCTTCCTTTGAAGGCTTTTGCCGGTTTTGACTTAAACTGAGGTTTTCCGCTAGATCTGATCTCCGGTGCACCCAACATCGTCATTGCGCATCTGAAGCCTATATCTGCAGTAGATTCATCCTGTTGCAAGTATCTTCTTGAAGCAGGGTTAAGCCATAATGCCTGGTCGTTCCATGATCCTCCTTTGTACACTCTTGATTTGTCATTAATCAAGGTGATTTCTCCATACAGTTCACTTTGTGGATCCCTGTAACCTCTTTGATCGGCATAAGTATTCTTTAATGAATCAGCTGGTTTTGCTGCTGCTGCCTGTTTTTCTGCCCAGGTTTGTTTCTTTGCATTCAACGCGTTTGTCATTACCGGCCTGTTGTATTTGTCGATAGCCAGCTTTCCTGTTGTTGCATCAACGATCTTTTTATCCTGGTAGAAGTTACCTCTATATGGGTTAAAAGCATCTGCAGCTTCGAAAGTGTTAGAACGGTATACGTCGGCCACCCATTCATTTACGTTTCCGGCCATGTTGTAAAGGCCAAAATCATTTGGCGTATATGATCTTACAGCAACAGTTATACTTCCTTTATCATTTAGTGAACCACCAACACCCATATAATCGCCTTTAGTTCTTTTAAAGTTGGCCAGGATTAATCCTCTGGTGCCTTTCTTTGCAGAGCTCATGCCCAGGCCACTCCATGGGTAGATTTTATTATCGCCGATATTTTCATACTGGGTATTGCCAATCAGACCAAGTGCTGCATATTCCCATTCAGCCTCTGTAGGTAAACGGTAAGGTTGTTTTAAAATACCATCTTCTAATCTAACATTCCTTGTTGCGGCATTCTTGCCAGTGCCTGCTGCTGCGTTAGCAGGGTTAAGGTCTTTCATTGCTCTTTTACCTTTATCATCGTGCTGACCACCTAAATAGGTTTCAGTACTGAAAGGGCCTGTGGTAGTCGCTGTTGCTGCAGCATTTGTCTTTCCTTTCCCGCCATTTAAGTCTCTGAAAGTAGTCATGTAACCACGCTCGCGAAGTAACAATTCGTTAACCCTGTCGGTTCTCCACTGACAGTATCTTTCTGCCTGCTCCCAGCTCACACCCACTACAGGATAATCCTGATAGGCCGGGTGTCTTAAATAGTTACCTACGTAAGGCTCGTTATATGAAAGTGGCTGACGCCAAACCAGCGTATCCGGCATCTCATTGTAATAATATTCGTAATCTTTTGGGAAGTTTGTGCGTATCCAGTTTAAATACTCCAACCAGTTCGTGTTGGAAACCTCAGTTTCATCCATATAAAAAGAAGAAACGGTAGTCTCTCTCTTGTGGTTGTAAGAGCTTAATTCTTGTCCCGGTACATTAATGGCACTGCCGCTCATTACAAAAACACCACCTTCTATCTCAACCAATCCGGGGCCCGGGCCGCGTTTGTACTTGTTATTTACCGCAAAACCACCGTATTCCTGCTTGTTGTAGGCCATTCCTGTCTTGTCCGAACTACCAGATTTAGATTTACAGGAAACAAAAGAGGCAATAGCAAAGAGGGAAATGAGTGAAAATAAGGATGTTTTTTTCATTTAAAATAGTATAAATCAATCTATAAGCGTTGTTATCGTTATATGAATGTCAATAAACACAACTAACAGTTAAAATTACATAAAAAAAGGTGTATGCTGCAAGAACATATTTAATAAAGTTAAAATAGGCGTTTGATTTAAAACATTGGTTAATCCTTCAATACTTTGTTTTTAATGAACACTATGTTAACTTGCGGTCAATAATTGATAATTATTTCCAAAGGGATGAATTTAGGGAACCTTGTCAGGATTGCTTTTAGTGGATTTTTCGTGGGCGCAGTTTGCACAGGACTGCATGCCCAGGTTGTGCAACCTGGTACCCAGACAAATGGCAGTCAGACAAATAATATTATAACAGCAGTACCTTTTTTGCTGATTACACCTGATGCCCGTTCGGGGAGTATGGGGGACGCTGGTGTTGCCGTGCAGCCTGATGCGAATGCNATGGCTATAAATCCATCCAAGCTTGCTTTNCTGGATAAAAAATATGGNTTTTCTGTTTCTTATAGTCCCTGGTTAAAAAGTCTTGTTCCGGATGTGAGTTTAACTTATGTCAGCGGTTTTTATAAGCCGGATGAAAAGACTACCATTGGCGGCTCCTTACGGTATTTTAATCTTGGAGAAATACAGCTTACTGACGTAAATCAGCAGGATCTAGGCATTTATAGTCCCAGTGAACTGGCAATTGATGCGACCTATGCAAGGCAGCTTGATGCTTCGTTTTCCTTGGGCACATCACTAAGGTATATTTATTCGGATCTTACTTCAGGGCAGTTTTCATCCGGACAGCAGACAAGAGCGGGGAAGGCTGTAGCTGTTGATGTTTCGGCATATTTTAAAAAGCCGACAATCTTTTTAGGTACAGACGCGATCGTTTCTGCAGGACTTAATATCTCTAATATCGGTACAAAACTGGGCTATTCTGATCGCGGTAATGATTATTTCTTGCCTGCAAACTTAAAAATAGGAGGGGCATCCACGTTTCTGATTGATGATTTTAATCAGTTTACTTTTGCCCTTGATTTTAATAAGTTACTGGTGCCAACGCAGCCAATTTACGATAATGATGGGAAGATTGTGGCCGGAAAAGATCCTAATCGCTCGGTGCCGTCAGGTATCTTTGGCTCATTTAGCGATGCCCCTGGTGGTTTTAGTGAGGAATTGAAGGAAGTAAGTGTCGCTGCCGGAATGGAGTATTGGTACAATCAGCAGTTTGCCTTCAGGGCCGGATATTTTTATGAAAGTCCTCAAAAAGGCAACAAACGTTATCTTACGCTGGGAGCTGGTTTGAAGTATAACGTATTTAATATAGATATTGCCTATTTGGTTGCTAATGCGCAAAAGAGTCCCCTGGCCAATACATTAAGGTTTACACTGCTGTTTAATTTTGGAGAGACCCAGAATTAGTTCAGTATATCGCCGGATAAACAGCCGAAACATAAATAGAATAACAGATCTGGAACAAAGAAATCCAGCATAAATAAATAACATAGAATGAAGATTAAAGTAGGTTTTGGATTTGATGTGCACCAGTTGAAAGAAAATCATCCATTTATTGTCGGTGGGGTTAATCTGGAACATAATCGTGGGGCTTTCGGACATTCGGATGCGGATGTTCTTTTACACGCCATATGTGACGCATTACTTGGAGCCGCCAATTTAAGAGATATTGGGTATCATTTTAAGAANACCGATCCNCAATGGAAAGGCATCAGCAGCCTGATCCTGTTAAANGAAAGTGTTAGATTGGTACAGGAGAAAGGGTTTGAAATTGGGAATATTGACGCGATGTTGTGTATAGAGGCCCCTAAAATCAATCCTCATATTCCGGCAATGCAGCAGAATATCGCTGAGGCAGCAGGGATCTCTGTAGAGGATATCTCTATAAAGGCTACTACTAATGAGCAAATGGGGTTCATTGGAAGAGAAGAAGGGGTAGTAGCGTATGCGGTGTGTTTGATTCAGCGGGAAAAATAACCATTCTCTTCAACGGCTGCATAATTGCCCCTGAAGAAGGGGCAAAGACGCTGAGGCCGTTTCAGAGAAGGTAATTTTTCCTTTCAACGAAGTAATAACGGCCTGTGATGATGAGAGGGGTATTTAACATAATCAACCGCGGTCAGTACTTTAAACTTCGATAATTCTGCTCGATGCTAAGTGCAACGGCTAGTTCCTGGGAAGGTGATTTGTGTGTACCTGAAGTCCCAGTTTTTCTGCTCAAAATAAGGAACAATAATTTGTTCTTAGCAGCTAATCTCTTGGCTCAAAGTAATTAACATACGTCTAAAAAGAAAAACCGGGTTTGATTCATTTGATCCAAACCCGGTTTTTTCTTTAAAACATAGGAATTTTTATCTCTTTTTCTGCACCCTGCCA
>Ga0065714_10065443_pt1 | contig 10052 bp, 6 predicted proteins | sample MisRhiReplicate2_FD_59101 | JGI IMG/M metagenome (GOLD analysis project Ga0065714, IMG submission 59101) | Miscanthus rhizosphere microbial communities from Kellogg Biological Station, MSU, sample Rhizosphere Soil Replicate 2: eDNA_1 v2... | ecosystem: Host-associated > Plants > Roots >... | reverse complement strand
CCGCCGAACTCGCCAACCAAACAGAAGAAAACTTCGAAAACGAAGGCCGCCCCCAATGGCCCGAACTCTCCGACACCACCACCGAACGCCGCGCCAAACACGGCCACTGGCCAGGCCAGATCCTGCTGGTCAGCGCTGCTGGCCTGGCGGCGTCCATCACCACACTCGCAACCGATAGCTTCGCCATGATTGGCAGCAACAAACCCTACGCAGCCATGATGCAATTTGGTGGGGAGCAGGCAGACTTCCCGCACCTGTGGGGCGACATACCCGCTAGGTCATATTTGCCCGTGGATGCCAAAGGCAATCTGCAACCCGAAGCTGAAGAGGCAATTCTGGAGCTGGCGTTGAGTCATCTGGAAAAAGCAGCTCGCATGTAACGTCGTTAGAAATTCGAAGTAGTATCTGGTTATGGTTCACTCAATTGTAGGTATGGATACATGGCGTTATTCACTGATGAAGACATTTTGCGATTAGATCAAACCTACGCTCAGGAGAACGTCCCGTTCCATGCCCGACCTCTGGCAGCAGCTTTCGATATTCTCGGCGACCAATTCATTCTCGATCTAATGCAAAATCCTGCCGTGGAAGAGATCAACTTGGCCTATGCCAGACTCGTTCCCGAGGTTGAAACAAGCTGGCCGGGTGCGGGCGTGGGCTTGATAGCCTCTGTAGATCAGGTACGTAAGGTCATGCTCGGACTCACGTACGGCAGCGGGCCACGTTTAATGGATCAACTGCTTGGCTTCAAAAGTCATGATGAATGGGGTCAATGGTGCAGAGGCGATATAAACATCGCTGCAAGATCCTGCTATTCGTTCGCTGACATCAGCGATTTCATAACCGGCATCAATCATATGCAGGGCGTGGCTCAGGGAGAGTCACTCAAGTTGTGGACGTTAGCGGCTGCGAATCTAGAGGAAATTTCCAACAGCCTGAGCACCAGCATCAACGTCGCTTCGGCCACTCAACCTCTTTGCCTTATTGCCGAATTGGCTATGAAAGGCACCCTGTACCACTTGGGCGTTCCCGAAAAAGAAATAAGAGCGCTCGGCCACCGACACAAAAACATTGCCGCGCGGCTGGCAAAAGAATGCCCGCATCGGGACGACCAGTTCATTGCGGATATTGTGGACCACATTCCAGACTACGTAGTGACCCGCTACGATGGTTCGAACCTGACTCGTCTGGAAGCTGTTCAACTGGCACTCGATGTTCAATTCATTGCAGCGTCTTCCCTCCGTCGCGTGAGTGGCGTAGATCACGAATTAGATTTTGAGAAACAAGGGGATTTCCCAGGGCCGCGGGTGCAATTAATCAAATAAAGCATTACTCGAACTACCGAGCAGATGATCCACCCCCTGGAGGATCATCACCCCGGATTTCGTGGCAAACACAACAACATTTTTCGATAAGTTTTACTATTTTCCGTCAGATTGGCCATCTGCAACCATTGGCTTCGGTTTAGTATCGAACACCCCTTTAAGCTTATCTAACGAAGTGTGAACCGAATTCATCGACTCAACCATATAGTTAAAATCGTTACTCATATTGTCCTTATGCCCAGGCCACTTCACGTCCTCCTTAATCGCCTCAAGTACACGATTAAGCTTTTCCGATACGCCATCCCCCTCAGACGCCATCTCTTTTACAGCATAATAACTCAGCAAATATCTATCATATACTGACTTGACCCTTAGGCAGGCCAATGATGCATCCACGTAGTGTCTATACTGCTTAAGAAACCAAGCAGCCAAAAACTCACATACCAAAAACACAACTGAACTGGCAAACATTCCTATATACATCACGTTATTGTTGGGCTCGCCATATTTCGCCCAAGCCTGCCAACCAGCAATGGCTGCAATGTAATAGAGAATCCCACCAAATAAAAACAATAACCCCCTATCAAGGAGATTTGATCCTTTTTCTTCAGTCAGTGAAATATGTTTATCCAAACTTTCAACTACACTGCAGATATAAACCTCAAAAGCAGTGCCTAGTACTCGTTCGCGTTCGACGCCCCCAGATATTCCCTGTCTTTGCACCGGGATCTTTACTTGTTCTAAGTCGTCACCTCTCGAAGTTTTCAGTTCTATGCCGTTCGGGTACTGCACACCATCTACAAAAAACTGTGTAATGGTATTTACCGCGGCTTTACCAATGTTCCCGCCAATAGATCTCGGCTCCCCTCTGGCCTTTCGATCAATGGAAACAAATGAAGAGTTTGAGATGTTATTAACAATCTTCGCAATTGTACTAAATAGTACAAATCCAAGTGTCGAAACGCCAATTGTTCCGAGAAGATTCTGATTTAATATAGAAAGAAGGTCGGGCGAAGAAAATGAAAAAAACCCATATAGCCCGAACAAAGATACCGCATACCCGCCAAGCAGCATTATAAAGTTTTGAAAACCAGGGAGATTCAATAAGGAGGCTGATCCTCTTAGCTTGTCGCGAGTGTTACCACCGCTATTACTTGCCCCTCCATCTGATTTATTTTCCGTCGCGTTTTCAACACTTTCCTTTATACCCATTCGCCCCTCGATGCACTTGTAAAAATTATTCGTTAATGTATCGGTTTTAACTAGCTGTCAATTCAATACTTATCTTAAACGTTCAGTTGGATAGCAAACGAGATCTCACGCCACTCCTGCGGTCACTTGGATCGACACCTGATGGCTCAATGCTATCCGTCTTTGACAAGCGTGTCTCGGAAAAATGAAGCTTGTGATCCACCAACATATGGACCATCGCATCGACCGAGGCCTGCGTCTCCACCAAAAACTGCCAGAGTTTCGTCGTGGCCTCCGGGTCCACGGAAAACGGGGGGCTGCGTGTTCGCGCGGTGGCTTTGATATCGGCATTCTACGGGAAGTGGAAGTCCAGAGCCCGGCCGGCGGCCTCGTTGAGCTTCATTGAGTCGGGTTCGTACGAGGAGACCGGATTTGTGTCCGGTGGGTTTGGTGTGACCTTGAACATATTCAGTACTCCAGGATGGAGCCATCCCGAACCGATGCTAAACAAATGTATGGTCAGCTGTACGCAGGTTAGCTGACCGGGGAGACTCGAAGACACCCCCAACTGAGAGATAAATGGCGTACTATCATCCGAAGGAAGAGCCAGTTAAAGCGGCCCGACTCAAATAAATTGACGCCGGAAAATCTGGTGCGGTTCAACACACTATATTTTGATATTTTTCCCTATGAGTTCGACTTTCTATCTTCCACGCACTCTCTCCAGTAAAGACAGTATCTACACTGAAGACACGCTGCTGGCCGCTTCGAATTACGTCGTTGTATTGGCCGAACCTGGGGGCGGAAAAACTGAACTTATGGGAAGCTTTGCCCAACAGCTGGGCACTTCTACTGTAACTGCAAACAAGTTCAGGCACGTAGGAGCCGATATAAAGAATTGTCCACTCGTGATCGATGCATTTGATGAGTTGGCCAAAATCGATCAAACAGGAATTCACAGCCTCCTCGCTAACGCTAGAAACGCAAAGCCGACGCATGTCATAATTTCGAGTCGCTCCAGTGAGTGGGACAATGCAGCTACAAACGCATTCGAAGACTTTCTCGGGCGGTCACCACTTGTGGTTAGGCTGTGCGAGTTTGACGAGGGAGAACAGCGGAGGATCTTTGATCATCATGTGCAAAACGAGAACTTCTCAAGGTTCCAGGCCGAAGTTGCCAGATTCGATTTAGGAGCGCTACTCCCAAACCCCCAGTTTTTGAAAATGTTTGCTGATGCATATATCGAGAGCGGCAGACATTTCATAAATAAGCGAAGTATTTTTTCATTAGCAGTCGAGCGGTTGGCGAAAGAAGCAAACGTCAGTGTTGCGAGAACCAATCAAATGCTTTCGACTGCCCAAAAGGTTGATCTGTCGTCGGAAGTCTTCGCCAAGCTCTTGCTGTCAGGTGCCGAAGGCATTGGCACGAGCGAGGCAACCGAAGACCGGCTATATCCTTTGCTAGCATCACTTTTTAGCGTTAACGCAGCAGCGGAAAATATCCTGGCAACTCGACTTTTTAAGCCTGGTGACAGCGAGGATCAACATCGTCCGGTTCACAAAATTGTCGCTGAATACTGTGCAGCGGACTATCTTGCAAAGCGGATAGCAGACCCGAAGGATTCACTGACCCTTTCCAAGTGCCTGCCTATCATCGCTCCAAACTCTACAGTGCGAGATGAACTCCGGGGCCTGCTGGGCTGGCTGGCCGCGCTAGGCAACAAGTCCATTCAGGAATCCGCAATACAACTTGACGCCTACGCAGTGCTAGCGAACGGCGACCCTTCCCAGCTTGAACATTCGTCAAAGCGTCTGCTTATAAAGCGGTTGAAAGATGTTGAAACGAAAGACCCCTATTTTCGAAGAGGAGACTCCTGGCGCAGGTTCAGTGTTGCAGGCTTCTTCACCCAAGATGTTATTGGAGAGATCAAACCTCTTCTCGCGACCGGAAGTGATGGGCACTTGCGAGACCTGATTCTTGAACTTTTGACGGGGTCGCCAGCAATTGAGCATTTGGGAGACGAATTACGCCAACTCGCTTTAAATCCTGACGAAAGCGAAAATACCCGTTCATTGGCAAGCACATGCTTGCTCGACCTAATGGGTCACGACCATCGAGCTGACTTAGCGGCTCTGGTTTCTGAAGCCAGTCAAACTTCGCTGAAGGTCGCGGTAAAAATAATAGTGACTCTCGGTCCGGAGATATTTGATCGGGCTTATCTTGCGAATTTTTTTCGCGTCTGTTCGAAGCTTTACCCTGGATATCAGAAGCATTACGAGCGAACAATAGGCGCGCGCTACTTTCTGAAGCGCTTCATTGGCGGGTTGGAATTAACGCTAATAGAATGGCTTTTGGATAACCTAACCAAAGGTTTAGCCTGCAAATGCGGCAAAAAGTATTACGAGTGTGATTGCCGCATCGGCATGAGCAAAATTGTTGGTCTAATGGTGGACCGTTACTTCGAATTGGCAACACCTCCTTTTGACCCAGAGCGCGTTTGGAAATGGATCGAAAACTTAAATTTCCATGAACAAAAAATCCCAAGCCAAAGCAAAGCAGTTCAAGTGCTTCAGGACGACGACACCTTGCGTCAGGGGATTATTTCTCATGTCTTCAGAAAACTTACAAGTAACGATCAAATTTTCAAGACGAGAATAGAAAAATTCGACTGTCACTCCCACTCTGGCCTTCGCTTCCATGCTGGTGATTACAACTTTATAGTTGATCTGGCGTTTGAGGTCGACAACCCGGCCTTGTGGGCTAGTTTCATTGCCATGCATCATTTTTATCGAAATAAAGAGGATCGAGGTCCCAACAGCTTGCGCCGGCACATGCGCGAGCAAGCATCGGAAAAACCCTCTTTAATGCGCGAGTGGGTAAAATTCAACAGAGTTGCCGCACAATCTGCACGAGACAATGGAAAGCTCATGTTTAGGCATACCCGGAGGATGAAGCGCCGTCACCGACAACAAGACGAAATCCATGCAGCGAACATCCAGTATTTACAAGACAACCTAGAGCTCGTCGAAAGCGGACGCCAATGGGGGAGTCTTTTCCACTTTGCGGACTTGGTACTTATGAGTCCAAACGAAATTGAGTGCAAGGTTGGCGATGAGGCACTCGTAAGGACAGCACTAAGAAACAGCCTCGACTTCATTGATTCGGAAATCCCCGATCTGGCTCGGCTCGCCGAGTTAAAATGTGCATCACAAACCTTACACGCTGAAATGGTCCTCTACGCGGCCTGCTTGGAGATCATGCGTTTAGAGGGCAACCTAGAGAACGTTAATGTTCGGCTCCTGTGGGCGCTGCGAACCAACATTGACATGGGCTACAGTGGAGTATCTGAAGAGGATCGCGATAAGTTAAAGGCCGAGATTGACCGTCTAATTTTTACGGAAACTACTTGTGCAGAAAATTTTCTGAGGCAGTACGTTGAGCCGCAACTGGCGCAGTCGGAATATGTTCATCCAGACGTTTGGTTACTACGTGGCGACGAGGCTTTCAGCCATTTACGTGCTGCGATATCAATCGAATGGCTTAGACGTTTTCGTGGGTTGGCTCTTGGTCCCCTAGATACGCTTTTTGAGATTGCAGCTCAGTACGGCAATCGTGATGACTTGCAAGAAATCATCGCAGAGCGTTGCGCTGGGTTCATGTCGGACTGGCCCGATCTGACTGACAATGAAGACCTAGAACAAAAGCGCACTTTTTGGTTCGTGCGTGCGTTGTACTTTCTGAAAGACACGCCTGAAACATACTGGAACTGGCTAAAATCCGATAGGGAAACAATATTTTTACTTAACAATCGGTCAGGACGAATGAGTCATGACGACCATCCCTATTGGCCCACGCTCACATTAAGCAAAGTGGAGGCCATTCTAGATGCCTTCATAGACAAATGGCCTAAGGTAGACCTGCCGAGTCACTGGGGGTCGGAAAGCCCCAATGAAGAAAACGCATACCGCTTTTTGACCGAAGTGATCTGGTCAATCAACTCAGATGATTCCGATGAAGCAATTCTTGTCCTCGACCGACTTCTTGCCGATCCGCGTTTCGCAGACCTGCACAAGAACTTGAAGAGCATACATGCCGGTAAAATCAGGAAGAAAGCGCTGAGGGATTTCGAACCGCCGACACCTCAGGAAATCGTTAATCGGCTGGACCGCGACGCAGTGGTGACTGTGGAAGGCTTGCGCCAACTCGTGATTCAAGAGCTCCAAGACTTTCAGAAAGCCTTAGATGGTGGAGAATTCAACTCAGCAAATCGCTTTTACGAAAAAGGTGAGCGGCTGGGTGAAGTGCGATCTACCGAGATTATTGCTGAACGCCTCAACCTTAGGCTTGAGCCGCAGGGCATCTCGATCACGCCGGAGCATCAGCTAAAGAATGCCAACCGAAGTGATTTCACGGCGAGCAAGTTGATTGGCGGTAAAAGACGATTGCTTGTTACAGAGGTGAAGGGACAGTGGCATAAGGAACTATATACTGCTGCCTCCGCACAACTGTATGACCGCTACTCCATCCACCCAGATGCAGAGCAACAGGGTATTTTCCTTGCAATCTGGTTTGGCAGTGATGAAACGGTTGCAGGACTGAAGAGACACGGCATCAAAACCGCTTTGGGCCTAAAAAACAGTATTGAAGCTACGCTACCGCCAGAGCTCATAGGGCTGATTGATGTGTTCGTTTTAGATGTTTCCAAGCCAAGCTAGGGTCTAGCTAAAGGCTGTGCACAGTTCACTAGACGGCACGAATAACGGCATGCCGCGTGTCGGTGCTATCCACCGTCCAATGGCAAAAAACTACAGATTCGTATCAATGGCCTATATGAACTACCAGAGCAAGCCGAGTTTTTCATCGCCCGCGTGACAGAGGTATTGAATGGCGTGGGCATTGGAATGGAGCTCATACTTAAAGCCGACGAAGCAATACGCGACATGTAACTGAAGTCGCGGCAAACACACTGGGCCATCCACCGGCCCAGGTGTTTCACGCCTTTGGCGGCCAACAAAAAACCGCCTGTCTCTGAAGCGATCTGAAGTCTTCCTAGCCCGAATGGCTCCAGTTCATGGGGCAGTCAACGAAAGGCCGTCGTAAAGACGTTATAAAGCCGGCACGACAGATCTAAAAGCGTCATCCGGCCCCAACAACCGCAAGGTGTTCAATAGTCCCATTCACCATAGGGGTCTTGCTCGTAACGCCAATCCCTGATGACGGTGTCGCCGTTGATCACCAACTGTTCAACCTCAAAGGTGACACAGCCGATTTTGTGAGCCACCAGCGTATCGGGAACGTAGAGAACACCAGACGGGAAAGGCCCGTTACTCCTGATCGGATCGTCATCGGTTCTCTCCTGATAGGGAATGCTGGCGAGCACACCTGAAAACAGAACAATGTTGATCCCATCCTGGTACTGAACAGACGCAAACATCACCCCATCAATAGGCGGTTCAACCTGCGTAGAAAGGTATTCTGCAATCACTTGGGTAAATAGATATTCCTGCTCTTGGTCAGGCGTGACCGGTGAACTGATTTTGCTGTGCAAGGTGCGAAGAAACTGCCTTCGTTCCATCTTCATTCGATAATCAGGGTCAAAACAACTCATCGGCTCAGCATCGAAGATGTTTTCCAACACACCGAAATCGAGTACCCGCGCATCCCGCAATAATTGAAACGCCCCTGTTAGCACCATACCGCCCACCGAGGGGCGCAGCTCGGCGATACACGTGTCGCGATCAAAGGCGCCATAAAACACCGGTACGCCAACAGGGTTCATGCGTCCTGCTCGCGCCTTCTCCTTGGGCGGTGCCGCCAGCTCAGTCTCCGGGGATACAAGAATGTTCTTAGGATCAGAGGACGGTGGGCAGTAACGACCTCGATACAGTTCCCAACCATCTTCCACTTCGAACAGTCGTACCACCTCTCGGTTGCTTTCGTCTTGGAGGTGATGAATACCTTCAAACAACCAATCGAGGAACGCCTTACCGTGATCGTTAAAGAAACGGCTGCGGTGCATCACACCACTCTTGAATTCTTGCCATTTTTCCTCGACCTCTGTCGGTCGCATGCTGCGCCGCATGTACAGTGCATCCGCCTCAAAACGCGGTTCACCGTCTTCGGCACTGACCGTCAGCAACCCAACCAAGGTGGAAGTGAGGCGCCCCTCACTATTACAAAAGAGCAGTTCCGCGACGGTAAAATCCAAGGGGTAACCAGCGTGGACATATTTGCCCAACCCCCGGGCACTGGCGGTGCGTATGACAGGACCTGTTCCATAGAAGTTGTCGAGAATACGGGCGACTTCATCCGCCAATTTTTCAACGGGCATGCAGGGCCGTTTATGCTCACAGAACGAGCATCGTCCCATATCACACTCAGACGCGATGCGTTTCCGTAGAAAGCCATCCCCCACACATTCACCACACACAACGTCCACACCGTCTATCACATCACGCTCCTTGAAAGTGGCCATTTGACACTCAGCGCTGGATCATCGCACCCGCAATAATCAGCACCAAGAACAACCCTATAAACCCGATTAAAAGCCCGAACTCATCGGGCACCTGAAACTGTGCGCACCATCCTCTTTGCAGCGCACCCATGAACCCACTCCACATCTTCAAACCCGGCACCCACACCGCCCAATGCGGCACCACCCTCAACTTCACCGAATCCGACCTGGCCGCCACCGTCGCCGCCTACAACCCAACCCTCCACGAAGCCCCACTGGTCATCGGCCACCCACAACACGACGCACCCGCGGCCGGCTGGGTCAAATCCCTGTCCGCCACCGCCCAAGGCCTCATCGCCGAACCCCAACAAATCGACGCCACCTTCGCTGAGCAAATCGCCAAGGGCAGCTACAAAAAAATCTCCGCCTCCTTCTACCACCCAACTGCGCCCAACAACCCGGTGCCCGGCGTCTACTACCTACGTCACGTCGGCTTCCTCGGCGCCCAGCCGCCGGCCGTCAAAGGCCTACGCCCCATCGAACTGGCCGAAGGCGAGCCCGGCGTCATCCACTTCAGTGAAGCGGTGCAGCAAGCATCGACCGCCCCAGTGATCCCCGCAACAGACCCAGACACCACCGCGCTAAAAGCCGAAAACCACCGCCTCAAAACCGAACTCGCCCAACGCGACCAAGCCGCCCGCGCCGCCACCCAACACGCCATCCACACCGCCAGCGTCGACTACGCCGAACAACTAGTTGCCGCCGGCATGAAGCCACTGCACGTGCCCGTCGTCATTGCGGCTCTCGACGCCGCCCAGTCCGGTGCAACACCGCTGGAGTTCGGTGAAGGCGATCAACGCCAACCCTTAAGCGAAGGCCTCAAAGCCATCTTCAAAGACCTGGCCGGCACCGTCAGCTTCGCCGAAGTCGCCACCAAATCCCGCGCTGACGACACTACCAAACCAGCCACCAACCCCTTACTCGCCGACGCCGAAGCCCGCGCCCAACGATAGGAACCCACCATGGCCACATTCACCCAACCCAAAGACCTGGGCGACTTGCTGCTGGTCGAAGTCAGCCCC
>Ga0065714_10065440_pt1 | contig 10054 bp, 8 predicted proteins | sample MisRhiReplicate2_FD_59101 | JGI IMG/M metagenome (GOLD analysis project Ga0065714, IMG submission 59101) | Miscanthus rhizosphere microbial communities from Kellogg Biological Station, MSU, sample Rhizosphere Soil Replicate 2: eDNA_1 v2... | ecosystem: Host-associated > Plants > Roots >... | reverse complement strand
GATCGGCCAGCCGATCAACAATGGCGAGATCAACATCTCGTTCAACGGCGACACGGTGTTCGCTGGCCAGCGCCGCTTGCTGCAACGCCAGTGGGCCGAGACCAGCTACCAGATCCAACGCCTGCGTGATAACGCCGACTGCGCCGAGCAGGAATTCGACGCGATCCTGGAAGAAGACAACCCGGGCCTGAGCACCAAGCTCAGCTTCGACGTCAACCAGGACATCGCCGCGCCTTACATCAAGAAAGGCATCCGCCCACAGGTTGCGGTACTGCGTGAGCAGGGCGTCAACGGCCAGGTGGAAATGGCGGCCGCGTTCGACCGTGCTGGCTTCAATGCGATCGACGTGCACATGAGCGACATCCTCGCCGGTCGCGTTGACCTCAACGAGTTCAAAGGCTTGGTCGCCTGCGGCGGTTTCTCCTACGGCGACGTACTGGGTGCCGGTGAAGGCTGGGCCAAGTCGGCCTTGTTCAACAGCCGTGCCCGCGACGCGTTCCAGGGCTTCTTCGAGCGTAACGACAGCTTCACCCTGGGTGTGTGCAACGGTTGCCAGATGATGTCCAACCTGCACGAACTGATCCCGGGCAGCGAGTTCTGGCCGCACTTTGTGCGTAACCGTTCCGAGCAGTTCGAAGCCCGTGTCGCCATGGTGCAGGTGCAGGAGTCCAACTCGATCTTCCTGCAAGGCATGGCCGGTTCGCGCATGCCAATCGCCATTGCCCACGGTGAAGGCCATGCCGAGTTCGAAAGCGAAGAAGCCTTGCTCGAAGCCGACCTGTCCGGTTGCGTGGCCATGCGTTTCGTCGACAACCACGGCAAGGTCACCGAGACCTACCCGGCTAACCCGAACGGCTCGCCACGCGGGATCACCGGCCTTACCAGCCGCGACGGTCGCGTGACCATCATGATGCCGCACCCGGAGCGTGTATTCCGCGCCGTGCAGAACTCGTGGCGTCCGGAAGAGTGGAACGAAGACGGCGCCTGGATGCGCATGTTCCGCAACGCCCGCGTGTGGGTGAACTAAGGCCGTGTACAAGCTCAGCTTCTTCGTGCCCGACAGCCATGTGGAGACAGTGAAAACCGCCGTCTTCGCCGCTGGCGGCGGGCGCATCGGCAGCTACGACAGCTGCGCCTGGCAAGTGCTGGGCCAGGGCCAATTCCGCGCATTAGACGGCAGCCAGCCGTTTATCGGGCAGGTCGGCCAGGTTGAAGTGGTTGAAGAATGGAAGGTTGAGCTGGTGGTGGCGGATGAGTTGATCGTGGCTGTCGTGGCGGCGCTCAAACTAAGCCACCCGTATGAAACACCGGCTTATGAAGTGTGGCAGTTGGCGGATTTTTGATTCGCACGCTGCATCAACAAGAAACCCGCTGGGCCCGTTTGGCCAGCGGGTTTTTTGTTGCGTGTAAGGCCAATCGCGGGCAAGCCCGCTCCCACATTTTGCTTTGCGAATACATGCAAATGTGGGCGCTGGCTTGCCTGCGATCAGGTTGGTCCGGTCAGTGATAATCTACACCCTGACACCCACCTCACGCCCGCTGACCAACCGCTCCATCGCCTCACTCAACCCCGACGCCTTGTCACCGATCAACAGGTGCCAGACGCCACTGTCCAACTGGCTCACACCTTGGCAACCCAGCGCGGTCAGCCCTGCTTCGGACAGCGCTGAATCGTCTCCCAATTCCACCCGCAACCGGGTCATCGCCACCGCATCCAACTGACGCACATTCCCTAGGCCACCCAAGGCATCCAGCCATTTCTCGGCCTCCTGCACATTCACTGCAACCGGCTTATCCGCAGGCGCAGCCTTCACTGGCATGCTGGCAACAAACGTCGGCATGGCCAGCCGAATCTCATCGGCAATGCTGTCGGCCATCGGCCCTACCACCACCTGCAAGCTCCCGCCATTGCCCGGTCGAACCACAGCCATGGCGCCCAGTGCTTTGAGCTCGGCATCCACTGCCTTGTTGCGGTCAACCATGTCCAGGCGTAAGCGAGTCGTGCACGCGCCGACACTCAACAGATTCGCCGCCCCTCCCAGCGCACGGATGTAGGCGCTGGCCCGCTGGTTATCGCTCATCGCTTCAGCTTGTACGACCTGGATATCTTCACGCCCCGGCGTTTTCAGGTTGAAGCGGCGAATGCAGTAGCTGAACACGCTGTAGTAGATCAGCGCATACGCAAAGCCCACCGGGAACACCAGCCAGCCATTGGTGGACTTGCCCCAACCCAGCACCATGTCGATAAACCCACCGGAGAACGTAAAGCCCAGGTGGATATTCAGCATGTCAGTGACAGCCATCGACAGGCCAGTCAGCACGGCGTGGATCAGGTACAGGAACGGTGCGAGGAACATGAAGGCGAATTCGATCGGCTCGGTCACCCCGGTCAGGAAAGAGGTCAGCGCCATCGACAGGAAAATCCCGCCCATCACTTTGCGGCGCTCTGGCAGCGCGTTGCGGTACATGGCCAGGCACGCTGCGGGCAAGCCAAACAGCATGACCGGGAACATGCCGGTCATGAACTGGCCGCCTTTCGGGTCGCCTGCAAAGTAGCGGGTGAGGTCGCCCGTCACGACCGCGCCGGTAGCGGGGTCGGTGAAGGTGCCGAACACGAACCAGGCCATGTTGTTGAGGATGTGGTGCAGGCCGGTGACGATCAGCAAGCGGTTGAACACGCCGAACACGAAGGCACCAATGCTGCCGCTTTCCATCAGCAACACACCGAAGCTGTTGATGCCATGCTGGATCGGCGGCCAGATCAGGCCGAAGATCACGCCCAGCGCGACCGCTGAAAACCCGGTGACAATCGGCACAAACCGTCGCCCACCAAAGAACGCCAGGTACTCGGGCAGCTTGATGTCCTTGAAGCGGTTATACAGCCCGCCCGCCATCAAGCCGCTGGCGATACCGGCGAGCATGCCCATGTTGATGCTGGTGTCCATCACCTTGAGCGTGGAGACCATCACCAGGTAACCAATCGCGCCGGCCAGGCCCGCGGTACCGTTGTTGTCGCGGGCGAAACCCACGGCAATCCCGATGGCGAAGATCAGCGCCAGGTTGGCGAAGATCGCCTGCCCCGCGTCGTGCATCACGGCGATGTTCAGCAGGTCGGTGTCGCCCAGGCGCAGGAGCAGGCCGGCGATCGGCAGGATCGCGATCGGCAGCATCAGTGCGCGGCCCAGGCGTTGCAGGCCTTCGATAAAGTGTTGGTACATGGCGTGTCTCCCTTTGTTGTTGTTATCAGCTCAGCGGCCAGTGGTGTTGACAGGCTTGGCGCACGGCCTTGGCACTGCTCAGGTCGAGCAGCCCATGGCTCAGTTGCCGGCATTGCGCCGCGTCCAGGTGACGGACGCGGTCCTTGATTTCGCCGATCTGCAGCGGGCTGACGGACAGCTCGCTGACCCCCAGGCCGACCAGCACCGGTGTGGCCAGCGGGTCGGACGCCAGCGCGCCGCACACGCCAACCCAGCGCCCGTGTTTCGCAGCCCCCGCGCAGGTCTGGGCGATCAGCCGCAACAGCGCCGGGTGCAAGGCATCGACCCGTGCGGCAAGGCCTGCGTGGTCGCGGTCCATGGCCAGGGTGTACTGGGACAGGTCATTGGTGCCGATGGACAAGAAGTCCGCATGCTTGGCCAGTTGCTCGGCCATCAGTGCGGCGGCAGGCACTTCGATCATCACGCCCAGCTCGGGGCGCTGGGTCAGTTCCAGCGCCACGCACAACTCATCCAGGCGCTGGCGGATCTGCAGCAATTCATCGACCTCGCTGACCATTGGCAGCAGGATGCGGCAGCGTTCCAGTGGGCAGACTTGCAGCAGGGCGCGCAACTGCTGGTCAAGCAGGTCCGGGCGTACCTGCGCCATGCGAATACCGCGCAGGCCCAGCACCGGGTTGGCTTCGACCGGCAGGGGCAGGTAGTCCAGTTGCTTGTCGCCGCCCACGTCGATGGTGCGGATGATCACCGACTTGTCGCCCATGGCATCCAGCACGGCTTGATAGGCGTGGCGCTGTTCCTGCTCATCCGGGGCGGTGCGGCGGTCGACGAAGAGAAACTCGGTGCGCAGCAGGCCGACGCCATCGGCGCCGTTTTCAAACGCCACCTGGGCTTCGGCGCTGGAGGCGACATTCGCGGCCACCTCGATACTCACACCGTCGGTTGTGTGCGCCGGTTGCTGGGCCTGGGCCTGTTGCTGCTGGCGCCGCAGTTTCTGCGCGTCGCGAATCTGGTGCACTTCGGCATGGCGCGCGTCGCTGGGGGCCAGTTCCAGGCGGCCATTGGCGGCGTCGAGCACCACGCGTTGGCCGTGGGGCACGTCGAGTACCTCGGGACCCAACGCCACCACACAGGGTAAACCTTTGCCGCGCGCCAGGATCGCCACATGGGACGTCGCGCCGCCTTCGGCCATGCAAATGCCAGCGGTCTGTTGTGCGCTCAGTTGCAGCAAGTCAGACGGCGTCAGTTCATGGGCGCTGACAATCGCCCCGGCCGGTAATTCGAAATGCCAGGCCTCGCCCAGCAGTGCACGCAACACCCGTTGTTGCAGGTCGCGCAGGTCATTGGCGCGTTCGGCAAACAACGGTTTGCCCAACGCTTGCAGCACCGCGCATTGCGCCTGGATCGCATCGCGCCAGGCGTGGGTCGCGGCGCTGCCGTGTTCGATGGCGCCCGTGGCGGCGTCCAGCAGGGCTGGGTCGTCCAGTAGCGCGAGGTGGGCGGCGAAGATGTCCTCTTCCTCGACGTTCTTGCGTTGGCGGGCGTGCTCGAGGGTGCTGCGGATTTCGCTGCGCACTTGCTCCAGGGCTACGTCCAGGCGTTGCAGTTGCTCGTCGGCGACATGGTTGCCGGTGTCGTCCGGCAGTTCGATACCGGTCAGGCGCAACAGCGGCCCGCAGACCAGGCCCGGCGCGGCGCACACGCCTTGCAACACACCGACTTCGGCATTCACCGGGCGCTGCGCGACAACGGCCGGTGCGTGGTGTGCTTCCTTGATGGCGGCTGACAAGGCGGCGACCAATGCCTGCAACGCCGCCTCGGCATCTTTGCCACGGCAGCTCACGCGCACTTCGTCACCTTCACCAATGCCCAGGCCCATCAAGCCAATCAGGCTGTCGCACGAGGCTGATTTATCACCGAAGTGCAGCTGCGCCTGGCTGCTGAAACCCTGGGCGGTCTTGCGAATCAACGCGGCCGGACGCGCATGCAAGCCGCCGCGATGGGTGATGCGCACGTGGGCGCTGGCTTCACCCGCCGAGTTATCCACCGGCGCTTCAACCGACGCCGCCGAACGTGCCACGATCTGCAACAACGGCTGCCCTACCTTCACCGCTTGCCCTGCAAGCGCACGCAATTGGAAGCGCTCGCCATTGGTCAGGATGATCAGGCTCACCAGGCTCTTGCACTGGCGCGCAATGCGGTCCAGATCAAACTGCACCAGCGCCTGGCCCTGGCTCACCCGTGCCCCGTTCTTGACCAGCAAGGCGAACCCTTCACCGTTGAGTTCCACCGTATCGATGCCCACATGCATCAACACCTCGGCACCGTTGTCGGCGCGGATCGTCAGCGCATGCCCGGTGCGCGCGACGTGGATGATCACCCCGTCACACGGTGCATGCAGGCAGTCATTGAGCGGATCGATGGCAATGCCGTCGCCCATGGCGCCGCTGGCGAACACGTCGTCGGGAACATTGCCCAGGGTCAGCACCGGCCCGGTGAGAGGGGCGCTGAGGGTCAGATCATTATTGTTGTTGGACATGGGCACGGTACTCATCAGGAAAAACGGCAATCGACTCGAACTCAGTGAGTGCGAGTGACTTTGCTCAGGTGACGCGGTTGGTCCGGGTCCATGCCCCGGGCGACGGCCAGGCCTGCGGCCATCACGTAGAAACTCTGGATGGCCAGGATCGGGTCCAGGGTCGGGTGTTCGGCGCGGGACAGGGTCAGGTCGCGCTCGGCGATATCGTCCGGTGCCGCCAGCAATACCCGGGCGCCGCGTTGGCGCATATCGGCGGCCAGGCTCAGCAGGCCGGCCTGCTCGGCGCCGCGTGGAGCGAACACCAGCAGCGGGTAGTTCTTGTCGATCAAGGCCATCGGCCCGTGGCGCACCTCGGCGCTGCTGAAGGCTTCGGCCTGGATCGCCGAGGTTTCCTTGAGCTTGAGCGCGGCTTCCTGGGCGATGGCAAACCCGGCGCCTCGGCCGATCACCATCAATTGCTGGCAGTCGCGCAGCGCGTCGATGGCGACTGTCCAATCCTGTTGGGCGGCGGCACGCAGGTCGTCGGGCAGAGCACGGCAGGCCTGCAGCAGCGCGGGTTCTTGATTCCAGTGGCCGATCAACTGCGCGCTGGCGCTGAGGGTGGCGATAAAGCTCTTGGTGGCGGCCACGCTGTGTTCAGGCCCGGCGCACAGGGGCACGTGGAATTCGCAGGCGGCTTCCAGCGGCGAGTCTTCGGCGTTGACCAGCGAGATGCTCAGGGCCCCGCGTTTGCGCAGCAGGCGCAGGCTGTTGACCAGGTCCGGGCTCTGGCCCGATTGGGAGAAACCAAAGGCCACTTGGCCGCTGACCTTCAACGGTGCTTGCAGCAAGGTCACCACCGACATTGGCAACGACGCCACCGGGATCCCCACATGTTGCATCGCCAGGTAGGCGAAGTAGCTGGCGGCGTGGTCCGAGCTGCCACGGGCGATGGTCATCGCCACTTGCGGCGGCTGGCGGCGCAGGCGGCCGGCGACTTCTTCCAGCAGCGGGTCCAGGCGTTGCAGTTGCGCCGCGACGGCGTCGCAGGAGGCCAAGGCCTCTTCAAGCATTTTTGAAGTCAATGGTTTCTCCTTCGACCATTACGTCGGTGAGTGTCAGGGAGCGGTCCAGGCGCACGCAGTCGGCAAAGCTGCCGGGTTGCAGGCGGCCGCGTTCTTCCAGGCCCAGGTAGTCCGCAGGAAATTGCGACAGGCGTTGTGATGCTTCGCTGATGGGCAAGCCGATCTTCACCAGATTGCGCAACGCCTGGTCCATGGTCAGCGTGCTGCCGGCCAGGGTGCCGTCGGCCAGACGTACACCGCCCAGGCATTTGGTCACGGTGTGGCTGCCTAGCTTGTATTCCCCATCGGGCATGCCGGCGGCGGCGGTGGAGTCGGTGACGCAATACAGGCACGGGATCGAACGCAGGGCCACGCGCATGGCGCCGGGGTGGACGTGCAGCAGGTCCGGGATCAACTCCGCGTACTTGGCGTGAGCCAGCGCAGCGCCGACGATGCCCGGCTCGCGGTGATGCAGCGGGCTCATGGCGTTGTACAAATGGGTGAAGCTGGTGGCGCCGGCAGCGAGGGCGGCGACGCCCTCTTCGTAGCTGCCCAGGGTGTGGCCGATCTGCATGCGCACGCCACGTTCGCTGAGGGTGCGGATAAGACCGTCATGCCCGGCGATTTCGGGGGCGATGGTGATCACCCGGATCGGCGCCAGGCGCAGGTAGGCTTCCACTTCGGCCATCAGCGCGGTGTGGGCAAAGTTAGGCTGCGCGCCGAGCTTGCCTGGGTTGATGTAGGGGCCTTCCAGATGCACGCCGAGTACACGGGCGCTGCCGGTAGCACGTTGCTCGCAGAAGGTGCCGAGCTGGCCGAGCACGCTGGAGATCTCCTCCGCCGGTGCAGTCATGGTGGTAGCCAGCAGCGAGGTGGTACCGAAACGCACGTGGGTGCGGGTGATGGTCTCGAAAGCCTCGGCGCCTTCCATGATGTCCTTGCCGCCACCGCCGTGCACATGCAGGTCGATAAAGCCTGGCAGCAGGTAGGGCAGGTCGTTGTCAGCCGGGTCGCACGGCGCGCCTTCGATGGCGATCACTTTGCCGTGCTCGTGCACCAGGCGGCCGCGAATCCAGCCGCTGGGCGTGAGGATGTTGTCTTCGGACATGGGCAGTTCTCTAGGTTCGCAGTTCAGCGGAATAGTCATGGCGGCGCAGTTCTGCGACGAAGTCGTAGTAGTCGTTGCGGCAGTAGGTGTCGGTGATTTCGATGGGCGTGTTGTCGGCGGTGTAGCCAACCCGGGTCATCAGCAGCATGGCGGTGCCGGGGGCGATGCCCACCAGCTTGGCGAACTCGTCCGAGGCGTTGATTGCCTGGATATGCTGCAGGGCGCGCACCACGGGTTTGCCGATGCCTTCCAGGTACTCGTACAGTGAATTGCCGATGGCTTGCGGGTGCGGCAGCACGGAGGCGGGCATGGCAGTCATTTCAATCGCCATGACGGTGTCATCGGCTTTGCGCAGGCGTTTGAGGCGCGCGACTTTGTCGGTGGGCGACAGGCCCAGGCGGATCAGCTCTTCGTGGGTCGGTGGGGTGATGTCGCGTTCCAGCCACTGGGAAGTGGGGACAAACCCCTTCAGCCGCAGCATCTCGCTGAAGCCCGACAGGCGCGACAGCGGTTGTTCCAGGCGCGGCGTGATAAAGGTGCCGGAACCCTGGCTGCGGCGGATCAGGCCTTGGGCAAACAACACTTCCAGCGCTTTACGCGCGGTCACTCGCGAAATACTCAATTGCTCGCTGAGGGCGCGTTCCGAGGGCAGTGCCTGCTCGGATTTCCACTGGCCGGCGTGGATGGCCGCTTCGAGGTTGCGCGCCAATTGCAGGTACAGCGGCGTGGATTGCTTGTCGTCGGGACGCAGCGTCAGGATGGGATTCATCTGTGAGGTTTCCGATGCGGTTATTGGAGTGTTGTCGCCCGGTGTGGGCCGGAAATTAATACCACTTAAATACCATGTCAATGCTGCCAAAACGGTGCAAGTGCCGGTTTTAGGGCGCTCTATTGGTGCCTGGCATCAAGTGGTATTAGAGAGGTCTTTATTGTGCGCAGAAGTGTGCAGCGCGCGGGGGTGAACTGGTATTCACCGGCATGCGCTGCCAGGGGCAGGAATTATTTTCAGATTATTTTACGAACGGTACGCGACTACGGCCGAATCTCGATGAGGGTGCCGTCCTTGACCAGGTTCCAGACTTCGCGCATATCCACATTGCGCATGCCGATGCAGCCGTCGGTCCAGTCCAGGGTGTGGAACCACTGCTCCGGGTAATCCTCGGTGTCGGGCGTGCCGTGGATCATGATCATGCTGCCGGGCTTGACCCCTTCGCGGCGCGCGCGGGCGGCGTCGCTGATGTTCGGGTAGGAGATGTGCATGGCCAGGTTGAAGCGGTCACTGGTCTTGCGCCAGTCGATCCAGTAGAGCCCCTCTGGCGTGCGGCGGTCACCCTCAATCAACTTGTGGCCCTTGGGGTTTTTACCCAGGGAAATACGGTAGGTCTTGAACGGCTTGCCGTCGTTGATCAACTGCAACTGGTGCGCGGACTTGAGCACCAGGACTTTTTCGACGGTTTTACCGCCCAGGGTTTGCACCGTGGAGGCTGGCGCCAGTGTGGCGAATGAAAGGCAGAGCAGCACCAGCAGCCAACGCATCAAAACGGGTATCCCTTGTGTCATGGCGCAGGCTTGCCCATTGGCGGCACGGCCTCGCTGCGCACCGGGAACGACTGGAGCCTGCGGTCAGCGAAAAAGTATTCCAGGGTACGCCCGACCGTGCGGAAAGCCAGCTCGGACCAAGGGATGTCGGCTTCGTCGAACAGTTGCACTTCCAGGCTTTCGGGGCCGGCGGCGAAGTCCGGGTCGAGCAGGTCGGCGCGGTAAAAGATATGCACCTGGTTGATATGCGGCACGTCGATCAGGGTGTAGAGGCTCAGGTTATGCACGCGGGCGCAGGCTTCTTCCAGGGTTTCGCGCATGGCGGCCTGTTCCACCGTCTCGCCGTTTTCCATGAAGCCCGCGGGCAGGGTCCAGTAACCCAGGCGCGGCTCGATGGCGCGGCGGCACAGCAGCACTTTGTCACCCCACACCGGCACGGTGCCGGCGACGATATTGGGGTTCTGGTAGTGGATGGTCGAGCAGTGATCACACACAAAGCGCAGGCGGCCGTCGCCTTCGGGGATGCGTTGGGTAACCGGTTTACCGCACTGGCTGCAGAAATTCATGCTGGGGTTCCTGGAAAGTGCGTCTATCTTGGCGTGACAGGCAA
>Ga0065714_10003163_pt1 | contig 10054 bp, 12 predicted proteins | sample MisRhiReplicate2_FD_59101 | JGI IMG/M metagenome (GOLD analysis project Ga0065714, IMG submission 59101) | Miscanthus rhizosphere microbial communities from Kellogg Biological Station, MSU, sample Rhizosphere Soil Replicate 2: eDNA_1 v2... | ecosystem: Host-associated > Plants > Roots >... | reverse complement strand
CAACTTTCGGAAAAAGAATTACTTTAATTGTTGTGTAATAGATAATTTTTTATGATTTTTGAGTACTATTAATTCCAAAAATGATAGAACGTATTATGAGAGAAAATGACATGTTAGAAAAAGAAGAGATTTTTTCTAAAGTATTACGAGCAGGAAGAAGAACTTATTTCTTTGATGTAAGAGCTACTAAGGCTGACGATTATTATATCACAATTACCGAAAGTAAAAAATTCACTGAGGAAGATGGTTCTTTTCATTTTAAAAAACACAAAATCTACTTGTACAAAGAAGATTTTGGAGCTTTTGCCGAAATACTGGAAGAAATGACTTCATACGTCCTGAACCACAAGGGCGAAGAAGTAATCTCTGAAAGACACCAAAAAGATTTTAAAAAAGAATACGGTTCTGACAAACCTGAAGGACAAAGATCAAGTTTCACTGATATTGATTTCGACGATATTTAGTCCCCAATAAACTTTTTAAAAAGTACGAGTCCAATATGTCCTGCATTTTGGACTTTTTTTATATCTTTAATTTTGCTGTTATTTTAACAATCAATATGCAATTTTTTAAATGTCTTAAGGCGCAGTCCCAAGGGACGCAATATTTATAGACCTTTTTAAAATTATTTAATAAAACCTCAACGGGGTGGCTATTAGTTATCAAAAAAATATCGCTCCTCTGGAGCTTTAATAAAAAAATACCATTAGCTATAAACATTATGCTCCTCTGGAGCTTTCTTAACTAGCTTCCATTAAATATTATTTTTAAAAAACATAGAATGAAAAAAATAATTCTTTTACTTAGTTTCCTTTTTATTGGAGTTTCTTCTTTTGCTCAGAAATTAGAATATGAAACAAAATCGAATATTCAATATTACAATACAACAATCAACAAATCTGACGCTTACATAAATGAAAGATGTGTTTTAGACATTTACTATCCGAAGAACACTAAAGATTTTGCAACGATCGTTTGGTTTCACGGCGGCGGATTGACAGGTGGAAGCAAAGAAATTCCAGAAGCTCTAAAAAATAAAGGTTTTGCCATAATTGGCGTAAATTACAGATTATCTCCAAAAGTTAAGGCGGTAAAATGTATTGAAGATGCCGCTGCGGCAATCGCATGGGCTTTTNACAATATNACANGTTATGGAGGCGATGCTGCGCAAATTTTTGTTTCAGGACATTCTGCTGGTGCCTATTTAGCTTTAATNAATGGCTTAGATAAAAAATGGTTACAAAAAGAAGGAATTGACGCTAATAAAATCGCAGGATTGATTCCGTTTAGTTCACAATGCATTACGCATTTTGAAATTAGAAGAGAAAATGGCATTCCGGAAAAGCAACCGACTATTGACGTTTTTGCACCGCTGTACCATGTTCGTTCAGATGCTCCTCCTCTCTTATTAATTACAGGAGATCGAGAATTAGAGATGTTGGGCCGATATGAAGAAAACGCNTANATGGAGCGCATGATGANATTAGTTGGACATAAAGCAACCAAACTATATGAATTAGACGGTTATGGTCACGGAATGACCGAGCCNGGCTTTCCGTTACTTGTAAACGAAGTAAACCGAATTATAAAAGAGAAACAAACCAAAAAATAATTAATTAAAATCCACGGCAATGGAAACAAACTTATTAATATTACCCGGACTGGGAAATTCCGGTGATAAACACTGGCAGACCTTTTGGCATAAAAAATTCGAAAATTCAATTCGTTTGGTTCAGGACAATTGGGATGAACCGGTTCGCGAAGAATGGCTTGCAAGATTAAATGAAGAAATCGCTAAACTCAACCAACCCACTATTCTTGTAGCACATAGTTTAGCTGTTTCGCTAGTATTGCATTGGGCTGAATCTAATACCAATAAAAATATTGTGGGTGCCTTATTAGTAGCGCCTGCCGACGTTGATTCACCACAACATACCCCTGAATCTACACGTAATTTTTCGCCAATTCCAACTTCAAAATTACCTTTTCCATCCATAGTTGTGGCAAGCGAAAATGATCCTTATGCTTCTTTTGAAAGAAAACAGTTTTTGGCTGAAAAATGGGGAAGTGATTTTGTGAATGTGGGTCAGAAAGGTCACATCAACTCTGATTCTGATTTAAAATATTGGGAAGAAGGACAATTGATATTGCAGCAGTTAATTGAAAAAATAGAATTATAATTTAACCGCAAAGTTCGCAAAGCTTTGCGAACTTTATGCTTTTTTTTAATATCATTTGCAAAAAAACTTTGCGAACTTTGCGGTAAAATTTATGTAGTAGTTTATCGCACAAACTACCCTATACGAAGCCCATTTTCAATCTTAAAATCGGGAGCCAATAAAATTACATCTCCCTCCTTCCCTATCGCACCCAAAACCAGACATTCGCTCATGAACTTTCCGATTTGTTTCTTCGGAAAATTAACTACTGCTATAATTTGTCGGTTTACTAAATCTTCTTTTGTATAATGAACTGTTATTTGTGCTGATGATTTTCTGATTCCAATCTCAGCACCAAAATCAATCGTAAGCTGGTAAGCCGGTTTTCTAGCTTCAGGAAAATCATTTACATTGATTATGGTTCCTACTCGCATTTCAGTTCTTTCAAATTCACTCCAGGTTAAATCCATTTTTTATATTTATAGTTGCTTTACAAACCTATTAATTTTGTAATTATAATCTTTAATTCTGTAACCCTTTTTTTTAACTGTACTTCTAAATTTACGAGAAACAAATTGTAAGCTTAACCATTAAAAAAATACGGAAATGGAAAATACGATACTTAATAGCGACCACTCTCTAAAAGATTTTGATTTTGATATCCACGAACAAAACACAGATAAATACATAAAAACGGCCAAGAATGTTCAGCTTTATGTAAAAGATTACGGAAAAGGAAAACCTGTAATTCTGATTCATGGCTGGCCGCTTTCTAACGAAATGTGGGAGTATCAAATTGATTTTCTTGTTCAAAATAATTATAGAGTTATTGCCTACGACCGTCGTGGATTTGGCAAATCATCACAGCCTTGGGATGGCTATGACTACGATACATTAGCGGATGATTTGAGTGAAATTATTGAGCAGCTCCAATTAGAAAATGCAACACTTGTTGGTTTTTCTATGGGAGGTGGTGAGGTAGTTCGTTATTTCAGTCGTCATGGTGGAAAAGGTGTCACAAAAGCCGCTTTAATTTCATCCATAATTCCATTTTTAGCAAAAACGGATGACAATCCTGAAGGGCGCCCAAAAGAAAAAGGTGAAGCAACAGCAGCTGCAATCAAAGACGACAGAATAGGGTTTCTTGAAAATTTCGGCAAAATATTTTTTGGCGTTACTATAATTAACAAACCATTGAGTACTCCGTTACTTGAATATTTTACAAAGCTTTGTTCGGCTGCATCGCCAAGAGCAACGTTAAAATGCGCCGAATCTTTAAACAATACAGATTTTAGAGATGAACTTCACACTATAAAAGTTCCTACTTTAATTATTCATGGAGACGATGACAAAAATGTTCCAATTGAAGTAAGTTCAAAAAAGACCGCAGAAGCTATAGCCGACAATACTTTTATTACTTATGAAGGTGCTCCACACGGCTTGTTTTACACAGCAAAAGATCGCTTAAATGAAGATTTATTAAATTTTCTAAACTCATAAGATAATGCCACAGATTTCCCAGCCCATAATATCTCCTTATCATTAAGCGTAAAGTGATCTTTATAATCTGTGCAATCTGTGGCAAAAAATAAATATTCTTCTGCTGCTTCTTACAGAATAAAAGTTATTTTTGAATAACTAATTCTGTAGCAAAAATGGCACGAACTCTTTCAAACATGATTCCTCTTGGAACAATTGCTCCAAACTTCCTTCTAAAAGATACTAATTCTAATAATGAATACTCTTTTGAAGATTTAAAAGGGTCAAAAGGTACTCTTGTCATTTTTATGTGCAATCATTGCCCTTTTGTACTTCATGTTTTACCGGAAATAATAATGATCGCGAATGATTATCGTGTTCAGGGACTTGGTATGATTGCTATTTCCAGCAATGATATTGAAAAATTCCCGCAGGATTCTCCTCAAATGATGACTGAATTCGCTTTCGAAAACAAAATAGATTTTCCTTATTTATTTGATGAAACGCAGGAAGTTGCCAAAACGTATGAAGCAGCCTGCACACCTGATTTTTATTTATTTGACAATCAAAACCGATTATTTTATCGAGGTCAGTTAGATGATTCCAGACCCGGAAACGGCATTCCATTAAGCGGAAGCGACCTGCGAAGTGCTATTGATGCTCTAATTTACAACAGAAGTTTAAATGAACAGCAAAAACCAAGTATTGGCTGCAGCATTAAATGGAAATAAACTAGTATTTAAAGTAGTTTCCTTATCTTTACAATTGTATTCTATTACATTTTCATGATGGTGAACATTTTATTATTTATGGCTTTCACATTGCTGTTTTCTCTCAAGAGAAAATCAATTGCTATTATAATTATTTCACACAACAAGGCCTTTATTAATTAGGCCTCCGTCTACTTCATTTCTTCTTTAAGGCGGAGGATTTTATCAAATTTTTATCATTTATTTTATTTGAAAGATTCGCTTCTTTTAAAAGAATAATTGTTTTCACCAAACCACATTTTCCAAAACAAAATACTATCGAATTGTACCTTCTACAATTTGAAACCGTTATTTTATTTCTTGTAATCAACTTTTTAAATAATAATAATACATATGAAACCAACACCCATTTTTTGTAAAACAGACTATCAGCTTTTAAGAGAACTGATTTTAAAAAGTAAAAACGAAACAAACGCTAAAGAAATCGGTCAGCTATCACAAGAACTGGATCGCGCTATTATCAGCAAAGAAAGTACTTTAGACAATTCTATCATCCGAATCAATTCACATGTAACTATTGAAGATGTAAAAGCAAACAAGCAAATGAAAATTCAAATTGTTTTGCCTTCAGCAGCCAATGTAACAGAAAGAAAGATTTCCATCTTAGCTCCGTTAAGCGTAGCTATAATTGGTTTTAAAGAAAACGATCAGGTTGACTGGGAATTACCTGCCGGAATTAAAACCTTAAAAATAATTGCCGTTGAGAATACATCTTCAGCCAATTCATAATTTTTTGAAACACCTCATCATGAAGGTGTTTTTTTTATTTCATTTCGAAAATAAAAAAATCCCACATGCCGTGGCATATGGGATCTTATTTAAAAACAATATTAATTGTCTGTAAATCTTATTTTACTTCCATCAATTCAACGTCAAATATCAAAGTTGCGTTTGGTGGAATAACTCCTCCTGCACCTGCCGCTCCATAAGCTAAATCAGATGGAATTACAAAACGAGCTTTGTCACCCACTTGTAATAGAGCAATACCTTCGTCCCATCCTTCTATAACCTGACCCTGACCTAATCTAAATTCGATTGGTTTTTTTCTTGGATAAGATGAATCAAACACTTTTCCGTTTTCTAAAGATCCTTCGTAATGAACTGCAACTGTTTTACCAGCTTCTGCTCTTTTACCTTCTCCTTTTTGGATCATTTTATAACGTAAACCGCTCTCTGTTTTATCAAAACCAGCAGCCAATTGTTCCATTTTTGCTTCAGATTCTGCTTTTAAAGCAGCATCTCTTTTAAGACGAGCACCTTTTAAACCAACAAAAGCTTCAATAGCGTTGAATTTTTCAGCTTCTTCTCCAACTCTGATGATTTCTACTGTATCAAGATTATCACCTTGTGCAACAGCGTCAACTATATCCTGACCTTCTACAACATGACCAAAAACAGTATGTTTTCCGTCTAACCAGGAAGTTGGAACGTGAGTAATGTAAAATTGAGAACCATTACTTGCAGGTCCTGAATTTGCCATTGCTAAAACTCCCGGACGATCGTGTTTTAAACTTGGGTGAAATTCATCATCAAATTTATAACCCGGATCTCCGGTTCCGGTTCCTTTAGGACATCCTCCCTGAATCATAAAATCAGGAATAACTCTGTGAAAAGTTAATCCATCATAAAATTTTTGTCCTTGAGGTTTTACTTTATTTTCCATATTTCCTTCTGCAAGAGCTACAAAATTCCCTACGGTTCCTGGTGTTAAGTCGTGTGTCAATTTTACTAAAATCGAACCTTTGCTAGTATTGAATTTAGCGTATATTCCGTTTTCCATTGTTCTTATTTTTAATTTTGAATGCAAATTTACAAATTATTTTTTATCTATTTTTTAGTCCCGGCCCTTCGGGATGATTTATATGTAAGACCATAAACTGTTAAGGCCAATACTGAAAGGCCAACACAGCCGATCGCTACGGCATGCCATCCTCCTATTTTCCACAAAAACAATCCATAAGCAGATCCTGCAGCAGTTCCTAAAAAACTAAAAGACATGAATACCGTATTTAATCTGTTTCGGGCTTCTGGCAATAATGAATATACTCTTGTTTGGTTTGAAATGTGAACACCTTGGATTCCTATATCAATAAATACAATTCCGATTGCAATTCCGATGACACTTTCTATAGAAAAATAGAAAATTATAAAGCTTAATAATATCAATAAACAGCCATAACCAACCGCAACTCTGGAGCCGCCTTTATCTCCTAATCTTCCAACCAATGGCGCGGCTAAAGCTCCCGATGCTCCAACAATTCCAAACAGACCAATTGTAGCGCTATTAAAACCAAAAGGTTCTCCGGAAAGCAATAAAACCATAGTAGTCCAAAATGCTCCAAACTGGGCAAAACTAAATACATTAATCAAAGTTGCTTCGCGTAAAATGGGTTGTGTTTTTATAAGAGTAAAAAGAGATTGAATTAATTGTCCATAAGTTCCCTGAAATTGAGGTTTATTAACCGGGAATTTATTCTGAATTACAAAAAAGATAAACAGACAAATTCCGGCAGCGATATAAAACATCGATCTCCAGCCTAAAACCTGGCCAATAAAACCGCTTAAAGTTCGGGAAAGCAAAATCCCAACCAATAAACCGCTCATAATTGTTCCGATGACTTTTCCTCGCTGTTCTACTGAACTTAATGAGGCTGCCAACGGTAAAATAAGCTGCGGCACAATTGAAGTAATTCCAATTAATAAGGAAGCAACTTGTAAAAGAAAGAAACTTTTCGCTGTAGCCGCTAAGATTAAAGCAATTACAGAAGCAAAAGTGGTTATCAAAATTTGTTTTTTACGTTCCAGCTTATCACCAAGCGGCACCATAAAAAACAAACCAATCGCATATCCGGCCTGAGTCAGATAGGTTATTGTTCCAGCGTTGGCTTCAGGAATTTTAAATTCGTTGGCAATTAATACAATCAGAGGCTGGCAGTAATATAGGTTTGCAACTATAAGTCCAGTGCAAGCTGCCATAAATAAGACATTCGTTTTGGATAAATTCATTGTGCAAAAATACCAATCTAATCTTGATCAAAACTTTAAAAAAAGTATAAATTTTTCAACATTAAGATCAAGATTAGATTGGTATTTTGGCAATTGTATTGACTTTTAAACTTTTATTTCTTCATAAAATCTTCACGAATCGGACTAAATACATCGGTTAACATTCCTTCTTCTAAACAAACAACACCATGAATCGCGTGAGGCGGAATATAAAAACTGTCACCTTCTTTTAATGTTTGTGTAACTCCGGAAATTGTAACATCAAATTTACCGCTTGAAACATAAGTAACCTGAGTATGGTAATGTTCATGTAAAGTTCCAATTCCGCCTTTTTCAAAATGAACGTTAACTAACATCACGCGATCATCATAGGCGAGGATTTTACGTTTAATTCCTTCTCCAACTACTTCCCACTCGATATCATCTCCTTTTATAAATTCTTTGCTTGATCCGAAACTTTGCATACTTACTCTATTTAATTATTTTTTTATTTATTGATACTTTTAAGATCTTTCTTCACCAACTCTGTTCCTTTTGCCAGATTGTTTTCCTTAAAATACTTTTCTAATTCTGTCAAACGTTTTTTATTATCATATTTAAACCCTGAATTTAACTTTCTTTGGCAAAGCGAACACAATCTTATAGGATGATTATCTGTTTCCCACATACTATTGGTTCCATTCATCACACAATTCGCAACAATACAATGATGCAAACCAAACATGTGCCCGATTTCATGCGAACAAATTTTCAACAATCGTTCTAAACATAAATTAAAATCTGCTTCTATCTGCATTCTGTGAATAGAACTTACTGCAATTCTATCTCTGTACGATGCCAGTCCAAAAACATAATTCCATTCCGGTTTAGGATACAAATCCTTTTCTGTTATGGCCATTAAAGCAATTCCTTTATGAAGAGGAGCCTCTTCTTTCAAAACATTGTTTAAAATATATCCTGCTAAAAATTGCTCTTGACCTACATCGCCAATTCGTCTGGCATTCTCAGGAATAATGTCATTTGAGACATTTTTTAAGACCTTGGTTTCTAATTGAAAAAAAATCTGCAAATACTGCCGGACTAATTCAATTTGTTTTACTTGTACCGAATTAAATTCCCCTATCGGTTTTAGGTAGATAATATTCTCTTCCTTCGACGGAACAACATGAGGTGTTTTCATAAAATGTTTAAAACTCTGACCTTTTTCTTTATGAGAATATAGCCATTCACCAAAAACAGGCTCTCCAAGCTTAACATCATTACTTTTAATGTCTGTAAAATAGGGTTGCAGCGGTACATTTTCTTCCGGATTTGATGCTGGCTTTGAAATTGAATTTTCTTTTTTTTCAGAATGACACGAGCAAAGAACCAATAAAAACAGCAAAAGAAGTTTCTTCATAAATTAGTATTAGATTATCTTTTTTGAAATAAAATCACAACTGGTTTTTATAGATTCAAAAAGATTTGGAACATAATTATTCTCTTGCTCTACAAAAAAGTGGATCATTCCGGATTGTATTGCTGCTTCAAAAAAGGGTTTAAAATCAATCGTACCTGAACCTATTTCAGTATTTAACGCTGGATTTGCTTTATCCATATCTTTTACATGCCACAAGCTAAAACGTCCCGCATTTTCCTTAAATAATTGAAGCGGATCATAACCTGAAAAAACCACCCAATATAAATCCAGTTCAAAAGAGACTAGATTTTTATCCGTTTCTTTTAATAAAATATCATACCCCATAACACCATTCTGCTTTTTAAACTCAAAATCATGATTATGATACGCTAGCTTTAAACCCGCATCTGCACACATTTTTCCAGCTTCATTTAAACGAGCGGCGATCTTATGAAAATCGTTTCTAAAAGGTTCTTCAACCCAGGGAATCGTAAAATATTCGTTTTTTAGAATTTTAGCAGCTTCAATAGCAGCTTTAACTTCTTCTAAATTTCCATCATATAAAAAGCTTCCTAAATTATAATGTCCGCTCAGCGCTTTTAAGTTATTGGCATCTAATTTATTTTTAAGTTCAATTGGAGTCAGTCCCCAAAATTGATCTTTTATAGAAAAGCCATACGTTTCAACGGTTGTATATCCAGCCTTTACAACTTTCTCCAAAGTTGATTGTACATCTTTTGGAAGTTCCTCACGCAAGGTGTATAACTGCAAACCTATTTCTTTTTTATTCATGGTAAAGGCAAATGACAGACAAGCGAAACTACTATTTTTATCTTAAAAAATTTAAAAGTAAAACTACTCTTTTTATTGAAATGCTATGATATTTCACTTAAAAATTCCTTTTCAAAATTCGTAATGAACTTACNAACAGCAACAAGTGTTTCATCATTTATGATTTTTCCTTCTTCATTAATTTTTCCACGAACACCTTGTATCANAAGCAAATTTTCATCTTTAAATTGTGCCTCCAAAGTTTTCATTATCAAAATCAATTGTTCATGCCCCATTTCTCCGGAAGCAGAAGCAGTAATCAGTCCGATTTTCTTTTTTGAGAAGATAGTGGTCGAAACACACCATTCAAGTGCATTTTTTAAACTTCCGGGTAAGCTAAAAACATATTCAGGAGTACAGATTATGATTCCATCGGCCAGAGCAATTTTATCTCTGAAAAAAGTAATCAC
>Ga0065714_10065442_pt1 | contig 10057 bp, 6 predicted proteins | sample MisRhiReplicate2_FD_59101 | JGI IMG/M metagenome (GOLD analysis project Ga0065714, IMG submission 59101) | Miscanthus rhizosphere microbial communities from Kellogg Biological Station, MSU, sample Rhizosphere Soil Replicate 2: eDNA_1 v2... | ecosystem: Host-associated > Plants > Roots >... | reverse complement strand
CTGCAACTCAAACGGCATTAGATTTAAAAGGAAGTGCTGCGGATCTTGCTTTAAAAGCGCCTTTGGCTTCACCGGCATTTACAGGCACAGTAACTGGTGTTACTGCTGCAATGGTAGGTTTAGGTAATGTTGATAATACGAGTGATGCAAATAAACCTGTATCGACTGCAACTCAAGCGGCTTTAGATACAAAAGGAAGTGCTGCTGATCTGGCTTTAAAAGCACCACTGGCTTCACCAGCATTTACGGGCACAGTAACAGGTATTACTGCTACAATGGTAGGTTTAGGTAATGTTGATAACACTTCTGATCTGGCAAAACCAATCAGTACTGCCACTCAAGCAGCTTTAGATACAAAAGGTAGTACGGCTGATCTGGCATTAAAAGCGCCACTGGTTTCACCAACATTTACGGGCACCGTAACTGGTGTTACTGCTACAATGGTAGGACTCGGTAATGTGGATAATACTTCTGATTTAGCTAAACCAATCAGTACTGCTACACAAGCAGCTTTAGATACAAAAGGTAGTGCTACAGATTTAGCACTAAAAGCACCTTTGGCTTCACCAGCTTTTACAGGTACTGTTACAGGTGTTACTGCTGCGATGGTAGGTTTGGGCAATGTTGATAACACAAGTGATGCAAATAAACCAGTATCGATTGCAACTCAAACAGCTTTAGATTTAAAAGGAAATACTGCTGATTTAGCTTTAAAAGCGCCTTTGGCTTCACCAGCATTTACCGGTACAGTAACCGGTGTTACTGCTACTATGGTAGGTTTGGGAAATGTGAACAATACTAGTGATTTAAATAAACCGATAAGCACTGCAACTCAAGCGGCTTTAGACACAAAGGGAAGTGCAACTGATTTAGCATTAAAAGCACCTTTAGCTTCACCAGCATTTACAGGGACAGTAACGGGTGTTACTGCTACTATGGTTGGTTTAGGAAATGTGGATAATACTAGTGATTTAGCAAAGCCAATTAGCACCGCTACTCAAGCAGCTTTAGATACAAAAGGTAGTGCTGCTGATCTAGCTTTAAAAGCACCTCTAGCTTCACCAGCATTTACAGGTACAGTAATGGGTATTACTGCTTCAATGGTTGGTTTAGGTAATGTGGATAATACAAGTGATGCAAATAAACCAGTATCGACTGCAACTCAAGCAGCTTTAGATACAAAAGGAAGTGCTGTTGATTTGGCGCTAAAAGCACCTTTGGCTTCCCCAACTTTTACAGGAACAGTGTCGGGTATTACTTCTGGTATGGTAGGGCTTGGAAATGTAAATAATACTAGCGATGCTAGTAAGCCTATTAGTACTGCGACTCAAGCGGCATTGGATCTTAAAGCAACATTGGCATCTCCAACTTTTACAGGTACTGCATCCGCTCCAACAGCGGCATTTGGAACAAATACGACCCAATTAGCTACAACCGCCTTTGTTCAGGCTGAAGCACCGGCGTATGCTCGTGTTACTTCAACAGCTACTTCTACTACGCAAACTTTATCTAATATAACAGGGCTATCTCAGGATTTATTAGCAAGTTCAGTATATGAGTTTGAAGCAGTTTTATCGGTTTCCACAAGTACAGGTACAAATGGGACAAATTATGGCGTATCTCTAACCAATACTACCGGGGCTTCAATTGAAGCTCAGATAACCGGCTCTACGAGTACTACAGCCAATAAAACATTAAGACTATCTTCTCTTAATACTGCAGCTTCGTCGTCTTTTTTAACGACTGCAAGCATCTCCGGAGGTGTAGTAATAAAGGGAATTATTGTAACTGGAAGTACGGCGCCAACACTTACTATACAACATTTAAAGACTACAAGCGGTACGAGCACTGTTTTTGCCAATAGTTTTTTAAAGGTTACAAGAGTACAATAATTAAAATCAAATGAATATTTCAGCACTCAGAATATTCATTTGATTGAACTATAAAAAGTGATTAGTGGCATAATTATCATGATCCCTGAGGAACTAAAACAACACATTCTTTTAAAAACAGGACTAACTAAGGTTACTTCCAAAGATTGTAAAAAGATCGCTTTTGCCATCAATCAAACACTAAATAGAAATATTAGCATAACAACTGTAAAAAGAGTATTTGGTTTTGCTACAAGCACCCATCAGCTCTCTAAATATACCCTCGCTACATTACATGATTTTGTAGTTGAGGTTGTGCCTGTTTTGCCCTCTTGTATAGCTGACGAACACTTAGTTTCATCTTTTCTCATTAAATATGGAGCTTATCTTTTTGAGCTGGATGATCAAGTCGGATTGCATCCCGAAAGACTGGTTATTGATGCCTTGGAAATATTACTCAACCAAGATCATGAGTACTTGCCCCTTGTAATAGCGGGAAAGTGTGTTGGAATAATTTACATTAAGGACTTGACCTATTTTCTTACCCGGGATGAAAGAAAATTTGGGGCACTTTTCCATAAATTTAATTTCACTTTGGAGTGCGCTATTGATATGCTGAAAGATATGAAGTGACATCCTTGTAGAGGATTGCTTGTCAGAATTTTGCTAAGTAGTTTATAATTGTGTGGTTTTTGTTAAAGTATTGTTTTTGAGTTTGTTGGTTGTTGTTTTTTGTATTTTTGATTGCATTCGGATAGCAATTTAAAACCAGATATAATGAACTACATGAAGTTAACCTTAGGGGAAAAGTTTCAGTTTTTAAGGGAAAAAGCTAAAAAAACTGAGTCGGAAATAGCAGAACAACTAAAGCTGAAATTAACTACTTACCAAAAAATGGAAGAGGATTTTATATATCCTTCAGATCATGTGATCAATAAGGTGGTAAGTCTGTATGACATGACCTATGATGCATTTCTTGCTGTAGGAGAGGAGTAATTTTGAAAAATATTTTCATTTGGCGGTTTAAATACTTTTATTTGAATAACATAAACAAACTTTTTATCGAATCGCAGATTTTTTTTGCTCGATAATTAAAAACCAACCATGAAGAAAATATTTCTTTTAACTCTCGCGGCAATGCTGGGTATACAGCTTGCTTTTGCAGCAAAGGTAGATACAGTTCTAACCTACAGCGTGGCAATGAAGAAAAACATTAAGGCTGTAGTGATCACGCCCGACAGTTATAATCAGGCTAAGTCGCTGCCGGTAGTTTACCTGTTACATGGTGCAGGTGATTCCTACGCAGGATGGATTAAAAAAGTACCTGCTGTGCAAAAATACGCGGATGATTATCAAACTATTATTGTTTGCCCTGATGGAAACGTAACCAGCTGGTATTTCGATAGTCCTATAGATCCGGACTGGAAATATGAAACTTATGTAGCCACTGAACTGGTAAACTGGATAGATAAGAATTACAAAACCATAAATGACCGTAAGGGTAGGGCAATCACCGGATTGAGCATGGGGGGGCATGGCGCCTTGTATCTTTCTTTTAAGCATCAGGATGTATTTGGAGCCGCAGGAAGCATGAGTGGTGGAGTCGATATAACACCCTTTCCATTAAACTGGAACATCGTTAAAAGATTAGGCGATTATGATAAAAATGCACAACGCTGGAGAGATAATTCTGTGGTAAACATGACACATTTATTAGTGCCAAACAAGTTGGCCTTAATTATCGATTGTGGCAAGGATGATTTCTTTTATCAGGTAAATATGAAGTTGCATGAGCAACTGATGTACAGCAATATCCCTCATGATTTTATCATCAGACCCGGTGGACATACCTGGGACTATTGGGCAAATGCCGTAAAATATCAATTATTGTATTTTAATGGCTTCTTTAATAAGGAGTCAAAATAAGGTAAATAATTTCTATATTGAAGTTCGTAAGATATACAGATAATGACAAAAGATCGTAGAAGCTTTATAAAAGATTTAGGTATGTTGACCGGGGCAGCTGCTCTGGGCTCATTAGTCCCATTAGAGACCTTTAGTGCTGGGAAAAAAGAATTTTTTACCATCTCACTTGCCGAATGGTCATTGCACAATACCTTATTTGCAAAGAAACTAAACAACCTTGATTTTCCGCTTAAGGCTAAAAAAGATTTTGGAATTGATATTGTGGAATATGTAAGTGTTTTCTTCGATAAAAAAGAAAAAGACCCCGCTTACTTAAAAGAACTGAAGAGCAGAACAGATGGTGAAGGAATTCAGAACCACCTGATCATGGTCGACAATGAAGGGAGCTTAGGCGATACCGATCCAGCAGCGAGGTTAAAAGCTGTTGAAAATCATTATAAATGGGTTGATGCCGCCAAATACCTGGGCTGTAAAACCATCCGTGTAAATGCAGCCGGTAGAGGGACAGCAGAGGAAGTGAAAGCCGCTGCAGTAGATGGTTTAGGTAAATTAACTGAATACGGTAAAAAGAATAAAATCAATGTTATTGTCGAAAACCATGGTGGCTACTCCTCTAACGGAGCCTGGCTAGCCGATGTAATTAAGCAGGTGAACAGTTCTTTCTGTGGAACCTTACCCGATTTCGGTAATTTTGCATTGGGAGGTGGTAAAGAATATGATAAATATCTGGGCGTAGAAGAAATGATGCCTTACGCAAAAGGAGTAAGTGCGAAATCAATGAAGTTTAATGAGAAAGGGGAGGAAAGTGATATTGATTATGAACGTATGTTTAAAATCATTAACGCTGCCAAATGGAGAGGAATTGTTGGGATTGAATTCTCCGGTCCGGGATCAGAAGATGAAGGGATTAAAAAGACAAAAGAATTGCTGGAGAAGATCAGAAAAAACCATAAATAAGCGCCCTGTTTATTTGTTGGAGTTTCTTTATATGAAATTTTATCTCGCTCTGTAAGCCGTAAAAAACGGACAGGGACTCAACAGGGATCCAACAGGGACCCAACAGGGGGTTAACAGGGGCAAATCCCCAGTCGATGGCCTATAAAATCCCTGTTGGAAACGAGTTGATTTTGATTGGGTGCTTAACAGTATAGCTGCCCGTTGTTAACTGTGGAGAAATGTGTGTTAATTCTTAAATTCAGCATTCCAAATATGAAATCAATCTTTCTTAAAACTACGCTTTGTACGGCTTTGCTTGCCGGATTTGTAACAGTTGCTCTGGCACAAAAAACTGATGAAACGCGGGGGGACAGTAGATTCGCACCTCCAAAAATCAAAATAGATGGAAAGAACTTTGAATGGAAAGATACGGATTTTTCTGTTAGCAAAAGGACAGGGCTTTGCTATATAATCTGTAATGATGATAAAAACCTTTATTTGGTTTTCAAATCGACAGATTCTGAAAATAATACAAAGATAATGTCTGGGGGAATTACTTTTTCGGTAAATCCAGATGGGAAAAAGAAAGAGAAGGAAAGTATTTCTTTGACTTACCCATGGATAGAAGAAGTGCGAAAAAGTAGTTCCGGATCAGTTGTAATAATTGCTCCTCCTCCTCCTGTGCGGGGTAGTTTGAAGGATCCGGTGCGGGATTCGATCAGGGCAGCCGGACAAAAAAAGAAACTGGAAAGGGCAAAGGAAATTAAAATCAATGGCTTTAAAAATACAACAGAGACGTTAATCTCTATTTATAACGAGTATGGAATAAAAACCTTCGCTAATATTGAAAAGGATAATAGCTTTTTTTACGAGTTAGCTATTCCATTAGAGGCGCTTGGTATTTCTGTTAAAGAACCGTCAGAGTTTGCCTATAATGTTAAAGTTAATGGATTACAAATGCAAGGATTAGGGGGCACGACAGTTGTTGTTGGTCCTCCGGGAGGAGGTAGTGTCAGTTTAGATGCTGCTTTTCCCCCTCCTCAGATATTGACCGGTCCAACAGATTTTTGGGGAAAATATACGTTGGCAAAACATTAATCCTACACATAAAAACAGGGTGTATCATAATTATGATACACCCTGAATACAGTAAAAATACCGGCCTTTTCTAATTAAAAGGTTGCTTACACCAGCTTTTTATATTTAATACGATGAGGTGTTACATCACCCAAACGCTTTTTACGATTCTCTTCGTAATCACTGTAGTTTCCTTCAAAGAAGTAAACCTGCGAATCACCTTCAAAAGCAAGAATATGCGTACAGATTCTGTCTAGGAACCACCTGTCGTGACTGATTACTACAGCACAACCACCAAAATTCTCTAATGCCTCTTCCAGTGCCCTAAGCGTATTTACGTCAATGTCGTTGGTAGGCTCATCCAGTAACAATACGTTGGCACCCTTTTTTAGAGTAATAGCAAGGTGAACACGGTTGCGTTCTCCACCTGACAGTATGCCAACTTTTTTCTGTTGATCACCCCCATTGAAGTTAAATTTGGAAACATAAGCCCTTCCGTTTACAGCTTTATTACCCAGTTGAATATTATCCAATCCGTCAGTAATGTTCTCATATACAGTTTTGTCCGGGTCTAAATCATTGTGCATTTGATCCACGTAACCAAGGGAAACAGTCTCTCCAACACGGAAAGTTCCGCTATCAGGAGTCTCTTGCCCGGTAATCAATCGGAAAAGTGTGGTTTTACCTGCCCCGTTCGGGCCAATAATACCCACAATACCTGCCGGAGGTAGTGAGAAACTCAGATTTTCAAATAAAAGCTTATCACCATACGCCTTCGTTACATTGTTTGCTTCAATAACTACATTACCCAATCTTGGTCCTGCAGGAATGAATAATTCCAGCTTGTCTTCTCTTTCTTTTGAGTCTTCTGAGGCTAGTTTATCGTAGTTAGATAAACGGGCTTTTGATTTTGCATGTCTCGCTTTTGGTGCCATACGTACCCATTCCAACTCACGTTCTAATGTTTTCTGACGTTTGCTTTCTGTTTTTTCTTCCTGAGCCAAACGTTTAGCTTTTTGGTCTAACCATGAAGAGTAATTGCCTTTCCATGGAATACCTTCACCTCTGTCAAGTTCAAGGATCCATCCTGCAACGTTATCCAGGAAGTACCTATCGTGAGTTACCGCAATAACGGTCCCTTTATAATTCTTCAAGAACTGCTCTAACCAGTCGATACTTTCAGCATCCAAGTGGTTGGTAGGCTCATCTAATAACAATACATCCGGCTCCTGCAGTAATAAACGGCACATCGCCACACGTCTGCGCTCACCTCCTGATAATACACCGATTTTGGTATCAGGATCAGGACAACGCAATGCATCCATTGCACGCTCTAGTTTATTATCAAGCTCCCAGGCATTAACGGCATCGATTTTATCCTGAAGCTCGCCTTGCTTCGCCATCAGTTTATCCATCGCATCAGCATCTTCGTATACCTCAGGTAATCCGAATTGCTCATTGATAGCTTCGTATTCTTTTAATATGGCTGTGATTTCGGCTACGCCTTCCTCAACAACTTCACGAACCGTTTTATTCTCATCTAATACTGGCTCTTGTGCAAGATAGCCTACCGTATATCCCGGTGAAAAAACTACTTCACCCTGGAAAGACTTGTCTAAGCCCGCAATGATCTTTAGAAGAGATGACTTACCGGAACCGTTTAAACCAATAACCCCAATTTTAGCGCCGTAAAAAAAGGACAGGTAAATGTTTTTTAAAACTTGTTTCTGGGGTGGATAAATCTTATTTACCCCCGCCATTGAAAAGATTATTTTTTCGTCTGACATAATTGCTACTTAACGCGCAAATATCGCCAATAAAGTCAGAACTCGGTAAGTTTTCTGAAATAACGGCAGTCGTAACATCTATTTTCATCGCTATGGCGTAATTGTTGATAAATTAAAAAAAATACGGGTGCTTATTTATAAAACAAATTTTATAGTTTAGAGCATTCCCGAATTAGAAAGGTATATATGGAAGCTAAATTTTCACCACAAGTCAAAGACGTGATCTCCTTTAGTAGGGAAGAAGCCCTGAGATTAGGTCACGATTACATAGGAGCGGAACATCTGTTGTTGGGGCTTATTCGCGAAGGCGATGGTATGGCCATTAAAATATTAAAATCACTGGGTGTCGATACTTCAAAACTTCGTCGTTCAATAGAGGACGCTGTGAGAGGTACGTCCAGTGTAACGGTTAACCTGGGTAATATCCCTTTAACCAAACAAGCCGAAAAGGTATTAAAGATTACTTACCTGGAAGCGAAGATCTTCAAAAGCGACTTGATAGGTACTGAGCATTTATTGCTTTCTATCCTGCGCGATGATGATAACATCGCTTCTCAGATTTTACTGCAGTTTAACATCAATTATGAGATATTTAAGCAGGAGGTTGAAGTGAATAAAAACGGCTTTAGAGATGAAACGCAAAATAGCGCATCTACAGGCGGTGATGATGATTACCGCGAAGAAGAAGCATTTAGCAGCCCTAAAAAAGTATCTGACATTAAATCTAAAACTCCGGTATTAGATAATTTTGGAAGAGACCTGACGAAAGCTGCAGAAGAAGGTCGCTTAGACCCAATTGTTGGTCGTGAAAAAGAGATTGAACGCGTATCGCAAATCTTATCACGTCGTAAAAAGAACAACCCTATATTGATCGGTGAACCAGGTGTTGGTAAATCTGCTATTGCAGAAGGATTGGCATTGCGCATCGTTCAGCGTAAAGTTTCAAGGGTATTGTTTAATAAACGAGTGGTAACTTTGGATCTGGCTTCATTGGTTGCGGGAACTAAATACCGTGGTCAGTTTGAAGAGCGTATGAAAGCCGTGATGAACGAGCTGGAAAAATCTACTGATGTGATCCTGTTTATTGATGAGATCCACACGATTGTAGGCGCTGGTGGTGCTTCGGGCTCACTGGATGCATCAAATATGTTTAAACCTGCTTTGGCAAGGGGCGAAATACAATGCATCGGTGCAACTACATTGGATGAGTATCGTCAGTACATTGAAAAAGATGGTGCGTTAGACCGTCGTTTCCAAAAGGTAATGATTGAGCCGGCTTCACCGGACGAAACCATCGAGATACTGAACCGTATTAAAGAAAAATATGAAGAACACCATGGTGTAACCTATACAGATGAAGCTATTCATGCCTGTGTGGCCTTAACTTCAAGGTATATCACCGACAGATTCTTACCTGATAAAGCTATTGATGCTTTGGACGAGGCTGGATCAAGGGTGCACTTAACAAATATTCATGTTCCTGATAATATTATTGGTATTGAGAACAAAATAGAAGAAATTAAAGTCGAGAAAAATAAGGTTGTAAAAAGCCAGAAATATGAAGAGGCTGCGAAATTAAGAGACACTGAAAAGAATCTTTTAGAGGAACTTGATCGTGCTAAAGCGGAGTGGGAAGCTGAGACTAAAACAAAACGTTATACCGTTACGGAAGATAATGTTGCTGAGGTAGTTTCGATGATGACCGGTATCCCTTTACAGCGTGTCGGACAAACAGATAGTGCAAAACTATTGAATATGTACGATACCGTTTCTGCCAAAATCATCGGACAGGATGAAGCGATTAAGAAATTAACCAAAGCCATCCAACGTACGAGAGCCGGATTGAAAGATCCTAAAAAACCAATTGGTTCATTTATCTTCCTGGGGCCAACCGGTGTAGGTAAAACAGAATTGGCAAAAGAGCTTGCACGTTTTATGTTTGATAGTGATGATTCGCTGATTCAGATCGACATGAGTGAGTACATGGAGAAATTCGCAGTATCACGTTTAGTGGGGGCGCCTCCGGGATATGTGGGTTACGAAGAAGGTGGTCAACTGACTGAAAAGGTACGTAGAAAACCTTATGCTGTAATCTTATTGGATGAGATTGAAAAAGCACACCCCGATGTATTCAATATATTATTACAGGTATTGGATGAAGGACAGCTTACTGATAGTTTAGGCCGTAAGGTAGACTTTAGAAATACGATCATCATCATGACTTCCAATATTGGTGCTCGTCAGTTGAAAGATTTCGGACAAGGGGTAGGTTTCTCTACTTCTGCCAAAACAAGTCAGGCTGATTCGCATTCAAGAGGAGTGATTGAGAATGCGTTGAAACGTGCTTTTGCGCCTGAGTTCTTAAATCGTGTGGATGATGTAGTTGTCTTCAATTCATTAGGTAAAGAAGAGATCTTTAAGATTATCGATATCGAATTGAAATCTTTATTTGGTCGCGTA
>Ga0065714_10065441_pt1 | contig 10062 bp, 9 predicted proteins | sample MisRhiReplicate2_FD_59101 | JGI IMG/M metagenome (GOLD analysis project Ga0065714, IMG submission 59101) | Miscanthus rhizosphere microbial communities from Kellogg Biological Station, MSU, sample Rhizosphere Soil Replicate 2: eDNA_1 v2... | ecosystem: Host-associated > Plants > Roots >... | reverse complement strand
ATGTATTGCAATTTATTACTGAAGATGGGAGTATCGTTTCCGCACGTCCTTCAGGAACAGAGCCTAAGATTAAGTTCTATTGCAGCGTAAATGCGCCATTAAAAGATAAAAAACAATTTAAAGAAACAGATGCCGGGCTTGGCGATAAGATTAAAGCAGTAATGAATGATCTTGAGGTTTACTAACCTTAGGATTCTTCCTCTTTAATTTCCTCAAAATATTTACTTGCGATTTCTGCAAAGGCCTCTATCCTTAGGGGCTTATGCAGGTAAGTGGCAATCTCTTCAACCATAGCAGCATGCTGCTCATCATCCGGATTAAGCGAAGTGGTTAGCATCACCACCACAATTCTGGCTTTATGCTTTTCATCCAGCTTCTTGTATTCTGCGATAAAGTCCCAGCCATTCATGCCAGGCATATTAATATCTAAAAAAACGATACCCGCTTTCGGAACATCTTCTTGTCCTTCATACTTACCGGAATAAGTTAAATAGTCCAATGCCTCCTTTGCGGATGTAATTTCCTTAACATTTACGTCGATCTTAGCATTTTCTACGATCCTGCGATGGATGAAGTTTGTAGAAATATCATCATCAACTAATAATACGCAATCGAGATCCTTATACTTTTTCATACATATATCAATTATTACTATAGATTCCCTGAAGCTTTTATAAAATTATACCCGAAGTGTGAAGCTAAAGGTGCTTCCTTCATTTAAAACAGATTCCACACTAATCACGCCACCGTGTAATTCTACTATCTTCTTACAATGCGACAACCCAATACCATACCCCTCATAATCGGTTGCACTATGTAAACGCTGAAACATGACAAATACCTTTTCTTTGTAGCGTTCTTCAATTCCGATACCGTTATCCTTAAATTCAAAATGCCAGAAATTATCATTCCCTACTACAGAGATATAGATTTGGGGAGTAACTCCAGGTCTTTTAAATTTCAATGAATTACTGAGCAGATTTTGAAAAAGCTGTCTCAATGCTGTTTCAAAACCATAAACAATTGGTAAATCTTTATAGTGTATTTCAGCTCCGGCAGCATTGATACTACCGAACAGGTCATTCTCCAGGCTTTCCATTAACTGGTTACAATCAACCAAAGTTTTAGCCTGATGCCCTCCAAGTCTGGCATAATCAAGCAAACCTTTAATAAGATTGCGCATTCGTTCTGTTGAACGATCTATAAACTGCAGGTATAACCTCGCGTTATCATCAAAAACCTCCTGGTATTCGTCCTTAAACAATTCAACGAAATTTTTGACAGTAAGGAGCGGTTCCTGTAAATCATGGGAGGCAATGTACACGAACTGTTCCAGTTCTTTATTTTTGATTTCCAGTTCCCTGGCGTATTCTTCTGTTGTTTTCTCCAGCTGCCGCTTAGCGGTAAGATCACGTACAAATTTAGAGAATCCCACAACCTGATGGTTATCGTCATAGATAGCAGAAATGGTAATGAAGCCCCAAAAGAGTTCTCCTCCCTTTCTTATACGCCAGCCTTCATGCTGAGCCCTTCCTTTCAGCCTGGCTTCCTCGATAAGCAGTTCGGGTAATCTGTTTCTTTTGCTCTCTTCGTTATAAAACACACTTATATTATGACCAATGATTTCCTCGGCCGTGTATCCTTTTATCTTCTCCGCCTCTTTATTCCAATTCTCAATATTTCCATGCCTGTCTAAAAAGAGAATAGCATAATCATCTATTACTTCAAGCATTCTAAGTAAGCTGTCTGATCTCAAGTACTTTCGTTTAAAATATCTGGTGGAATCCAGACATAGGTATTTTCAAAATTCAGGCCAAATCAAGCCCTGCAAATGGAGATACAAACAAGGTCTATTAATGTTGCAACATCAATTTTCCCGATACAATATTTACCCAAATCGGGGAATTATATCGCAAGCCTATTATATGTAAAGAATTAACGCACTTGTCCCTCACCTCTGACTACCCATTTCTCGGTAACGAGTTTTTCAAGTGCAAACGGACCGCGTGCATGAAGTTTTTGGGTAGAAATACCTATTTCGGCTCCTAAACCAAATACCTGCCCATCCGTAAATCTGGTCGAGGCATTCAGATAGACAACCGCAGCATCAACTTCATTTAAAAACCTTTCGCTTTTCGCATGGTCTTCGGTAATGATTGCTTCGGAATGCCTGGAAGAAAACTGAGCAATATGTTCCAGCGCCGCATCCAAGCCTTCAACAACCTTTACAGAGCACTTAAAGTCAAGAAACTCTCTGCCAAAATCCTCGATACTGGCCTTATTTACCATTGGATAATTCAGCTCGTTCAGAATAGGGAAAGAAAGCTCATCAGCAAATACCTCTACCTGATGCTGGGCAAGCAAGGGGGCCAGGATTTGGAGGAATGGCTCGGCAATAGCACTGTCGACCACCACTGTATCTAAAGCATTGCAAACTGAAGGTCGGGATACCTTGGCATTGACCACAATAGCCGCAGCCTCGGTTAACTTAGCTGTCTTTTCTATATAAGTATGGCAAACCCCCGCTCCTGTTTCAATTACAGGAACCAAAGAATTTTTACGGACATATTCAATCAATTGATTTGATCCGCGCGGAATGATCACATCAATGTACTTTTCAGCTTGCAGGATATCCAGAATATACTTTCTATCCGCCGGTAATTGCTGTACCACGTTCTTATCCAGCCCGTGCTCTTCTAACACACGTTGAATTAAAGAAACGATAAACAGGTTGGTATGATAAGCATCCTGACCACCACGCAATAAGCAAACATTACCCGACCTGATACATAAAGCGGCAACGTCAATGGTAACGTTTGGTCGGGATTCATAAATTACGCCTACTACCCCAAGTGGTACTGTTTTCTTTTGAATAAACAGACCATTGGCCAGCGTGTACTCAGAAAGCACCTTATTGGTTGGATCCGGAAGCAGTGCCACGTCATTAAGACTGGATGCAAGATCAAGTATACGGGCTTCATTTAACAACAGGCGATCCCTTTTGGGATCTGATGCGGGCATTTTTTCTAAATCCTTTAGATTTTCTTTAATAATCTGTTCAGACTGAGCCTTAATCAGTACAGCAAGGCTATTGATCAGGTTTTGCTTTCCCTCATCACTTAGCGAAGAAATAGACTGCTGTGCTTTCTTTGCATTGATTAATTGTTGTTGAATAGTTTCCATTATTTATAGTATTACAATATCACTGGCATTTGCAATTTCCAGGTTATGTTGTTTTGAATCTTTAACAATTGCTTCCGAAGAAGTTTTGGCGCGGGCAACGGCAACAATATTTAGCTGATCATCTGTAATCTCGAAGATCTCACCATCACTGAATTTTTCGATCACCTCGATTACACCTACAGCGAGCAGACTTTTACGCTTTCTGATGGCTTCACAGGCGCCATTATCTACCATTATACGTCCGGTAACCAGGCTACCGCTGGCCAGCCATTTATTTCTGGCAGAAATGCTGCAGTTTTTTGGTGCACATACCGTTCCCGTTTGCTCATGAACAGCTTTAACTATCCCTTCGGGTGTACGGACACCAAATATAACCACCTTGATCCCCATCACGGAGGCCAAATGGGCAAAAGTTAGCTTAGAGATCATTCCGCCAAGGCCAAGATCTGACTTGTTCTTATCTGCTAAGGAGAATATATCATCGTTGATGCTTTCAATCCGATCAATCACCTGACCTTCCCTATTTAACACTCCGGGAACTGAAGTTCCCAGCAAAATTACAGACGCACCAAAGCCAACACCAAGTAAAGTGGCTAATTCATCGTTGTCAGAAAACTTTAATTCCAGACTACTTACCACATCATTTTCGTTGGCAATAGGAATAACGTTGTTCTTCCATAATTCTTCGTAGGTTTCCTTTAACTGCAAAAACTGTTTTCTATTTGAGAAATGCTGTCTTTCGCAAAGACTTTGAGCAATAGATATACCGTAGGGGTTGAAATGTTTAGAATAGGTATTTAACAATAGCGGGTTGCCAATAGAAGCAGCGGCTTTACGTTCAGAGATTTTTCCCTTATAATTTTTAATATACTGCTTACCGGCAGCTACTGCGCCTGATGACACAAGAATCAAATGATAATCATTGGCAATTTTAGCTACCTGACTGGCAACATCGGCAATTACGGCCTCATCAAGTTCACCTTTGGTTGTGGTTATGGAGGCAGTACCTAATTTCAAAACAAGTATTGGCTTGTTCATTTGTGGTTCGGGTTGAAATGAGTAATGAAGCCCGAAAATAACTAAAAATCCTCCTATCTATGAAATAAACAGGAGGATAATTGATAGATTTTATAGAAATATTTTTAAATCAGTGATGCTTCTAAAGTAATGTCGATACTGGCATAGGCTTTACTCACCGGGCAGGTAGCTTTAGCCCCGGCTGCAATTTCCTGAAACTGAGTTTCAGTAATATCAGGGATGCTTGCTTTTAACACCAATTTCGAACTGGTAATAACACCGTTATCGATGGTAACTGTACCTGTTGTTTCCAATGTACCTGGGGTAAAACCAGCTTCAGTTAAATCTAAACTTAACTTCATGGTAAAACAGCCTGCATGCGCCGCAGCCATAAGTTCTTCAGGATTTGTACCGATACCATCGGCAAATCTGCTATTGAAAGAATACTGAGTCTGGTCCAGTACTTTACTGGCAGTAGTAATATGACCGGAACCTTCTTTGATTGTGCCATTCCAAACGGCAGTTGCATTACGTTTCATATTGTATAATTTGGGGTTATAGATTTACTCAAATATAATTGTTTACTTACTCTGTTCCCGATTTCTGTTCAGTTTAATTTTAATTTTTCCGTCCTCACCATCAGTAGCGAGCAGATGCAAAACTATGCCTTTCATCCGACGGGACTTCTTCTCATCTACATCAGTGATATCGACATCCTTTTTAGGATTTCTTAAAGGAACATCTAATGCAATGTTTGTCCCTGTCGACAAGGAGTAAACTCCTGCAATATCCATATTTAACAAGCTTGAATTAATCTGCATAGGGCTAATGGTAATCTTATGCCCTTTGATATTGAATTTACCATTCAGGTTATCAAAGGTAACGTTGTTGAGGTCGCGGAAAGGAAAAGCAAATTTCCCCACATTGATAAGCGGGTCAAAATTAAGTAACGCCCCTCTTTTAAGATTAAATACCAGGTCGCCCTGAATCGAATTTGCAACAAGATTTCCCTGATCAGTTATGCCCCCCGAAAGATTTGTTTTTGAAAACAGATAACCCTTTAAATTTTTTGAAGTGAGACTCGTCAACCCGAAATTATCAAATGAGTAAAAGAAATCACGCACATCGATATTACTCAAAGTAGTACTCATGGTAAACCTGTTCAAATTACCTTTCTGACTTAGGTGCCCGTTGATTTTAAGCGAACCACCCGCATGTTTTACACTTCCGTTCTTTAGGGATATACCTGATTCCGAAAGCAGCAATTCAGCATTGGCATGGGTAGCTAAAAACTTATTATAATATAGTTTATCGACAGTCACATGCATATTCACATTACTTTTATCAAATACTTCATTTAAGTCATCCGAGAACGTGCTTTTCTTTTTATTTTTCCCTTTAGCTCCCGACCGTCTATTGCCCAGAAAGCCCAGAAATTCGCCCAGATGCACTTGTGGACTCCGGATTTTCCAGGTTAACAAAATCTTTTCAGGGGCAGTATAATAAAGATTCAGAAAGTTACGGACTATTCCATCCATAAAGACCACGCTCTTGCCACTTTGCAAACGTATATTTTTTATAAAGAGGTCGTTATTAGTAAAATTAAGCAGAACAGAAGTGTTTTTGAAATTAAGCTTTCTCGGTATATAGCTAATGTCGGCATCCTTAATATCGATCGCCCCTGAAACCAAAGGCTTATTCAATTTGAAATCTACGATATCCGCTTTGTAAGCCAGGTTTACATTTGCGGTCCCCCTGCTAAAGCTTAAGGTTTCGTTACCTATAACCGGATTTAACTTTGCGATTTCGAACTGCGATTTAAAAATACCCGTAGCGATTGGTTTTACCAGATTATTGATGAAAGCGGTGTCGATTGAAAAAGGCATTTCTTTATAACTGCCTTTAAACCCATAGAGTTTTATTACCGAGTTTTCGTCGTTAAAGCCTTGTCCCTTTATATGGTTATTGGTAAACAACCCTTTAAAACTGCAATCATCGATCACACCACCCGGTACAGTCAGCACATTATCCTTAATTAACGCTTCAACGTTGATTTCAGGATCACCTCCGGGGCCCATGTTTCCTTTAAGGACACATTTGGCATAAATTGGTTTATCCAGGTTGAACATATTGAGTTTAGCCGTGATATTAGCCGCAAGGTTTGCCGAGGCACTTCTCCAAAGAATATTTGGCGCTTCAATATTAATAGTAAAATCGGTATTGTCTTTTGAGGTATCAAACCTGCCTGCTATAATAAAAGTATCTTCGCCAATAAGTAGCTTATTAGGGGCTACATCAACAATGCCATTACTTTCATTATAACTAACCTTAAATGGCCCATCCAATAACCTATCCTTTATAAAACTTCCTTTAAGGGTATTGAATGCGAGGCTTTTTGCCAGAGCTTTTAATTTTAGATCTGCATTCCAGCCACCACCGAAAGGATAATCAATCTTCCCTTTCAAATCATCTATTAAGAAGTGAAAAAGCTTATTTCCCTTTTTATTATCTACTACAAAATCTACATTATTTAGAACGAACTTATTGATTTCTGCCGGGGCTGATCCTTCGTCTGCAGGCTTATCTTTATGTTGTTTCTTTTTAAAAACCGAAGTATTGCTATAGCCGTTAGTATCTGTAAAAAGGTAAATACTGGAATTGCTAATGCCTATTTTACTAATTTGCACGTTGCCACTCAGCAGGCCAAACAGGTTTACTGAAACATCAAGTTCCTTAGCCTTGAGCAAATCATGCTGGTGAGTATTCCATAAACTGTCTCTCAGCACTACATCTTTGAGCGCTAAGGATACCCCTGGAAAACCTTTAAGAAAAGTGGGGTCCATACTTCCTATACGCATCGTGCCATTGAGGTTCTTATTAAGCTCCTTTGTTATGCTGGCCAGCAGACTTTTGTTATTGGCATTTACATACAGGGCTACGGCAACATAAATGAGCAGGATCAATACAATCAGTACTGCGAATATTTTGATGATAATTTTAGACCAGCGAGGCATATTCAATGATTAAAGTAAGCTTAATAATTGATCAGATATTTTTAAATATACAAATAAAAAAGGCTACCCTGTTGAGGATAGCCTTTGAATATTGTTAGCTATTAATATCTACAAGCCTAATGCATGCGTAGTTTGCGTGCGGATATTATCTGTAAGTTGCGTGTTACCGTTTAATGACTCACCGTATGACGGGATCATCTGCTTAAGCTTCTGCTGCCACTGAGGTGTTTTAATTTTATCACTAAAGCAACGCTCCATCAGGGTAATCATAATAGAAACAGCTGTTGAAGCACCTGGAGATGCTCCTAAAAGTGCAGCAATAGAACCATCAGCAGCAGTTACTACTTCCGTCCCAAACTCAAGGATACCACCGTGTTTTTCATCCTTTTTAATTACCTGCACACGCTGTCCAGCAGTTTCAAGTTCCCAATCTTCCATTTTTGCTCCCGGAAAATACTCCCTTAAAGCAGCCATACGGTCTTCAGGAGATTGACGAACCTGAGCAATCAGATATTTTGTCAAAGGGATATTGTCCAATCCTGCTGAGATCATCGGACGGATATTATTTGCTTTGATAGATAATGGCAGATCCAACAATGAACCATTCTTTAAGAAACGGGTTGAAAATCCTGCATACGGACCGAAAAGCAATGCTTTCTTGCCGTCAATCATCCTGGTATCAAGATGCGGTACAGACATTGGAGGTGCACCTACCGAAGCTTTCCCGTATACTTTTGCATTGTGTTGCTCAATAATATCAGGATTAACACATTTAAGCCATTGTCCACTTACCGGGAAACCACCAAAGCCATTTCCTTCAGGAATACCTGCTTTTTCAAGCAAAGGCAATGATCCGCCTCCGGCACCAATAAATACAAATTTTGCTTTTACTGTTCTTTTTTGTCCCGTTGTTTCATCCTTAACTTTTACCTCCCACAAACCGTTCTTTTGTTTCAGCTTTTTCACGTCATGGTGAAAATGAAGCTTAACATCAGGTCTGGTTTGCAATTTACTGAACATCATTCTGGTTAGCGCTCCAAAATTAACATCAGTACCCAATTCCATTCTCGTTGCAGCAACCTTTTCGGTGGCACTGCGATCCTTCATTACCAAAGGCATCCATTCCGCAAGTTGTTTAAAATCTTCAGAATAAATCATCCCTTTAAACAAGTCGCTTTCCTGTAGTTTTTCATAGCGCTTACGCAAAAAATCTACATTCTCCTCTCCCCATACAAAGCTCATGTGAGGAATGCTTTTAATAAATGTTTCAGGACTTTTTACTAGTTTACTTTTAACAAGAAAGGACCAGAATTGCTTAGATACCTCAAATGATTCAGCAATTGAAATTGCTTTTTTAGTTTCAACAGAGCCATCTGGCTGTTGAGGTGTATAATTTAATTCGCAAAAAGCCGAATGCCCTGTACCGGCATTGTTCCATGCATCAGAACTTTCGGCAGCAGCTACATCAAGTCTTTCAAAAATTTCGATAGTGATATCCGGCTGGAGTTCTTTAAGTAGCATACCCAGGGTAGCACTCATAATACCAGCTCCAATTAACACAACATCCACAGTTTTGTCAGGATTACTATTTTTTCGAGTCATTTCTTTGAAATTTTCCGCAAAAGTACAACACAAAATTAAATTTTGCACGCAATCTCAAAATATAATCTACATTTTTTACACTTTTATTGAAATCAACTTGCTCGTTTTGAAATAAGTACTGCTTTTTCGCTGATTTTATTACATAAAAATGATGATTAAATATTATCAGCAAATCTTCGATTTATGTAGCTAACTACGTATACTTGTACATAAACCAAGTATTGTATGAGCGCTAACATCACTATTGAACCATTAAACAATGCGTATTGTGAACAGATCGTCAATCTGATTTTACCAATACAACAAATTGAATTTAATGTCCCGGTAACTTTAGCAGATCAACCTGATCTGTTGGATATTGAAGCAAACTATCTCCAGGGTGGCGGTAACTTTCTCGGTGCGAAGCACGGAGATGAACTGGTTGGTACCATTGCACTGATCAATACAGGGCATCAAGCCTGTGCGCTGCGCAAAATGTTTGTTAAAAAGGAATTCAGAGGAAAGGAATATGGCATTGCTCAACTGTTATTGGATAAACTTATTGAGTTCTGCACGGCAAATGACATTACTGATATTTACCTGGGCACTGTAAGTATGCTTAAAGCAGCCCATCGCTTTTATGAAAAAAATGGCTTTAATAAAATCAGCGCTGAAGCACTCCCATCCTATTTCCCGAGAATGAAAGCCGACGATGTATTTTATCATTTTCATATATGAACGTTATAAATGAATCCGGTATTCTGGGTATATCTACCCGGCTACAGCGCCTTAGCGAGCAGTTAAGAAGAGATGGCTTCCAGATTTACAAAGCAAATGGTATCGACTTTGAGCCTAAATGGTTCCCTGTGATCTACACGCTACATTTCAAACCTGTGTTGAGTGTGGTAGAGCTGGCTGCTGAAATTGGCTATACCCACCCTTCTACAATCAGTCTGTTAAAAGAGCTTGAAAAAGAGAAGCTTATCCGCTCAAAAAAAGACAAGCAGGATGAACGTAAACGGCTGATATTGCTAACGGAAAAAGGGAAAAAGCTATTGCAGCAAATGCAACCGGTATGGCAAACCATGGTTGATGCTTTAACAGAATTAACAAATACCAGCAACAATATCATGAAGGCTATAGAAGAAGTAGAGGCACAATTGAATGATAAAAGCTTTATGGACAGGACTAAAAAATAAAGATCCATTAATCTATTTAGATTAATTACAAATAATATATATTTGCAGGCGAACAAACCATAAATAAG
>Ga0065714_10002867_pt1 | contig 10065 bp, 8 predicted proteins | sample MisRhiReplicate2_FD_59101 | JGI IMG/M metagenome (GOLD analysis project Ga0065714, IMG submission 59101) | Miscanthus rhizosphere microbial communities from Kellogg Biological Station, MSU, sample Rhizosphere Soil Replicate 2: eDNA_1 v2... | ecosystem: Host-associated > Plants > Roots >... | reverse complement strand
GCCCATCGTGTCGACGTAGGTCATCTCCCGGGGGCCTATACCGCAATAATCGCCACCGGTGATGTTAACGACTCTGGCGATGTTCAGCGCTTTCGAATAGCTGTAGTCCTCGACGTTAGAGGGGCTGGCGTTGTCGACGGAGGCGGCTGCTGCGGTGCCGCTCAGGGCAATTAGAAACAGCGTGGACAGAAAGCTTTTCATGATGGGGCTCTCGTAGTGGCTACTGAATGATTTCAGTGGCAGTACGACGAGCCCCGCTCAGGTTTATTCCAGGCCCAAGGCAACGTTTTTCAGATCAAAAGGCGCTTTAGGCTATTCATGAAAGGTGTACCGATCCTTCCCCGAGTGCTTTGACTCATACAACGCCTCATCGGCCTTGATCAGCGCTTGATTCAACGTGTCGTCATCCGTCACCCGCGTCAGGCCGATGCTGATGGTCACCGGATGCCGGGTGTTTTGTTCGCGCACCATCCGGCACAGTTCACCCGCCAGTTGCTCAACGTCTTCGCGCCGCACCCCGGTCAGGTAAATTGCAAACTCCTCACCCCCCAATCGTGCGTATTCAAAATCGACCATCACCGATTTGATGTCCGCGGCAACGCGCTTGAGCACTTCATCGCCGATGTCGTGGCCATAGACGTCGTTGACCTTCTTGAAGTTGTCGATGTCGATCATCGCCAGATAATGGTCACGTTCTCGGGGCTCGGCATGCAGTTGCTGGCTGGCGCGGGCCATGAATGACCGGCGATTGGGGATTTCGGTCAGGGTGTCGAGGTAGGCCTGATCCAGCAATATTTTGGCCATGATGTAGTTGTTCAGCTTGGCGTCACGCAATTTGAAGAAACTGTAGAGCGTCAGCGCACAGAGGAAAGCGCTGTAATTGAGGGTCATCACGCCCCTGAGCTCGAACGCGAGAACGTCGGTGTGATAGAACGGGTTGAGGTTCACCCAGGTAATCAGTTGCGCACCATAGAACGACCAGCGACTGAGCGGCAGGATCGAGGCGCCGTACAGCGTGCTTGATGCTGCAATTAACAGCCATGCGGCACGATAACTGTCAGGCAAATCTTCGACCAGCAGCCGCGAACCCAACGTGATGGCGAACACGAAAAGTAGGTTCAAGACATCAAAATGCCCGGCCTTGCGGGTGAACAGCAACAGGATTGTCAGGGTCGAAAACACCCCGAAGAATAGCAGCGACTGCCAGGCGAAAGGCCGCCCGCCCATGAAACTGAGAATCAGGTCGAACACCACCCACATGGCGACACTGGCGACATAGATCAACACGCAGAACGTGTGCTGGCGTTCGAACTCGTGCTGGATGAACTCGGCTTTCAACGCAGCCGGCGCGGCTTCGCTACGGATTTCATCTTCAATGGTTTTGTACATCGCCGACCCTGCTGCTGTGCTGGTATTGAATAAAGCAGTCGCAAGCGGGGTTGTCCAATGCCCATACAGGCGGCATTGATGTCGATCAACAACGGATATGGAGGCGATAATTCAACAGCTCGTGGGCCCTTGGGACGGTGCGCAGGGTCCTGAGCGTTTGTCGTAACCAATGAACCGTGTGGGTGGATTGTCGATGTGGGAGTTTGGGTTTTGTCTTGCCAATATGGGCGGCGAAGTCGGCTTCAAGGGTTTGCCGGGTGTCCATGCCTTTGAGTTTTTTCAGCAGTTTCCCATCCTTGTAAAACAGCACCGTGGGGGTACCGGTCACGTTCGGATGGCGGGGAGACTCGCCGGTGTTCAGCACGTAAATACACGCCCGGTCCCGGTACTGTTCGGCTATTTGACGGAAAATCGGTTCGGCGGATTCGCAGGCAGGGCAGTGGGTATTGCCGAAATACAGGATCACCGGGCGCCAGGTGTCCAAGGCTTTTCGGTAGGCCGGGGCGAGTGTTGGAGGGGGGCGGGTCGAGCTCATTGAAATCTCCTTTTTCACAACGACCATCGAGGTTGGCCGACGGTAAAGGAGTGGGCGGGGAGGGTCTACTGTCAGAAATTACAGGTGGTTTTTTCCTGAGTTGTAAACCTTTCGGCTTACTGCATCGCAGCCCCGGTTTAATCTCACCAAACTTGCCCTCAAAACCTGTGGCACACTTTCTGCTGTCCGAAATCAGGAGAAACACTCATGAGCATTACCCGTTACGGCACTGGCAGCACTGCTGGCGGCGGCCAGCCCCGTCCTTTTGCCCGCGCCGTTGAAGCCGATGGCTGGCTGCACGTGTCCGGGCAGGTGCCGGCGCTGAATGGCGAAATCATTGTGGGTGGCATTGTCGAGCAGACTCACCAGACCATGAAGAACCTGATCGCGATCCTCGAAGAGGCCGGTTATGGGCTGGAAGACGTGGTACGTACCGGCGTGTGGCTGGAAGATCCACGGGATTTCTGGAGTTTCAACAAGGTGTTTTCCGAGTATTTCAGCCCCGAGCATGCCCCGGCGCGCGCGTGTGTGCAGGCGAGCATGATGGTTGATTGCAAGGTCGAGATAGACTGCATTGCGTACAAGAAAAAGGCTTGAACCGAGTCGCGCCCATCGCGGACAAGCCCTGCTCCTACAAGCGATGGCGGCCCGGCGTATCAACGAATAACGGCGGCTGCCTGCGGCCGCGAACGTGAGGAGTTCGACCATGTCTACTGCCCAACACACTGCCGCCGTGGAAAAGGGCTTTGCCCATATCGGCGCNAACCTGGTNCGCGATGTCAGCTTGCCGGCGCTGGTGCTGCACCGCGAAGCGCTGGAGCACAACATTCGCTGGATGCAGGCCTTTGCCAGCAACAGNGGTGCCGAGCTCGCGCCCCACGGTAAAACCAGCATGACCCCGGCCCTGTTTCGCCGNCAACTGGACGCTGGNGCCTGGGGCATCACCNTGGCCAGTGCCACGCAAACCCGTGCGGCGTATGCCCATGGCGTGCGTCGGGTGCTGATGGCCAACCAATTGGTCGGCACGCCGAACATGGCGCTGATTGCCGTTCTGCTGGCAGACCCGACTTTCGATTTCCATTGCATGGTCGATCACCCGGACAACGTCGCCGACCTCGGCGCTTACTTCGCCTCGCGCGGTGTGCGTCTGAACGTGATGATCGAATACGGCGTAGTCGGTGGTCGTTGTGGTTGCCGTACCGAAGATGAAGTCATCGCACTGGCCAAAGCCATCAACGCACAACCGGCGCTGGCCCTGACTGGCATCGAGGGCTACGAAGGCGTGATCCATGGTGATCATGCAGTCAGCGGCATTCGTGATTTCGCTGCGTCGTTGGTGCGTTTGGCGGTGCAGTTGCAGGACAACGGCGCGTTCGCGGTTGCCAAACCGATCATCACCGCGTCGGGGTCAGCCTGGTATGACTTGATTGCCGAGGAGTTCGAAGCGCAGAACGCAGGCGGACGTTTCCTCAGCGTGCTGCGTCCCGGCAGCTACGTGGCGCACGACCATGGTATCTACAAAGAAGCGCAATGCTGTGTGCTCAATCGCCGTAGCGACCTCAACGAGGGCCTGCGTCCGGCAATGGAAGTCTGGGCGCATGTGCAGTCGATGCCGGAGCCGGGTTTCGCAGTGATTGCCCTGGGCAAGCGCGATGTGGCCTACGACGCCGGTTTGCCGGTGCCGTTACTGCGTTACAAGGCCGGCGTGGTGCCAGCGAAGGGCTATGACGTCAGCGCCTGCAAGGTGACGGCGGTGATGGATCAACACGCGTTCATGAATGTGGCGCCGGGGGTTGAATTGCGAGTGGGTGACATCATTTCGTTTGGCAGTTCGCACCCGTGCCTGACGTTCGACAAGTGGCGTACGGGGTGTCTGGTGGATGAACAGCTGAATGTCATCGAAACCATGGAGACCTTTTTCTAGGGCTCCAGACCGATGTACGGCCATCGCGAGCAGGCTCACTCCTACAGGGAAACGCATTCCATTGTGGGAGTGAGCCTGCTCGCGATGAGGCCCTAAGCCAACCGCTCAATCCCGGTAAAACACCTGCACCAGGTGATACCCGAACTTGCTCTTGATTGGCCCATGCACCACTCGCAGCGGTTTCTTGAAAATCACTGCATCAATGACGCCGACCATCTGCCCCGGCCGCACTTCACCCAAGTCGCCGCCGCGCTTGCCGGACGGACAGGTGGAATACTTTTTGGCCAGCACATCGAAGGCTTCGCCCTTGGCGATGCGTTGTTTGAGCTGCTCGGCTTCTTCCGAGGTTTTCACCAGAATATGGCGGGCTTGAGCTTTCATTGGGGCATACCTTGCAACGGTGGTGGCTATGTTGGTACCCGCGGGGGCGGGCGATTATGCCTCAACTCACTCGGGTTGGCCGATCATCGTGCGAATCTTGTTGGCCAGCAGGTCGATGGAAAAAGGCTTGGTCACCATGTCCATGCCTTCCTCCAGAAAACCCTGGCGTTCGGCGGCCGTTTCCGCGTAACCGGTCATGAACAACACTTTAAGGTCCGGGCGGTGCTGACGGGCGATCTCGGCCAATTGCCGCCCATTCATGCCAGGCAGCCCGACATCGGTCACCAGCAAATCAACGCGCAGGTCGGATTCAAGCAAGGGCAGGGCGGTCTTTGCATCTTCGGCTTCGTGTGCGTGGTAACCCAGCTCATTGAGCAAATTGAGTACCAGCATGCGCACCGCTGGATCATCTTCCACCAACACCACGGTTTCACCGGCAATCGCCGCCGGTGCCTCGCCCGTCACGGGCATCAGCACAACTTCCGGTTCCATGGCGTGCAGGCGTGGCAAGTACAAGCGCACGCTGGTGCCCTTGCCCGGCAAACTGAACAGGCTGACATGCCCGCCCGATTGCTGGGCGAAGCCATAGATCATCGACAATCCCAGGCCGGTGCCCTGGCCGATGGGTTTGGTGGTGAAGAAAGGGTCAAAGGCCTTGGCCAACACCGACGGCGTCATGCCGGTGCCATTGTCGCTGACGGCGATCATCACGTAGTCCCCGGCACTGACCGGTTCCAGCGTGGAGAGATCGCTGCCGTCGAGGTAAACATTGGCTGTTTCGATCAGCAGTTCGCCACCCTCGGGCATCGCATCGCGGGCGTTGATCACCAGGTTGAGCAGGGCGTTTTCCAGTTGACTGACGTCGGTGCTGATCGGCCAGACTTCCTCGGCCAGTTGCAGGTTGAGCGCGATGTGCTCGCCCTTGGTTCGGCTGAGCAGATCTTCCAGCGAACGCACCAGCTCATTGGCGTTCAGCGGCTTGCGATCCAGTGACTGGCGCCGGGAGAACGCCAGCAGGCGATGGGTCAACGCGGCGGCGCGGTTGGCCGAGGACACGGCGGCTTCAGTAAAACGGCCGATCTCGTCGGTGCGCCCCTCAGCGATATAGCGCTGCATCAAGTCGAGGCTGCCGATGATTCCCGTCAGCATGTTGTTGAAGTCATGGGCGATGCCGCCGGTGAGCTGCCCTACCGCTTCCATTTTCTGCGCATGGCGCAAGGCGTCTTCGGCGCGTTCACGCTCGAACATCTCGTTTTGCAGACGCTGGTTGGCTTCCGCGAGCTGTTGAGTACGGGCAGCGACACGCTCTTCCAGGGTTTCGTTGAGATTGCGCAGGGCTTCTTCGGTCTGTTTGCGCTCGGTTTCGTCGATCACAAAGATATAGAACCCGTTCACCGCACCATCCGCACCGTGGCGTGGCAGGTAGTTCATCAGTGCCTGGCGAATGCTGCCGTCACGGTGCGGCGTGCTGATGCTAAAACAGCAGGGCTTGCCTTTCAGGGCGTCGGCGATGTATTCGGCGCGCAAGGCATAGGCCCCGTCACCCAGCACTTCACGAATGGTTTTGCCATAGAGCTCCTGCGGCGTCAGTCCATACCAGTCCAGGTACGCAGAGTTGTTCAGGCGGAAACGCTCTTCACTGTCGACGTAGCTGATCAGGACTGGCATGGCGTTGATGATCAGTTGCAGCTCGGTCTGACTCTGGCGCAATGCCTGCTCGGTGTGTTTTCGCTCAGTCAGGTCTAACGCGGCGCCGAGAAAACGCATCGGCCGGCCGTGGTGATCCTTGTAACAGCGTCCTCGGGCAAACACCCAACGCAACTGGCCGTCGGGTTGCAGCAGGCGATATTCCTCGGCGTACTCGGTGCCGTGGGTGATGCAGTGCTTAATGCTGCGCGCAATCATCGCCCGGTCTTCCGGATGCACGCCGTGCAGGTATTCGCTGATTGGCAACTGCGCGGCCATACCCGGATCGACGCCGTGCAGTTGCGCGAAATGGGCGTCGGCGAGGAAGCGATCTTCGCCGATGTCCCAGTCCCAGGTGCCGACCGCGTCGGTGGCGGCCAGGGCCAGTTGCAGACGTTGCTCGGTGTCGCGCTGAGCCTTGAGGCTGGCGGCCGAGCGCTGTTCCAGTTCCAGTGCGATGCGGCGCCGTTCATTGGTTTCGATGGCCGTGACCAGAATACCGGCGACCTCGGCGCTTTCATCGCGGATCGGGCTGTAGGTCAAATCCAGCCAGAAGTCGGAATCCTCACCGTCACGCTGCAAGGTGAAGCGTTGTTCGCTGTAGGTACGCACCTGACCCAGCAGGACGGCGCTGTAAATCGGGTCGGTAAAGTCCTGGAGTTCTGGCCAGATCTGGTGCGTCGGCTGTCCGAACGCGTGTGGGTGTTTACTGCCGGCGAGGAAGGCGAAACCATCGTTGTAAATCTGCGTGAGCTGCGGTCCCCATAGCAACAGCATCGGCATCGGTGAGTGAATCACGATGTCGACGGCGGTGCGCAAGCTCTGCGGCCAAGTGCCGGCAGCGCCCAATGGGGTGCGTGTCCAGTCCAGTCTGGCAATCAAGGCCTGGGCATCGCTGCCGGTGGGAGCTGCGTTCATCAATGGGTCCTGCGTTTAAGTCGGCGGCGTTTTCTATCTCGTCGGGCAGTAGACGCTGGATGACCCGTATTGGGTCATTATTTTTTCATTGAATGCTTTGCGGGGGCTTTTTGCCATGGATTTCGGTGCGTGCGCAAAGTTATCACGCAGCGGTGGAATCAAGGACTGACACAGACCCATTGTGGGGGCGGGCTTGCTCGCGAAAGCGGTTTATCAGTAAACATTGTGCTGACTGGCACACCGCTTTCGCGAGCAAGCCCGCTCCCGCACCAGATCTGTGTCAATCAAGGAGTTCGGGGCGGTTGCGGAATTGTTCGAGAGCCTCCGGATTGGCCAGTGCATCAGTGTTTTTCACCTTTTGCCCATGCACCACATTTCTCACAGCCAACTCGACGACCTTGCCGCTGATGGTCCGTGGAATGTCGGTCACCGCGACGATCTTCGCCGGCACATGCCGGGGCGTGGTGTTGGTTCGGATGACCTCGCGGATTTGCTGCTGCAAGGCCACGTCCAGTTCGACGCCGTCCTGCAAGCGTACAAACAGCACCACCCGCACGTCATCCTGCCATTGCTGACCGATGGCCACACTGTCCAGAACTTGCGGGACTTTTTCCACCTGACGGTAGATTTCCGCCGTGCCGATACGCACACCGCCAGGGTTGAGCACTGCATCCGAGCGGCCATGGATCATCATCGCGCCGTGGGGCAGTTGCTCGGCGTAATCGCCCTGGGCCCAGATGCCGGGAAACTGGCTGAAATAAGAAGTTCGCAGTTGTTCCTGCTGCGGGTCATTCCAAAAACCGATGGGTATCGCCGGAAAGTGCCGGGTGCACACCAATTCGCCTTTTTCGCCGATCACAGGCCGACCTTGGTCATTCCACACTTCGATGGCCATGCCCAGGCTCTTGCCCTGCATCTCACCCCGACGCACCGGTTGAAACGGGTTGCCGTTCACAAAGCACGAAACGATGTCAGTACCACCGGACATCGAGGCCAGACACACGTCGGGTTTGAGGTCGCGGTACACATAGTCGTAACTCTGGGGCGAGAGCGCGGAACCGGTGCAGAGCAGGATTTTCAAGCTGCTCAGGTCATGGCTTGCCCGTGGCTTCACGCCGTTGCTTTCCAGGGTCGCCAGGAATTTCGGGCTGGTGCCGAAGACGCTGATGCATTCGTCGTCGATCAGGTCGATAAGGCGTTGCGGATCAGGATGAAACGGCGAGCCGTCGTAGAGCACTACGGCACTGCCCACGGCGAGGGCCGAGACCAGCCAGTTCCACATCATCCAGCCGCACGTGGTGTAGTAGAACAAACGGTCGCCGGCACCGAGATCGCAATGCAATCCGTGTTCCTTGACGTGCTGCAGCAACACGCCGCCGGTGCTGTGGATGATGCATTTGGGCACGCCGGTGGTGCCGCTGGAATAGAGGATGTACAGCGGATGCGCGAAGGGTACAGGGACAAAGTCCGGCTCGCCGCCAACGTCGTAGAAATCCTCCCACAACGTTACGTTGGCACAAGTATGGAAGTCGACGATGTGAGCCTGTGGCCTTGCATACGGCACCACGATCAACTGCTGCAAGGACGGCAGGCGTTGAAGGATTTCGTTGATTTTGCCGGTCTGGTCGACCTCTTTGCCGGCGTAGCGGTAACCGGCGCAGGTGATCAGTACTTTTGGTTCGATCTGGCCGAAACGGTCGATTACACCTTGAGTGCCAAAATCCGGCGACGAGCAGGACCATATCGCCCCCAGGCTGGTGGTACCGAGCATCGCCACCAGCGTTTGCCAGGTGTTGGGCATACACGCTGCGACACGGTCGCCGAGGCCAACGCCCGCGGCAATCAAACTGTGCTGGAACCCGGCCACATGCTCCACCAACTCACCCCAGGTAAGGTGTTCGCGCTGGCCATTCTCGCCAATGGCAATCACCGCGATGGCATCGTCGCGACGGCGCAGCAGGTGTTCGGCAAAATTCAGGGTGGCGCCCGGAAACCACTGGGCGCTGGGCATTTGTGTGCCCTCGATCAGCACTGTGTCGGGTTGATCGTGAAAACGGATGTCGAAGAAATCGACAATGGCCTGCCAGAAGTCTTCGCGATGATCGATGGACCATTGGTGCAGGGCCGGGTAGTCATCGACGTGGAGGTGGTGGCGCTGATTGATGGAACGCCGAAAGGCCTCCATGCGCGACTTGCCGATGCGCTCGGCGTTGGGTTGCCAGAGGATCTCGGACATGGCTTGCCTCTTCTCCTTTATATGTACACACGGGCTTGTGGCGAGGGGGCTTGTCGAAACGCCGCACCGCCCCGTTCGGCTGCGCAGCAGTCGTAAATAGGTTGACGCGACCAATTTGGGGCTGCTGCGCCACCCAACGGGGCGGTGCGGCGTTCCGACAAGCCCCCTCGCCACATGGGACTGGTGGCTGATTACTGCGCCAACCACCCACCATCAATATTCCACGCCGCGCCACGCACCTGGCTACCGGCCTCGCTGCACAAAAACAACACCAGCTCACCCAACTGCGGCGGGGTGACGAACTCCAGTGACGGCTGCTTTTCTGCGAGCAAATCATGCTGCGCCTGCTGCGGATCGATCCCGGTCGCGGCGCGGTCATCAATCTGCTTCTGTACCAGCGGCGTCAACACCCAGCCCGGACAGATCGCGTTGCAAGTCACGTGCGTGGTTGCAGTCTCCAGGCCCACCACTTTGGTCAGGCCGATCACCCCATGCTTGGCCGCCACATACGCAGCCTTGCCCACCGACCCTACCTGACCATGCACCGAGGCGATGTTGATGATCCGCCCCCAATTCTTGGCCCGCATGCGCGGCAGGCACAAGCGGGTGCTGTGAAACACCGACGACAGGTTGATCGCGATAATCGAGTCCCAGCGCTCCACCGGAAACTCTTCCACTGACGCCACGTGCTGGATGCCAGCGTTGTTGACCAGAATGTCGATGCCGCCGAACTCGCGCTCGGCGTAGTCGATCATTTCGGCAATTTGTGCCGGATCGCTGACGTCGGCCGGATGATGACCAACCTTGCCGCCGAACTGCTGGACCTCGGTAATCACTTTGGAGGCATCACCGAAACCATTGAGCACCACGTTGGCGCCGGCCTTGGCCAGGCTGAGCGCAATGCCCAGGCCGATGCCGCTGGTGGAACCGGTGACCAGTGCGGTCTTGCCTGAAAGAGTCGTCATGAATACCTCACACAATGCCAGTGGCGTAGAA
>Ga0065714_10003344_pt1 | contig 10067 bp, 4 predicted proteins | sample MisRhiReplicate2_FD_59101 | JGI IMG/M metagenome (GOLD analysis project Ga0065714, IMG submission 59101) | Miscanthus rhizosphere microbial communities from Kellogg Biological Station, MSU, sample Rhizosphere Soil Replicate 2: eDNA_1 v2... | ecosystem: Host-associated > Plants > Roots >... | reverse complement strand
TAATGTCGATCAGCAGATCGATGCTAATTTTCGGAACATCGAACTTAAAAGAGTAATGGATGAAGTTTCCGGAAAGATTCCGTTAACCTATACCATGATGGGTAAAATGATCATTGTGAAAGAACGCAAGGTTGTCGATGATCCAGAGAAGCCGGTTCTTGCAGAAGAAAAATTGAAATCATCGCTTGAAGATAGACTGGGAGCGGTTCAGTTACAACAAGTAAACATTGTAAGTACTGGTTATCAGCAGCTCCCCAAAGAAAGGGCTCCCGGAAGTTTTGTCCTCGTAGATAGTGCTCAGCTGAACCGGAAAGTGGGCCCCGATATTTTTACCAGGTTAGAGGGAATTACCAGTGGTTTAATGTTTAACAAAAATACCGTAGCAAGTCTTGGAGGTGGTTTAGATCTGTCTATCAGGGCAAGAAGCACCATTTATGCAAATGATCAGCCATTGGTCATTTTAGATAATTTCCCTTTTTACGGCGACTTTAATTCCATTAACCCTCATGATGTGGCCAGCGTTACTGTGTTAAAGGATGCAGCAGCTGCATCTATCTGGGGCGTAAGGGCTGGTAATGGTGTAATTGTAATAACGACCAGGAAAGCCAAATTTAACCAGTCATTAAATGTGAGTTTCAATAGTAATTTGACGGTTGCGGCTAAGCCTGATGTTTTTTACAGTCCAAATTATTTGTCCTCATCTGATTTTATTGATATAGAGACTTTTTTATTTAACAAAGGCAGGTATGATGTAGCCTTAGGAGATAAAATTAATTATCCAGCGGTTTCTCCTGTGGTGAAACTTTTAGATCGTCAAAGGAAAGGGCAGTTGTCGCCAGCAGCAACGGCTGAGCAAATTAATGCGTTGCGTGGAAATGACATTAGGAATGAGGAGCTTAAGTATTATTACCGGAATCCGGTTTCTCAACAATATTTTCTAAACCTGAGTAAGGGGACAAGCAGATCTAATCATTATCTTTCTGCAGGTTATGATCGGCAACAATTTAGTCTGGTCGGAAATGAAGATAACCGGATCACTGTCAATACGCATCATTCGGTGAAATTGTTGAAAAACCTGGAATTAACAGCGGGTCTTTATCATGTAAGGACAAGTGGAAAGGTAGATAGTAGCACGGTAGCCCTGGGACGGTCTTTTCAACCTTATTTTCAATTTAAAGATGCTGGTGGTAAAGCCTCAGTTTTTGAAATGGACCACAATACGGATTTTACAACGGAAGCGCTTTCCAAGGGTTTTTTAGATTGGTCTTACAGACCTCTGGATGAATTGGGAAAATCTCCTGATATTTTGAAAAGTAGTGATTTGCGTTTGGATGGAGGATTAAAGTATACGCTTGTTCCCGGATTAAGCACTATGGTTAAGGCGCTGTATAACCGCGCTACTTATGGTTTCGATGTATTTCAAGGAATTGAAACCTATTATACCAGAGATAGAATTAACAGGTTTTCCATTGTAAATGGGGGACAGGTTACTGGTTATAATGTCCCTTTAGGCGGGATTCTTTTTCAACAAAAAATGAAATATGAATCAAAAAACTTCAGGACGCAGCTCAATTATGAGAAAGACTGGGGCAAGCATGCTATGTCTGCATTGGCTGGGTATGAACTTTCTGAATATGATAGCCAGGCTTATCAGTATTTAAGTTATGGCCTTAATTCAGCATCAGGGCAACCAGCTACAGTGGATACCTTAACCGTCTTTAATCAATATCCTTCCGGAACCGGAAAGATCAGTGCCGGAAGTAATCTCTTTGGAAAATTAGATAGAATTCGTTCAGCCTTTGCCAACGCATCCTACACTTATGATCGGAAATACACATGGTCAATTAGTGCTAGGATGGATGAATCTAATTATTTTGGTGTAAAAACCAATCAGAAAGATGTGCCGCTTTGGTCTGCAGGGGCTTTATGGCAGTTAGATAGAGAGCCTTTTTATAAGGTTAATTGGTTGCCTGTTTTGAAGTTACGAGCCTCTTATGGCTATAACGGGAATCTGGATAAGTCGAATACGGGGATCGCAACCATCAGAAATAGTAGCGCGACTGCTACATATACAAATCTCCCATTTGCTAATTTAGTTAGTGTTGGGAATCCGCAATTGCGGTGGGAAAAAATTGCTATAGCGAATTTCGGTATTGACTTCGGCTTTAAAGACCAGGTAGTTTCTGGCAGGTTTGAGTATTATTTTAAAAGTGGGACTGATATGTTAGGTGATAAAACTTTTCCGGCTAGTTCAGGGATAATGTTCTTAAGAGGAAACTACTCAAAAATGAAGGGCAGTGGTATTGATCTTACGCTAACAGCGCAAAATCTAAAAGGAAAAATTAAGTGGCAAACGAACTTTTTACTTTCAGCGATGCGGGATAGAATTACATTATATGATGTAGTTGAATCAGATAATACATACTATGTAGGAGAATCTAGTATGAGACCTGTAGTGGGTAAGCCGGTTAATGGTATCTACAGCTACAAGTGGGCTGGGTTAGATCCTTTGACAGGTGACCCTCGTGGTTATTTACAGGGAGAAATCAGTAAGGAATATAGCCGCATTATGGCAGAAACAAAATTGGATGAACTGGAGTACCATGGGGCTGCCCGTCCTACTGTATTCGGAGGATTAAATAATACCATTTCTTATCGCAGATTTACTTTAGGTTTTAACATCAGCTATAAATTGGGCTATTATTTCAAGAAGCCTACGGTAAATTATTTCAATATGTATCAATCGGTTTTAACTCGAGCCATGAATGTAGATTTTACGCAACGCTGGCAAAAAAGTGGGGATGAAAAAATAACCAATATACCATCAATGAGTAAATATGAAGACGGTACAGCAAGAGATAAGTTTTATAACGCTTCTGCTGTAAGGGTTGCAAAGGGTGACCACATCAGGTTGCAGGATATCAGTTTTAGTTTTGATCTGGATCGTTCCAATTGGAAGAATCTCCCAATGAAACATATGCAATTGTATGCTTATGTTAATAATTTGGGCCTGATCTGGAAGGCTAATGATTTTGGATTAGATCCGGATGTTGTTCCCTATACAGGCGACCGTTTATCTTACCCATCACCGATGAGTTTTTCTGTAGGAATTAAGACAAGTTTTTAACAGGGGAATGTTTATGGAAATAAAGGGGAAATTGAGGTGTTTATATATTGTAAGTCTACTGCTGACCCTCCAGTCATGTGGTAAAGACTGGCTGGAGGCTAAACCCGACAAAGGATTAATTGTAGCTGGTAGTATAAAAGATTATCAGGCTCTTCTTGATAACTCTGGATTATTTAACACCTTTCAGGCTGTTGGGTTAGGGGAAATAGCTGCCGGAGATTTTTACATTACGCCCACGGCATGGGGAGCCTTATTTAATGTTCAGGAACGATCAACATATATATGGGAGCAGACTTCTAATTTTTATAAAGGAGAACGTAGCCTGGATTGGGAAAGTGCTTACAAGCGCATTCTCAATGCTAATATTGTTCTGGAAGGGATTGAAAAAGTAAAACCTGCTGGAAATGAACGCCAGGAGTGGAATAATGTTAAAGGAAGTGCTTTATTTTTCCGTGCCTTTGATTTTTATAACCTTACGCAGGAATATTGCGTTGCATATATGCCAGGTACGGCAATTAAGGATTTGGGATTGCCTTTACGACTGGAATCTGATGTAAATGTAAACGTGAAGCGAAGTAACCTTCAGCAGACTTATGACCAGATCATTGGAGATTTGAAAATAGCAGCAGATTTGTTAGTTACCAGGCCACCGTATAAAACCAGACCATCTAAAGAGGCCGTGTATGCTTTACTTGCCAGAATTTATCTGTCAATGGAAAATTATGATGAAGCTGAGGTCTATTCTAATATGGCTTTGCAAATCCAATCCGATTTGATGGATTATGCGAAGATAAACAACGCGGGGACCTATCCCATTTCAAGATTCAATAATGAGGTAATTTTTCACAGTACTTTTTATTACGGCATATTTATCACCTCTAGACAGACTGTAGTTTCAGCTTTATATGCAGATTATGCGCTTTTGGATTGCCGGAGGTCGCTATTTTTTACAGCCAATGCAAATGGTATGACCTTTAGAGGTAACTACACGGGAGATCGAAGCTTATTTGGCGGATTGGCCACTGATGAATTGTATCTGATTCGTGCAGAGTGTAACGTGAGAAAGGGTAAAACATTGCTTGCTTTAGCTGATCTGAATCTTCTACGGCGAAATCGCTGGAAAGGGAATTATCAGGATTTAGATAGTGTTGATCCTGAGGTCGTGCTGGAATATGTATTAAAAGAGCGTAGAAAAGAGCTGTTGTTTAGAGGGCTTCGCTGGTCTGATTTGCGAAGGTTAAACAGGGACAACAGGTTTGCTGTTACTTTAAACAGAACGTTGAATACTAACACTTATATTTTGCAACCAAACGATGGAAGATATGTTTTTCCTCTTGACGAAGAAGAACTTCGCTTAAGCGGAATTGAGCAAAACCTACGCTAAGTCGAATAAGAGGTTGCCTAGCTAAGGCAACCTCTTTATTTTTATTCAAAATGACCAGATGTAACAGAGTTCGACTGGAATGTAACACCCGTGGTTGGCAGAGGATCTCCGTCATTACTTGGCGCTGGATTACTTCCTATGTTCCAATCTGCAGTACATAGAGTCCCCCCTGGGCTACACATATCTCCGGAATAATACTCGTAGCCTCTGGGATCGGTGGGTGAAGGATAGTCCATGTTTGTTTTATAATAAGTAAAAACAGTCTGAGTTTTTTTTGTGGAATACATGCTGACCCCAAAAGCAAGCCCAGCTACGAGAACGCCAATTGCTCCTTTTTTGATGTTGTTCATTTTATATATAAATTAATTAAATTTTTACAATTGATATATTTATTTTTTTCCGCTAATGGTAATGCCAAAAATTGCCAGCGTCACAAAAGCCAGATTAAACCAGATGTGTTGCTGCCATGTCATAGTACTTATTACCCCACCGCAATGGCAAGGTAATTTGCTTCCTGAAAAAACCATATAAGTCAGGTAGAGGGTAAATGTGGTCATCAGTAAAAACGAGGCCTGCAGACCAGTTTTTCTGGCAGATGGAATGATCAGTATAATGCTGATGATAATTTCAATGATTGGAATTGCCCAGGCTACGATCATATGGTAGCCACCGATTAATGGGGATTTGGCCAATGTGGAAGCAAAAGACTTTATGGTTAGTAGTTTATCCGCTGCAGTATACATAAAAAGCATAATGAACGAATACGCTATTATATCAACGATGATTTCGCGTGTTTTAGCAGACAGACGAAAGGCCGTCTGTTTGTTTAATGTAGTTTCCATGATGTCTTTTATTGTATTTCCCTGAAAGTAAAATTGCAGTACATTTTTCTATAAAAAAATGTAAAACCCTGCCAATATACTGAAAAAACGTTTGTAACTTTCTTTAAGTTGGGTGAATTTCTACATTTATTTAACTGTGCTCAAATGAAGTTTGATCGGATTGTCTAACGTCCTTTTAAAGAAGATAGAAATGATGCCGCAAAAAGAAAGGAAGATGCAATAAAAGAAATGTTTTATTAAATTCGCAATAGAAAGCATCTTTGAGTAAAAGATTTTATAAAAGTTTTGATAGCTTTTTAATAAAGTTATATTTGAACTTTAGTACCGAAACAAATTAAACCATGCAAATTAAATCATTTGAAGAGTATCAAAAAACTTATCAGTATAGTGTAGATTACCCTGAACAGTTTTGGGAGGGAATTGCCAATAATTTTCAATGGAGAAAGAAATGGAATAAAGTTTTATCCTGGAATTTCTCCGAACCCAATATAAAGTGGTTCGAAGGAGCGAAGCTCAATATCACTGAGAATTGTTTAGATCGTCATTTGGCAGAAAATGGAGATAAACCGGCCATAATCTGGGAACCAAATGATCCGCAAAAAGAAAGCATCACTTTAAGCTATAAAATTTTACATGAGCAGGTTTGCCGTTTTGGCAACGTTTTAAAAAAGAATGGTGTAAAAAAAGGTGACAGGGTATGTATTTATATGCCAATGGTACCCGAACTTGCTGTAGCTGTTCTGGCCTGTGCACGTATCGGTGCAGTCCATTCTGTAGTATTTGGCGGTTTCTCAGCTAAGTCAATTGCCGACCGTATCAATGATGCCGAATGTAAAGTCGTAATCACTGCTGATGGTGCATTCAGAGGAAATAAACAAATTCAGTTAAAAGAAGTAATTGACGATGCCCTGATTGGCTGTCCAACAGTAGAGCGGGTAATCGTTTTAACCCATACCCGTATGGCCGTATCTATGCTGAAGGGCAGAGATGTTTGGTGGGAAGATGAGATTAAATTGGTAGACACCAATTGCCCGGCAGAAGAAATGGATGCAGAAGATCTGTTGTTCATTTTATATACTTCAGGTTCTACCGGAAAACCTAAAGGTGTAGTGCATACTATCGGAGGATATATGGTTTATGCTGGTTATACTTTTTCCAATGTATTTAACTACCAACCGGATGAGGTATTCTTCTGTACAGCTGATATCGGCTGGATTACCGGTCACTCTTACATTGTTTATGGTCCACTTTCACAAGGAGCGACTACCTTAATGTTCGAGGGTATCCCTACTTTTCCTGATGCTTCAAGAATGTGGCAGGTAGTAGAAAAACATAAAGTAAATATTTTATATACTGCACCTACAGCTATCCGCTCGTTAATGAGTTTTGGTGATGAGCCGCTTAAAGGAGTTGATCTGAGTTCGCTGAGGGTTTTAGGATCTGTAGGAGAGCCAATAAATGAAGAAGCATGGCATTGGTTTGATGAGAAAATCGGAAAAAGTAAATGTCCGATTGTAGATACCTGGTGGCAAACTGAAACCGGTGGTATCATGATCTCACCGATTGCTAATGTTACACCTACAAAACCAAGTTTCGCAACTTTGCCTTTACCTGGTATACAGCCAATCCTGGTTGATGAGCAGGGAAAGGAAATAGAAGGAAATGGAGTAAATGGTAACTTGTGTATTAAGTTCCCATGGCCAGGTATGCTGCGTACAACTTATGGTGATCACGAACGTTGCAAGTTAACTTACTTCTCTACTTATAAAGACCTGTATTTTACNGGTGATGGTTGTTTAAGAGANGAAGATGGTTATTACAGAATTACTGGAAGGGTAGATGATGTNATCAATGTNTCNGGACACAGAATTGGTACTGCTGAGGTAGAGAATGCAATTAATATGCATGCCGGTGTAGTAGAAAGTGCTGTAGTAGGATATCCNCATGATGTGAAAGGTCAGGGTATTTATGCCTTTGTGATTAATCCTAATGTGCATAATGATGAAGATTTAACCCGCAGGGATATTCTTCAAACTGTTACCAGAGTAATTGGTGCTATCGCCAAACCGGATAAAATTTTATTCGTATCAGGTTTGCCAAAAACGCGTTCAGGGAAAATTATGCGCCGCATATTAAGGAAAATTGCTGAAGGTGAAACACAACAAATCGGTGATGTTTCTACTTTGCTTGATCCTGCGGTAGTAACTGAAATTGTTGAAAAAGCGGGTAAATTGAAATAAACCCGGCAAACGCAATGTTTAAAAGAAAGGGGAATTAACAATCGTTATTTCCCCTTTACTTCAAAAGAGTAATCTCCGTACAGTATATCGGTCGGACTTATACCCTGAATAATAATTCTAAACTTCCCCGTGATGTCGCTGGTATGAAAGGTGATTTCTTTCTCCTTCTGATTTAAAAACACGCCGTTATTCCAATACAGTGTAGAGGCAAATGCCGGTTCCAGGGGTTCTGCATAGTCATTCATATAAAATTCTTTCCTGGAGTAAATCCCATCCAGGGCTATCATCCCTGGAATGAGTCGATCCTTATCGCATTCCTTGTACACAATTAACGTACCACCGGACTTATAGGTAGAACCGACAACCGGAGGCCTGTTGTTGATGTCATTTCGATGATTCGGGCAATTCAAAATATTGAAAGAACAAACATAATCTCCACACCGGTTCGCACCGGACGGATGATGAAAATCGTTTTTATTTCCGGCAGTTATTTCAACCTCTTTAAGGCGTATCGCACTTTCATTGCTTTTTAACGAAAGCACAGTGTTGTTTTGAACAGATGAGGCTGCTGATCTGTATTCCGGTCCAAATGTTTTCAGGTAATTTTTATTCAGCGCTAGATATGGGTCGTTTAATTTCAACACGTATTTCCCAGCGTTTTTGTCCCCAATAAATACATGAATAGGGCTTTCTTTTTGAACAACCAGATCGGCAAGGTTAAACTCATAGTTGCCTCGATTGTCGGTAGCAAAAATACCTGAACGGTTCGGACTTATTAGTCCAATCTGAATAGGCTCCAGGATTGGTTTCTTCCAGGATATTTGAATGCCCAGATTCATGTAGTCGTAATTTCTTAAAGTGTCAGTTGCTTTTGCATTCATTACTGCCTGCCATGTGTATCTGCGCCAGCCTTTCACCATTAACACATCTTCTATATATTTTGGATCTTCATAGCCTCGGGTATTGAATGGGGGTAAGGTGTTTAGTTGGTTGCTTAAATATGTATAGCTTTCTATATCGCTACTTAATCTGGATGATATGCGATTGTCTTGCATACAAGCAATAGATACCATTCCGGGGCTTTCGCAATTTATTTTTAAGGTTATTTTTTTTCTTTGTCCATATACCTTTTCATCTGTACTGATCGCAATTGCTTTTGCAGGATTGTAATGAGCAAAAAACAAACGTTCGGCCAGCGGTCTGCCTAAACTATCTGAAATCGTTAAAGTCTGAATTCCTTTGGGTACATCCTCCAAAACAATTTTTATTGTAGTTTGAGTAGATTTGAGGTCCAGGCTATTATAGACAAAAGTTTCTCTGAAATTATGTACTCTAATAAAAAGCCTTGCTGCTTGTGTAGTCCTGATTTTAGCTATGAGCGTGTCTTTTGCTGCAGCTTGTGGCATATGAATACTTATACCTTGATCCAGTATGGCAGGTAAAACATAATTACTATCTGCAAATCCGGAGTGTAGAAGTTTAACTTTATAGACGCTTCCTTTTTCAGGTGTCAGCGAAAAATGCCCAATCCCGTAGCTGTTGGTTTCAATGGTGTCGATTATAGTTTCATCTTTATACAGCTGTGCTTTTAACGTAACAACGGCAAGCTGTTGGTCTTTTACCTCCCAGGAAATACGACCAGGGAGGCCATTAATTAAGTTTCCTCCTTCCGGATAAAAGCTTACTTTGGCCTTTCTTTTGGTAACTGGTATGGGGAGGTTTAAAAAGCTGCTGTCTTTGCCATATTTGAGCTTTACATAAACATTGGGATCAATAATGCCTTCCTGTTCATTCAAATCTAGCATAACTTCCCCTGAACTGTTTGTTTTTGTCTTTTTACTCAGTTTTCCATACTTGTAACTAACTTCCAATGGTTTTGGTAAGAAGCGGAAGTCGCGCGTGGTTGCACTTAACAGTACTTTATTTGGGCTTTTGCCCATAATGCCGGGTGACAGTATTTTTATACTTGCATTAAAGGCGGGATTTATATTGGTTTTTATGGTGATGGGCTGTACGAAAACCACGTCCGGATTACCATTACTTACACGGTTTGTGGTCACTAAAAAATGATACTCACCTGTTAGCATTGAGTCGGGGAGTAGCATGCTGCCAAACGATATACCAGAAGTCATTAAATATTTATGATGCTTAACAATTGCACTATCTGTATTTCTAATCAATGCTACAGACATGATGTTGTGTTTAGAAATATCAGTAGCTTTTTCATTTAAAAGGTAGCCGGTAAACCAAACATCTTCATTGTTGGTATATATGGTTTTGTCAAAGTGTACAAAAAGCGATTGGTCGGGAGTTGCCTTCTTGAAAAGTACAAATTGTTGTGCCAGCGGATCGACTGTTTGTGGTATACTCTTTTGTGCAAAGGCGATGTTGCCAAGCAGAATTAAAATGCCTAAAGAGAGAATTAAAAGACGATGCATAAATAAAGTTAGGATTAGCAAGTCAATTCTGCAAAG